>Ga0307507_10005103_pt1 | contig 22068 bp, 13 predicted proteins | sample 7_EM_MG_FD_207223 | JGI IMG/M metagenome (GOLD analysis project Ga0307507, IMG submission 207223) | Populus trichocarpa ectomycorrhiza microbial communities from riparian zone in the Pacific Northwest, United States - 7_EM | ecosystem: Host-associated > Plants > Roots > Unclassified | place... | reverse complement strand
CTCCACTAACCAAAAAAAACAGTATTGGCGGCAGCGAAACCACGGCCACAACCCTCTCCGCCCTAACCTACTTCCTTCTCCGCAACCCACACACCTACCAACGCCTCGTCAGTGAGATAACCTCCTCCTTCACCTCCTATTCACAAATCACCTCCATAGCCGCCGGAAAGCTCGAGTACCTCGGAGCAGTAATTACCGAGACCCTCCGCGTCTACCCACCCCTCCCGGTCGGTTTGCCAAGGACCTCCCCCGGAGAAACTGTAGATGGATACTTTATTCCGAAGGGCGTGGCGGTCAGCACGAGTTCATGGGCTGCCGTACACGATCCGAAGAATTTTCATGAGCCGTGGGCATTCAAGCCAGAGAGGTGGCTGGATGGGGAGTGCAAGGAGAAAGATGTTAGGGAGGCAAGCCAGCCATTTTCGCTCGGACCGAGGGCTTGTCTTGGGAGGAAGTGAGTCTTTCCCTTTCCTGCGTGGCTCGGCTCGATTGTTATCTGTGCTAACCGGTGGTTTCTTGTGGGTATAGCTTGGCAATCATTGAATTGAGACTCATCGTTTGCAAGATGTTGTACACGTATCATCTGGAGTTGCTGGATTCAAAGCTGGATTGGGTGAGGGATAGTACTGCATACCTCCTTTGGATTAAGCCGGGTTTGAGGGTTAGGTTACATAGGAGATAATCTGGCTAGTTCGTTTTTGGAAGGGAATGGAGCGGGGTGGAAGCGGTTTCAGCGTCCAGATTATTAGGATATCTAACAATTTAAATTGTTGTGTTTTCTTCATTTGGTTGTAGATGTGTCCTATGTGGTTTAGTCCGTAATTTTAAACTTAATTTGCGTTTCTAAACATATATTCCTGTTTCTAGTACAGTGCATGTTTGATACTCTGGACTCCGGATCCGATGCAATCATGAAATCCCACTCGTTACCGAAGCATCCTACTTTGTTGAAAATATTCGATGCGGAGGTAATGATTTACGGTTAGGGTTTTACGCAGCGGAGAGGAACGACTTAAGTCGAGATTGAATGTTTGTGTTATGCGGGGGTGGGGGTCACAATTGTTTGTATTGAGTTGAGACATGAGGAAGAAGTAAGGTGAAAGAAGAAAGAAGACGAGAGAGAAGGAACAGGAAGCAAGGGAAGAGAAACAGACAAGGGTGTGAAAACATTTTCGTAGCTTACGCGTCCTTTCACTAGTGCGTAGGTATACCAGCGCGGCCTTGTAGTGCGGGCACATCCCGCACATCCCGCATCAAGTGCGGCCATAACACTGCAATTTCCAACATACTTAGCCCACGTACATACAACACAACATCCCAACCTTGGTTCCCTTAAAATCCTGGACTCTAGCCGTCCCGGTAGCTCTCTCCAGATTTATTTCGAGACTAGGAGTAACATTACCGTAGACAAACCTTCGTATACCATGCATGTACTTGTACATCAGTCCATAGCCTAATTAGCCTAGATATGCCTATTGAGCGGTGATGTCCACTTGGCTCTAGGAGCGGTCAAGGCCGAGGTGGTATCTTGGTTTATGCTCCGTTAGATGGTCCAATCGGTGTATTGGTCAGGGAACCCGAGCCCGGGAGGCTTGTGTCTTTCGCTACGCAATCGCCGTTTCAGTAAAAGGTAGCTATGCGGGAGAAGATGCGGGATGGATGAGGGCTGGCCGCTTCGTCCGGAGTAGAGTCCCGGTTTCTGAATGTAAGAGGTTTCGGCAGGAAGTGCCACAGATATTGGTGTGAGGGAATAGGCATGAGGGAATAGCTGTGGCCGGGTTTCCTTGTATCTACACTTATTATAGAGTTATGTTTCAAAAATTCATTGACGTATAAGTGCCACTGCGGGAAACAGCCTTATGTTCATTGAGTGGGTTAGGGGAGCAGTGGAGGGTGGATGACAGTACCCATGCTGGGAAACCAGGAATTTTACCCTGGCAGACTCTCAAGAAGCTATGGGGACACCTCAATGCTGCACCGTGGTTCGCGCTCATTGCAAGGCTCTCGTGTGGGCCTCGGGCCGTCCAGTGGCTTAAGCCGAGGATGACCCTACTTGTGACTGCCAAAACCCCCGGATAAGTAAGGGGTAACTTAAGTCCTTTTAGTTTTGTAGTATTTCATTAGGCAGTTAGAGAAATAAGAGCCTAGTTCCAGTATGGAGCCTATGGAAATGGGAGAGCTATCTCGTTCAATCCCTAGACCATCGATGACATTGATGCATATTAGGGACAATTCGTGCCCAGATAGAGGGGTTTTATAGCCACTTTCCATGAGAGCTGGGGTCAGTCCACGCGGAATCTGGTGAAATGAAATAATTGTGGAAAGTAGTGGGCACAGTAAGCACGATAAGACGTACCGGTAGTACATTGCTAATGCAAAGGCTGCTTTATCCGAAAGACCTCTACACCGGAGGTGGTGCTTAGCTCCCATAGGTCTCTAAGCGCAATTTAGCTTCAGTGAGCGTGATTAACTTAATCCGAGGAGCTGTCTTGATTCCCTTGTGGGAGCATGTCTATGAACTGTGCCTCACCGCTATCGCCCGTTTCACTGTCCTCCCAAGAATCTGGTGATGGTTTACCCTGCAGGGGTCGGCGAATGACGCACAATATCCCCCAAGATTCAATTGTAGTAAAGACAATTGTAATGATCCCGAGACATGAGCCGGCCCTAGGAACCAAGGGCTCTCTCCTAGGACTACACACAATTGGCTATGGCGTTTGCTTCATCCAGTTACTATTTCATAATATGGATATTAACCTACATGAAGCGTAACATCCTTTTCTACTTAATGATACAGTCGCACCTCGCTATCCCGGAACGCGCTGAACTGGATACCGCGCTGAGCCGGACGAAATCCGTGGCAGCTCTGGACTGCCATACAATTCACCCCGTTGAACCGGAAGAAGGCAAGTTTCGGATTTGTATGATATCTAGGGGCATACCCCCCCTGGTCCTCATAGAAAGTTGATCTGCTGAGCCGGATCCTTTCAGAACTGTTAGCCGGAAGGGAGAGAAAGCGGTGCCTGGAATGGGGAGGGTATGAGGGGGGAACTTTATGGAAGGGGAGAAAGGGTAGCAGCTGGAGGATTCTGATGTATATCTATAGGCAAAAGAATCGACTTCTGAGTAGGAAGTTATCATATGTTGCGTTTTTTCAATTACCATAATGCCTCCAGCAAAGTCAACATGAAAGTAGGATTGACTGCTTTGCGAGAGTGCAAACTATGCTACCTTCAGGTATAGTAAAAGAGGGAAAATTCAGCTAGGGAAGGAGAGAAGGGAGGAGAGAAATAATCTGTTCTCTATATTGGGGCCAGCCCTGATGATGAGGGGGATGAAGAACATTCCACATGCATCCTTACTAAATAGACGACAAGAGGTGCTGATTCTACATATGAATATTTATTGAGATAAACCTTCAGGAGAGAATGGGAATAAAAGTTCGTTTTGCTTTCAATAATACTCCCTGAATCTCTTGCTGTTATTCATGATACCCCGCTGTTCCGGATACCCCGTTGTCCCGGGTGAAATCCACGAAAAATAGCCATCCGAGATAACGAGGTGCGACTGTGTTCCCATACAAATCTAATCTGCTATAATGGATAGCTGGTAACTAATGAAGTAGATTTGTGTATGTTTGGCTAAAGTTGTGGTCGTGTTGGGAAGGATAGAGATTTAGGTCCTAGTAGAAATAAGGGATTCTTGATTTACACCATTACCGTAGGCTTTCCCTTTTGATGTGATCTTTCTACCACCAAGCACCTGGATAGGCTTGACAATGCCAATAGACGCCCATCTTGCCTATTCAGGCATTCCAGTGACTTAGCAAACTTCGCGCACCTCACACTAGGATAACAGGATCTTAGGAGGCATAACTCATATTTCTGAGTTTGCATTAAACCTTTTCAACCTGCTGGATTAGAGACCATTGTGTGCAAGTCAGTCTTCAAGTGTATGAGAGGCAATTCGCTTTTCTTTCTTCTACTTTCCTTTACCGCATTTACATTTTAAAATTCTTCACCATGATTTTCAGTGGATCGCTATTGAACAATCCGCTATTACGAATAAAAATGGCCTGATACTTGGCATTCGTTATCGGGGTGCGACTGTACTACCGGAGCTCCACGACTGGGTTAGGGGTATGGCTGCCCTTCTAGAAGCTTTAGGTTTAGGAAGACGCTAAAAGCACATTTGGGCACGATGGACACCCTATCATTACCACATCATTTCTTCTACGAGTAGTACTCGAGTAATTCAAAAATTCCCGGGGTACCTGGCACTTAAGCCTGGGAGCAACTCCCCCTCTCTTAATTCCACGGCCTGGTTTTAGGTGAGTGCTGTACTGTACATAATAAGCATTCCCTAGAGATCGTTACGGCCACGCATTCAGGAAGGGCCCTTCTTCGGCAGATCAAGGCCAACAATCCTAGCGAGTCGTCAATGTGGGAGGATACCGGTAGTAAGGCTATTTCACACAGCCGCCCTCCGACTATTTTCTGGTATCTTACACTGCCGAAAAACAACCAGACGCGCCAAGATATGCACATTATATCACAATGGGAGGGCGGGAGTCACACAACTAAAGAACCTAGCCGAACAGGATAACTAATCTAATGCAGGCGAGAAGCGTTTGCAGAATTTACTCCACGGCATTCCAAGCTTTGCAGGGCGTCTAGATAACTTGGGGGGAGCTTTTACACCCGCAGTTCACCTACTATGGTGGGGCTCCCCGGCTAAACTGATAGCTGCCTCCTACCATACCCGCGGATGTGGAATTATGTTTGTAGGTTTATTAACACCCTCACTTATATATTGTAGTGGAAGTTGGCATTTTATAGGGTTACATTAGGTGAATGTCATAAGAAGTGTCTGAGAGAAAGGTTTTCAGAATAATTGAATTATTGAATTCAGGCATAAAAGGTCGGTTTTCAAGCACCTCTACCCGGGGGCGGACAACGAAAACGACAACGACATCCTCCTTGACGAGAAGGAGGGCAGCGAACACGAACACGACCCCTGACGATAATTGATTGCTTTCCTTCTTTCTTTTTCCTTCTTTCTACTCGAGTACTGTATAAACGTTGCGAACTTGGGCGAATACGCCCTGATCGTGGGCTTTTGACCGAAAGCGAACCCGAATACCGTATGTGAAAGCGGGGATTGCCTACCTCTCCTATTGTTAGCTGCCAGAGAGCCAAACTTACCTAGCGGTTCCTCTCTCTTTCCAGACCAGATATAGTTCTATTAGTACAGTAGCCTGAAGCTCCTAGTTTTCTGGTTAAGACTGCTTGAATCATTACAGGATTAGCGCCAGGCGCGGTCACTTAATACGCCCAATGGAAGTGAAACAAAGCATCCCACCCGCCATACCCGACAGGGAGCAGTACAATAAAGTTACCGTAGAAACTCCAACAATTGGCCCATGTGCTATGTCGTCGGAAATTCCCTACTCTGGAAAAGGGGCGAAAAACACAGCAAAATGCGAGCTGCTCAGCCCCTCTGAGAGACATATAAAAACAAAAAAACCCAGCCCCCACCAGAGGAGACAACTCCAACGACAAAGCACAAGGGCCGATTGATGAAGTTTTTACGGTATATAACCCTATATTGCAGAGCTGCTGTGCTAACCCCACATTGAGAACAAGAAACGAAAGATATAATAATCATTGGCCTTGCCGATTTACAAAAAGTCCTAGCTTTATATCGATAAGGACATACCGATAGCCGGCGAGGTCAGGATAGTATCCATTACTCCCTCCCACTGAGAACGCCTGTTCTCTCCATAAAACTAGGGCCTTATAGACTCACGTAACCCCTAACTCTGATATTACTAAGAAAAGAGATATGCCTCACCAATTAAGGGTCAGCAGCATGGACCGATTGTTGTAATTCATGAGAAATCACTCATGGCAATCATCTGAACCCCAAAGCCCTTGACCCCTCAATGTTAAATATTGTGACACAGTCAATAGACTCCACAGCTTCATTGAGATGCTTCAAATAATGATTTTTTCATCCCCAATGCATCCAAGGCTAGGTTGAGTCAAAGTTAACATGGTGTTAGTCTAGAGATAATTTGTAAGTCGAAATGCCTTGTTTCACTTCGACCACCAAAGCAGCAATTGAGGGTGTCATACGGGCGTCTCACCAGAGTAATCTACTATAGAAACCTTTCCCCAGAAGGTAATAATAATATTGGGGGCATAGAGCTGACTGCTGCTCAACCTCTGATCCCACAATACCCCGAAAAATTCAGTGCATCCAAAATAAGCGGAATACTAGTATTCTCCCCCGAATGCTCCCAGAGGATAGGTTGAACCAAAGACTACCAGTAGGTAATAGTTACTATTTTGCCCCTTGTTTTCCGCATATATACAGTAACTACCACCCTTTCTAGTGAATGATCATCACCCCGGCCCACATACTATCTCGCATAGATTCCCTCTATATCCAAGACTAACCTCTTAAGACAATTCCAGTCACCGAATTCACATCTTGAGTGACGTTTTGCAAGTACACTTTAGTATTTCGGCACATGAAGGTTTGCCTAACCATCAGCGCCTCAACTCTAGGCTGTAAAAAGGTATTACTCCCTAACCTCGGTATATCCTATGGGATTTTTTCTTTTCTTTTTCAAACCAGGCCCCACCCCCTTCTCCAGTTCAAAGTTTAGATAACTCAAGGCACCCGATAACTTTTAACCCCGCAGTAGCCTCGACTTAGCGGCCCCCATGGCCGGATGTTCTTGCTCGGGTACAGCCGAAATACCATGTCCCTTTTGGTAGCACCAGTATCTGTATTCCCCTATCATTCACATCATGCAGACGGGAAGTCTACTCGAGTAGAGTTCCCGAAACTAGGTGGGGGAAAGGCTAGCTTCATGTGGAATCATAACTTGTGCTTGTAGTGTCAAAGCGTTTTAAAAAAGAACCGCTATTGCATACGACAAATTTTACTGGTTGGCAGTAGCGGCCCTTTTTAAAAACGCTTCGGCATTACGAGTAGAGTACAACGCACGCACGAAATCTGTCGCCTCACATGCATGTGCTGTACCTGCACTTGGAGTTCTTTTCTCTTAGCTTCCCAAACCCTGGCACAGGCCCAGTTATTGGGCTTTCGCAGGAAACGGCGGATGTGTATTTCGACAACAAGGGATAGCTTTTGCTCTCTCCCTGTGCACATCGGTTATCTGTTCTGCCTAGTTATGGCCATGTGGGCCAGTGCAATGAACCCCCCAGTAATTTCCTGACAAAGGTCCCCAATGGATAAAGGTTTGGCAGACCTTTACCCCCACTCACTATACAACGACCACTTTCTGATCGCCCCTCCGAAAAGAGTTTTCCACTACGACCAGCATCCCACATCATCCCTTCCATTTGGGTTCTTAGATCTCAGAGAATGCTTCGGAAACGCCGTAACAAATATTGGCAGAGTCAAGCACATCCTCGGGAGAGGTAGTACCGACATGGCAAACGGGGTAAAAGAGCTAAGCTATCAATAGGAAGGAGCTTTCGGCAGGGTGAATTTGGGTGATGTGAAATGAATAGAGGAGCCTTTGGGGTAATACTGTCCAGAGCTTGGTCTACGGCACGCATAATACAGCATTAGAGGCAGCATTGGTTGTGCATTACGTTTAGACGGATTAGTTTTGGCATCTTCATATAATCTGTCACATCCTTAAGTTACTGTACTTGACAATCCACAGAGTATTCAGACATTTTGGCTCCAAAAGAGGTACTAATCCATGCTAGGATGTCCAAATACCTTATAAGTTGCAGAATACTGTGCATAGGACACCATGCCCACATACCACAGACTGTAGGTATGGTTGCCAGTTGAGAATCCTACTCGACTCCCCTTCAACTAAAATAGCTTTTCATACAATCAACGCCCTAAAACACTCAAGCGGGTATTGCAGCATCTATGATAGCAATGTGCGGTGAGTGCCTTCCCGCCCGGCCACCAGATCCCCACAATCCCTCTCCCCTTCGACCGGCATTCATCGCTAACCCACATGGCATAGTAGAATCACTTGTGCTGTACTAGTACACCTGTCACTCTAAATATAACAGAGCATTAATCGCTATCGCATTACAAGTATAAGTTCCATGTTTCACTACCCACAGTCTCTTGTCACAAGAATAAAAAATTGTTGGGCTATTCACCGCACTCTAGCCCAAGGACAATTCATTTCGGCAGGGTTGTTTTAAAAAGTGGTAAGCCAACCCTGGTTTGTCACTACCGCTACCATGGACACTAACCAACAGTAACAGCAATTACTCGTACAATTACTTGTACCAACGCCAGAAGCTAAAACGCTCAAAAGAGAAAAAAAAAGAAAAAAAAGAAAAAAGGCACTCGCAAACAATATTACGAATCCGTACGATATCTTTGATCACATTTCCCCACAGCTCCCCGGCAGTTCCACGATGTGTGACCGCTGGTGTTTTAGTGATGTACGAGCCGTCTGGTTGGCAGGTACAGAGGGTTAAAGTTACCTGCAATAAGTGGTTCCCGCTCTCCCATTCGGTGCAAGGAAATGTACCTTACTGCAAGTAACGAACAGGACCGAGCCAAAACACTCATGAGGGGAGTGCACAGTACGGTACAAGTAGGAGAGATACTTGACTCGCTGTAACTGTGTTCGTGCGCTGTGCATGGGCTGAAGCACATATCCACCTTTCCAAAGATCCAGGAATACAAGGATTAAATAGGGAAACCAAACCACCAACATCAAGCAATGGTAAGAGCAGAAGCTCGGAATACAATATGATATTCTAGAGCCATCCACTCGATGGGAAGCAATCTGTTAGCCAAACTAAATACTGGTTATTCTTTCAATTCCCTGCTTGCTTGTAGTGTGCAGTGACTGGTAGTGTGCAGTTACTGGTAGTGTGTTGCCCTTGCAAATCGGCCCCCACGCGTTTAAGTCCATGCATGATCACTTGGAGATAACATTTCCATTTTTTCATCCAAGGATCAGTTCCCCACAGGATTGGCAGCCAGTGGACGGAAGAGAGAAAAAACAAAAAAGACATCAATGAATACAGTACTAAATTGTATGGGAAATCGAAAATCCGGAGCTCTCGAACTCCTGTATGAAACCTTCTTTCCCTGCGACAAGATAGTCCGCCGAGGATAGGGGCCATTTAGAACAGTTTTCAAAGCCACAAAAGTTGCCACTAGGGTCCCCGCAATGCCAATTGGGAGCGGTCTTACTTGCTAATAATAGGCAATAAATTCCGACAATAGAAGAGATTTGCGCTTCGTTATTATCTTCTCTGCCAGTCCCCCCATCTTAGATCGAGCCCAGAGCGGCGCTAAATCTGAGTCAATCGCTGCGGCTGATAGTCTGCGGGGACAGAACGCGAACTTGCCATACCGGTATGGCCATTCTGTGGGTAAATATGCGGGTGTGAGCTCGCCTTACGTTTCTCATTGCCTCTCCATATAAACCCGGCATGGGTCCCCCGTAAGAAATTACTATACTACACTCACCCTCGCAGATACTTGACACGCACCTTTCCATCACAATGGAGGAAAACAGTCTTCTTCTTCGCATAATACCCAACGAGGTACTCCTCGTCATATCAGACAATCTCGAAACCACGGACATTAACGCTTTCTCCCAAACTTGCCGCCGTCTCGCAAATATCCTAATACCGGTACTTTGTCGTATCGCCTGCAAGCACAGAAACTTCAGACTTCCACCGATATGCTGGGCAGCACAGAAGGGGTATATCAATGTTGTCAAGAGATTGATTGACATGGGTTGCGACACAACGGGGCTTCAGCATTACTGTGACCGGTGCCAGCTTCCGCATACCTCGACAGTTTTACACTGGGCGGCCAAGGGAGAAAACGCAGAGTTGGTGAATTTTCTCTTGGATAGAGGGGAGAATATCGATGCGGTTGATAATCGCAACGCGACACCGTTGCACTGGGTCTGCAGCGAGGGTGGAACTGAGGTAGTCAAATTGTTGGTTTCGCGCGGGGCGGACTTGGAGATTGAGGATTGCGACGGGGATACAGCTCTCCGATGGGCGGCAGAGAGAAGCAACGCACCGGTTTTCAAACTATTGCTAGATTCTGGATGCAGCAAAAAGCAACTAAACTTGAAATCCGAAACAGTTCTGCATACTATCTTTCTACACGGAGAAGAGGATCTAGAAAAGCATGCCTGTGTTGTGAAAATGTTGTTGGAGCACGGTTTCGATCTTCTCAGGCACAGAGATCAGTATGGCGATACAGCCCTCCACCTGGCGGCAAAATTCGGGGATGTTGAGTCCATGAAACTCATGTTGGATCACGGCATTCCAGTCGATTGGCATGGCCCGCCTAACTCCCCCGCACCGAACCACAATTCCCCCGCACTGAACTACGCAATCGAAGGTGGCAAGTTAGAGGCAATAGAATTACTCCTCCAGAGAGGCGCAAATCCCGATAGCACCCCAACCATTCCACTCGACCTAGCAGTCGAATATGGCCGAATCCCGGTAATCGAGCTCCTCATCAAATATGGGGCCAACGTGCACTGCCGCAACAACGCTGGCGATACTGTCCTCCATTGGGCCGTGCAAACTACCCAGGTCGGAGTTCTAGATTACTTCCTTCAAAGACCCGAGCTAGGGCTCGACGTGAACGCGCAAAACCGCCACCTTATCACACCACTTCACCGGGCATGTTTCATGGACCCGGACCCGAATTGGGAGATCGTTGACCTTTTATTGCGACAGGAAAACATACAGGTCGACCTACAGGACGACTACGGACGTACGGCATTGATCAATGCATCGGAAACGGGAGCTGTTCGATTAATCGAAGCCCTGATTGGCAAAGGCGCCGATGTGAATATCTGCGATCATCAGGGGAATTCAGCTCTTCATAAAGCTCGGGATCCACGGGCGTGGCAAGTATTAAAGGCTGCGGGCGCTAAGGTATACGAGTGATCACATTACTCTTTCTGACGATTAATACGTCTATTATGTTTTTTATGTCTCTACTCCCACTTCTCCAAGCTGCTTATTGAAATGGTGTTCAGATCTTTTTTTCCTTTTTCCTTTTTTTTTTTTCCTTCCTTAATTGCTGTTCCTTTCTCAACTTGTGTGCCGGTATACGGGGAGCAAAGCTTAACGAATCCATGTACGTAGATATCAGAGAGGCCGAATCAAGTCATGCATCCAGGACTCCTTCGAAGAAGTCCTTGTCATGGTGGATTTCTGGGGTTGGCGTTTGTTGGACATACTGGTTATGCCGGTGGAAACAGGCCCCCCGTAGCATATAAGCACTAGTTACATCCCAATATCGTCCCCAGCAAGTAGAAACATTTGTAGCAATGGTGATAATAATTGCACTACTAAAGCTCAGACCACCGGCAGTAGCCAAATTACTAGTGAATCGAATTCTACATGTGCCCTATCTTGGTCACTTCACCCACACCTCACACCACGCTTTGTAAGATTACAACAAGTACCAGAGCAGCACTTATGCAATAAGAACTGCACACACGGCACAACAGCACCCAATGCCAGCCCTCGCACTTTCTACACCAGTAGCCCGCCCTCACAAGTGCTCAATACCGTATAAATTGGGAAAACCCAGAATACGCTAGCAAGGGTAAAGAAGGTGTGGCAAACCGTTACCCCCTTTAGAGGAAATCGAACTGCTGAAAGAGAAGAAATTCTGTGCTTGTGTGGCGATCATGCGAAATATTATTACCAGTTGAAGCAACTTCTCTTCCAGCCGCACTTTCTTACCCATGCTAGCGTATTCTGGATCTTCCCAATTTTTACGGTAAAATCACACCCGACCCCAAAACTCGCCACTAGTGCAAATAGTACCTCACCACAAACGCCCAATACCTGCACTTCACCTCGAACGTCGTCAAACTAAACCTATCCCGGGCTGATGGAGGTAGCGAATCGCAAGAGTTTTTGCGGTCTTGGCACCACGGAGTGAAGGTTTATCCAAATTAACATTATTGCGTATACCGGTTAATGAGATCCAACAAGTCCTGAAGGCTGAATTTATACCGTGACAGGAAAGTGTTGGAAATCATTTGGTGCTGCTTAGCACGCTCAAGCTATAGCCTCTTTTATTCCATGAGAGTCCGGAAGTTTGGAAAGACGTTTTCAGTTAATGGGCAGGTAGGAGCGCAGACAGTCAAAGGAAAGCATGAAAGCTATGAAGGTGAAGGCAGAACAAGGGTCCGGCATTTGCACCAAAGGCGCAAAGAAACGGGAGTCCCTGTTAAGAATCCTTTGTTAAGGGAATACAGAATGTTTCCTTCTTTTATTATCACGAGGGTAGGCAAGAGATTAGGAACATGTGTAGAAGAAAGCGGACATGAGTAGTGATCGATAGAAGGATAAGTATGACTTCGTTGTTTTCATATATACCCCTGTCTTTATCCTTAGTTTAGCAAGCATGAACAAGAGAGCGAAGTTGCGCGATATCCATCCCCGTTGCCATTCAGTGCCGTATTTCCATCCTGCCCAATAGAAAGCTTTAACCCTTCCCAAGACCTCTAAGCCCGGAAATCAGAGGCGCACCGAGATAGCGAATTACAAGAGTTTTTAGGTACGATATTCTCTCTCTAGAACATAAGGAAATGAGACATGAAATACCCATCCAAGAAACATCATTGGGCAGATTTTTATATTGGTTACAAGGGTCAGGGATGAAATGATATTGTGCATACTAAAACCGCAATAGCATTGGCAACACCTAAGAAGCATCACCTTAGAGAATCTCTATCTTCGCCTCAGTCAACTTTGAAGAAATATTACTAAGGGATGAAGCACCTGAAATCTAATTCAATACACCTAGCCAAAAACACAACTCTCCGGGCTCTGGTTCAACGATAGAAGGTTTGCATTTCCAGATGGGCTGATTGCAATACTCGAACACTAATATTATGCCGCTAATCTTGACCAGACTCCGCACTAAGACACCAGCTTCACAGCACTTATTTTATCCCTAACCCTTGTATACCCCAATACCTGTTCAAAGGTCCAGCATTTAGTCACGGTATACAGGCAGGAATGTTGAAAGAAGTATAAGAATTGGAAGTCCCCGATGGTTTATTGCAAATGTGAAGGACTTAGAGGTTATGGAAATCAGATTACAGGGAAAGGGCAAAGTCACTCTATCATAAAAGACCAAGTAATACTTCGTGTAACATGAACCATGGAAGGGTGTGTCTCTAATTTTCTATTCTTGGTTCGCAGAATTCTTCACTAAACTCCTCTTTCATACTTTTTACCTACCTGTCATTAATTGGAAAAGTTTCGGTAAGTTGTCGGCTATCCTATCACTTTGTTTCAGTATCCTGCTCTCTTAGTCTTGTGCCATTTTCTTTAGCTAAGGAAGATTACGAGCCGATGTTTTTCTACTTAAACCGATTCCGCTGCTCCTCTTTGTGTGCCTGTCTTAACTAACGCCTATTATTCCTGCCCATGCAGTACAATAGCTAAATACCAGACGGGACCCTTGCACCAGTTCCCCTCCGAAAGCAACACAAGTCCAATAATAACCTTTCCCCCAACCAGAGCTTTTCAGGGGCCGCATTTGGATTGTTCAAAGGAAGTGTTTAAGCTCAGCACGGTCCAGCTGCTTCCACATTTAGGCAATCACCACTCAAATGGGTCCGTGTTCTCAAGGATCTTAGAAACCTTGGCCCTAGACAAGGAAAACCAGAAATCTGATAAGCCCAGCTCTCCAGACCATACCTCTAAGGGAATGGTGTCTCTATCTTGGCCGACTTAATATTTTCTTCTGGGCAACCGGATTAGGACTCTAGAAGCACTTTATTCCAATGGCCCCCCTGGCTAAAATTGAGGCCTCCTTGCCAACAATACCCATCCAATGGCATCCATGAGTGGTTAATCATGACCATCTTACACCCTTCCGATCCTCCTCCTCAGAGCAAAGTTTGATTAGCGTTCATTCGCCCATACCTTTCTGCATTCCATCGTGAAGGACAATCTAGACGAGAGTTTAGTAATTTCTTACGTTTATAGCAGCTCCCACACTAAATCCGGAGTTCAATTTTTCGTGACTTCACGCTTGTTACCAGTACCCTCTTCAGCACACAACCTAGGTGCTCAGAGGATCATTAAAAGTCGGAAACTAGAGGGTGGCAATGTAGGAATTACTTGATCCGACAGTTGTGATGTATGGGAAGAAACGCATTGTTAACGGAGTCAAACCCCCACACCGGCCGTTCTAAGGTTACACTAATTGAACAAATGAGAATCCAGAGGAGATTTCCTCATGGCGGGCTGGCGTAAAATTGGGCTATCCTTGATTCTAGTTTATGCCTTTTATTTGCTAGTATGTCGTTCTTGTCAAAGTGGGAAAATGGGTCGCGCGGCGGTAGACGGTGGGGTCAGAGGGTACACTTGGAACTTAGCTGAAGGAAGGGTATGAAATGTAACTTCCACAATTTTATTCGCACTCTCCAAAAAAACCAAACTGACAGTAGAGAAGGGTATTGTAAAACACAAATAACCCATCCTGATCCTTCCACAGATCACTAAGCTTATCTCTTTATCACCCCACATGTGCCGATCCTTCCGTGCACCCCCATGGTGACAGGGAAAGACATGTTGGTAGAACTCCCCCCACAAACTGCTACTAGAACAATCCACTACAGTATGCCCCCAAATAACCCGCAATGCCCCTGAATGATCTGTGACACTCCCGCAGCCTCCAGAATTAGCCACATCCTCCTAATAGTTCTTGGGATATCATATAATATGACCCTTAGCAGCTGCTCCGGTTGCTGTTGTCTCCAGAAGAGCTTTAGTCTAATTTCCAATTTTTGATGTAGCCTCGTCGTTTAGTAGAGAAGCTGGAGGATCATTTTATCCGATTTCTAAAGACCCCAGGCACAAGTACTCGTACAATTCTACACTCCCTTATCGGGAAACGGCGAGATCCTCGCTTAAGTCTAATTGATCAATGGAGAGAGAAAAATTCCAAAGTAAGCTTTTGATGGGCAGAAGGTCGAGGCAAATCGGCTTGAACCTTCCCCATTACGCGTCTCACTGCGGCTGTACTCGAGTACAGTAAATCAATCAAAAGTAAATCAGCACCTCCATTGCCGTATCGGGGGAGTGGTGAACGCTAACTGGTTGCTAGGCAACCAGACAGATATCGTACTCCCGTCCGCAAGGGTAGCTTCGCGTGTAAACACATGACCCCCACCCAGGCGGGGAACAAAAGTACCGTAGCAATCAGCGAAAAGAGAGAGGTCTTTTTGTCTGCAAATAATAAAAGTCCTCTAGGCTTTCCCCCTAAATCAGCCTCCTTCTCTCTTTTCCTTCCTTCCCCAAAGCCCTCTCGCCCTGACAGATTTCGTTCATTTTGCTCCCAAAAAAGTAGTTTTTTTTTTAGAAAAATAATGCGACGGATCCTCAACATACGAACAATTTCCACAATACTCAACATCCTCTCATGGATATTCCTCCTCCTACCAGCGATTCAAGCCTTGCCGCTCCCTTTGCTCACCCCGCGCGCAGCCCAGGGATTCGTGACAGTGAGCCGCGAGATGGTGTGTCTCACCCCTGCGCCTTGGTCGCAGATACTCTCTTTCTTCCTGACAAACTACATTGCGAGAATCGCAACGTTCAAGAAGACATCCGGGTATGCGGGATCGAGGGACCACTTGCGCACAGTAATAAGTCTATTCGTGCCATTTTACGGTATCTCGCAGGCTGCCGAGACGATTGCTCGGGGGGCGCGTTTTTTGGGTAAGGATGAGCTAGGCGGGGCATTATATGCCGGGGCGTTGTGCGTTGTGCAGAGGTTGGAGACCTGGAGGCCGAGGAACGGCGATGTCATTTGTGGATGTATTATTGAGCCGCCGCCGAGTAGGAAAGGGAGGAAGAGGAAGGGAAGAAGGAAGAAGGATTTGTACGCCATCATATCACGAGACAACCAAACCCTAGACTAATCAACATTCCACAACAGGATTGATACCGACGAAGCAATAATCGAGATCCAACTGCCGACAATGAAGCAGATTGACGATCCTAAAAAGTGGAAAATACAAGGCCAATACACCCTCCCAGAAGGCTACTGCTTCTCCTTCCTGCCAGCGGGCACTTCCATAGGTCCCAAAAACCCAGATACAAAACGCGAAGACATAGTCATCGCCTCCTCCTACGGCACAGCAAAGTCCTTCACTGGTGTCCTCCAGATAATAATATCAGTCTTCTCGCTCTACTCCTCCTCTTCTAACCAAGTCAATCATTACGGTTACGCTGCCTTTGGCTTTAGCGTTATCCCCTACACGATCATGTCTTTTCTCAACGCAATCGCGAATTCGATAGAGGCTGATTATGATACGCTGTTTATGGTTGAGTCGGAGGTTATGGATGAAGCGTATGAGCGTACCGGCCAGGAGTTCGTTGGTGCGGTTGCGGTGCTCATGGAGGAACATCCTAAGGAGGGCGTGGACTTGAAGTTTCGCTGGAGTAGGGAGCGTGGCTGGCGCGCCTATGAGGTTGATGAATACGGGAAGGAAGTAGGAAGGAGATGGCGGGTTACTTTCGAAGAGGAAGAAATCAATAACGAGAATTTCTCGACACCGGCCAGGATCAACGAGAACGCTGCTAGGATCATGGTCCCAGCCGAAGGGCAGTACCGGCGGACAAAGAAACTTGTCAAGTTTAGTCAGAAGGTCTATAACTTCTCTGTTTTCATTATCGTTTTCATCTCGCTCGTCCTCCCTTATATTGTCATTGCCGGTCTCAGCCACTTTAGGCCTAGAGGAAGCACGACGAGACAGCGTACGTTCATGATGGGCTGGTTGGTTGTTGGTCAGGTTATTGGTGTAGTGGACTTGATTGAGTCTACAGGTGGTGGGAAGAAGCGGTGGTGGGATTTGCTGGAGAATTCTGTAAAAGTGGTAATCGTGATTGCGGGATTTGCATTTGCCGTCGGGGGGTTCATCGAGGCGGGGAGGATGCTGAGAAATTTTGGTTTCTGTTTTAGGACCTGAGACCGATTGTGGTTGTTTCTTTCTTTTTAGTGTTCTATTTATTGTCTTTTTTGGCGTTGGTATGGCTTTCTGGCTTTTTATGATACCCGGTTTAGAAAATTGGGGTAGGACGCCTTTTTCTTTCCTTTCTCCTTATCTACTATAGGATCGGGTTGGGTTGGGGGGGATTAATCTTATGAGTATGTTGACGAAATTATTACGTCGTTCCTAAACTTGAATGTACGATACTTCAACAAATCGGCCAATGATCCCTTTTCGCAATTAGCTCAGGGAGAGTTTGGCGCGTCGTGGTTCTTGAGTGGTTCCGGGTCGAATGTCAAACCCTAAGCCACAACAAACCCTCACAATAACTCTAAATTTGTGGTGCACGGCACCAGACAGTATGGCATAATGTCATAAAGTTAGAGTTTACTAATGACTTCGGTTGTGTTTTCGATCATTTATCTTGATCAAGGCTTGGGTTTCGACCGCCACCCCTTGCACCTCGGCCTAATATTAGCTTATTCTAATGTATGATACCGCCCATATGCCAAAATTAGCCAGCCTACTCGTTCCAGAAGGATTATCCCTCCCTGTTGCCAGAACCCAATCAGATCTTGAAGGCCCTAACAAATTCCCTTCGAAGTCACATACGACAAACCTTCTAAATCAAAGTCCCCCAGGAGCGCTATCTGCCCATTTAGTCTTTCGCTCAGTGTTAGAAGTAGTGCTTCAAAATGGCGAACCTGCGAGTCTCAGGCTACCCGCCGTACAATAAATACCTGGAGTCCGGATTCAGGAAACAATGTGTCATATCCTTGTGTACAGTGCAGTACGAGGGCGCTTATCAGTGTGAAAACTGGGGTACTTGAATACAGTGCTATGTCGTTGGGGTTGCCTCCCCTGGTAAGGTCTGGTGTTTTTTTTTGTTTTTTATCTCCCCGAGGGGTCGAGAAGCTCCTTCTCAGCCGTGGTTTTCACCCCTTTTCTACAGCAGGGAATTCCCGACTACCCGTAAGAATTCGAATAAACGATCCTTGTGCTAGGTAGTCCGAAATTTCCTCCTCTAGAAAAAGGGCGAAAATCACACCAAAAATCCGCCCCCCCCGAGACAAAAGAAAAAGAAAAAGACATCAGACCTTACTAAGAGAGGCAACATCAACGTCCTAGCACAAGGATCGTTTACTCGAGCTCTTAGAGTACACAGCCCACGGCTCAATAATTACACGTGTAGAGTTTTTACAGCAGGGCTGCTCTATGATAGGCGCACGCATTTAACAAGAAATAAAGAAACAATTCCCTCTATGACACCTCTCTCCGTGCTATTCGGCACCTTTCTGGCCTGCGTTTGCCTTCAACATCCTACTCTCTGGTCTCGTTCTCAGGCACCCTGGTGGATCTTACCTCGAGTGAAGGCTGGTGACTCCTCTCCAGCGGTGTCTCTTGACTTCCACCTGAAAGTCAGGCGCAATGCCTGAACTATATTGTTTTAAGTTATAAATATTGTATCGCAACACTCTTCTGGTAAACGCTTACTAACGCAGTTGTCCTAGTGAGGTTCAGTGTATGCTCGTGATGGCTGAGAATTGTGCTGGAGTTTGTGTTTATATACATTTAGCTCCTATTGCGTAGCCCTGATGCTACTCTGTATCATCACGAGTGATACCAAGTGACTGACCGCTTCCCCCTGGAAAGCTCTATTTCCCGTCCTATGAGGGGAGAGCTAACGGCCTGGATATCGGGATAATGGTTTCCGTGTCTGTGTTTGGTAGGTGTTGGAAAATTGCTGTTGGCATCGGCTTCCCACCATTTCAAAGTCTAGGCAGGGAAAAGAATACTCCGAGTGATATTCGGCGTCACTGAAGTGGGGTATATATGTTATGTTTATGCTTCCTTTCGTTAGATGTAAAAGTCAAGTTGATCTTCCGCTAACATTTACCTATATTTCCTACAACAGCTACTCAAGGCTTAGGAGCTGCGATAATAAGTGGGTAAAAATGTTAGCTTGGGCAAAACTAACTTATCAACAGCGCCACAGTTCAGGGTCGGTTTCGACACCCATAATGTCGAAACTAGTTCCTTCATTTTTCATACTCCGAGAAGGATTTGTGCTTTGACGAAATTCTTTTTTAGAAGTAGTTTTACGCCCGGTTGGCTCGTATGATCTCCTTTATTGTCGGGAAACATTAATTCGCATCATCGAGCCCTAGAAAGTTCCTTTGGTATGGAAGAACACGGATGCAAGCTGGCGCGTCGGTACAGTTATCGCACCCTTTTTGAGTAGCTGCTTGGCCATACATCGGTTGGGACTAGTGGGTGGCATTCCAAGACACAGCTGCTCCACCGGAGTCCACTATGGCTATATTGGCCTCAGTTAGTCCTTAGCCCAGATTAGGATTAAGACGGGGATTCACGAACCTATAGGATGTAGACCATCTACTTTCCCACTGTGTGAGTAAATATGTATAACATTACATGCTCCTGTAAGCTTCTTGGGCCAGCAGACGAACCCGTATAACTAGTGGTGTACACGCTTCTTCCAGGATTGTTACTTCCCTTGGATCGCGGGCGAAAGCCTTTATACTTCTCTGGATTCATTCCAATGCGCCCCGCTGATCTCTTAGTTAGAGATTTACGTTCCCCAAGTTCCAATATAATCCGTGAGCACAATTGCAGGTTTTTGGAATGAGTGGACTAAGACAATATCAAGTCTTGTCCAAGTAGGAAGCCCAACCCCGCTACCACGCAATTCATAGAGATGCCACCGACCGGCTTTCCCATTTCCGGGCTTTGCTAGGGAATGTATTTCACCATACCTATTCCACTAATTCCGTAACCTTTTCTCTCAGACATTAATAATGATTCTCATTAAATTTTATAAACATCAGATCTGGTGCCGAAGCCTAGACGCCGTCAACGCACAACTTGCAGAACTGAAGGATACACATATCAGCTGCATGCCCCCGCTATATACCCATACCAACTCTGACAAATTCTCACTTTTCCGAGTCTTTGGTTGCACACCATTATTATTATCAAGACACACAATGGAAGAAACCATTACATACTTCGTACGTTTTTAAGTTCTTACGGCACTTAGGAATATGACTTGCCAAGACCTACTAGATCGCAGATCTTTCTATATAATTATTTTCGTATCAAGCAGCAAATTCTATGTGGTCGTGGTAGTGGTAGTGATAGTAGGGTGATGGTGATTGTACCGGTAGCTGCGTTGCCATCACCGGCACTTAAGACCAAACGCACCAGAAGGAGTATTTTCCCCCAGAATAACATAGCTTATTTAAGCCGAGCCCGCTAGATCTCACTAACTACCGCATTCGTAATTTTGTTAACTTGCCCTATCACGCATATAATCAGTGCTCCCAGTCGTCCAGTCGGACGGTGCCGTCCTCGTCCAACGGCCGCCGATGGCAGTCCGACTACAGGTACCACCCCTGGCAGGCCGCTCTAGCACCACTTTTTTTCCATTTCCCATTCTACCCTATATTTTTATTTCCATTTTTGACCTTAACTTATTTGAGTGCTAGTACAGTAGTACTTGTCTCATTGACCAATTTTGCGCATCTGTACTCGACGGCCGTCGACGGCCGTCCTTTGTCGTCCTCACCCCGTCTTGGACGGACGGGACGGCGTTACGCAATCCGACAGTGAGCGCAAGTACCGTAAAAACTCGTAATCTGCCATCTTCCGCAGCCCTCTAATCTCCGGATCCTAAGTTAAAACATCCCCAGGGGGATTAGCGTTTTCTAAACACGGTATAAGATCAGCCCACTAGGCATCTTGGATCTCGCTAACTGGTATTCGCAATTTCATTAACATGTCGGACCAAACCTGTCCCGGGCCCCGGGGCAACGGGCTGATCTCGGCTGATAATCTGATAGAGGATTTCAAGAGTTTTAACAGTACTCGAGTGCTCCAGTACCGTGAAAACCAAGGGGTGATGTTTGAAATACCGTGACATGCCATGACCTGGGGTAACCTTGGGCCCGTGGTCGCCGATATCAATGCAAGCGATCTTCTACCATCGCCTCAGTTAGGCTTTTATTTAAGGAGCCCGGGTTGTTGATGCTAAAAATGAAATAAATAATAAATAGTGAGGTCAAAGTAAACATTGGAAGAAAAAAATAGCAGTAACCAATATAATACAAGCATATAGTTGAAGTACTATAAAAGTGATGGAGGTGAAGCTAGCAATTTGCCTCTTCTGAAGCCCTCTGGACAGCAGTATGATATAATACAAGAAAATGCTAAGAGCCAAAGATAAAATGAATAGCGGAAATAGTGTTAGGGCCTCACTTTTCTTGAGATCTGAGAATATGGGCCCAAGTTTAACCCCCTAGTGATGTTATGTCATGGTACCGGTATTTTAAACATACCCCTCTGTTTTTCATGTTAGAGTAAACCTTTCCTCGGGTTTAGCGAGTTTCTACGATAGACAATTTGGCCAAACTGGGACCTGTGTAATCTCTCATTCCTAAAAATATATGCCTTAGCCTATCGTTACTTATATTTTACGAATAGCCATTACCCGAGTCTCTCATACAAAATGCCCCAACTTCAAACCCAAAGATCATGGTTTCCTAGTCCCATATTTTTAGAAACTAAAATCATTGATCAATACAACAGGTCTCTAGCTACATTCTCTTGATCTTAAGTCTAAGAAAAACTTTCTTGGCCGTAGTGATCATTCAACTTGAAGCCAGACGATCATTTTTCTCTACAATAAGTAAGTTTGTCGTGACTAGAAATATTACTCGAGTAGGCATACCGACAATGTTCGCATTATTTCCAAAGGGTAATCGGGCCTCACGCCGCCCCGTAGCCTTCGCCGAGAAGATGAAACAGGAACCGTACTCGAGTACAGCATCGTGATGGGCCCCCGAACTCCCTACCGCGCACTAACCCGAAGATCGATAGTCAAAGATCAATGAAATACAGTCGCACCCCGCTATAACGAATGCCAAGTATCAGGCCATTTTTATTCGTAATAGCGGATTGTCCAGTATAGCGATCCACTGGAAATCATGAATAATGAGTAAGCAATAGTGAAGAATTTTAAA
>Ga0307507_10005102_pt1 | contig 22072 bp, 15 predicted proteins | sample 7_EM_MG_FD_207223 | JGI IMG/M metagenome (GOLD analysis project Ga0307507, IMG submission 207223) | Populus trichocarpa ectomycorrhiza microbial communities from riparian zone in the Pacific Northwest, United States - 7_EM | ecosystem: Host-associated > Plants > Roots > Unclassified | place... | reverse complement strand
GAAGATGTCGACCCTAATAGTCCAGATAAAGATGGCCAAACACTACTCGGGTTGGCTGCCATGAAGGGGCACGAAGGAATGGCCAAGCTATTGCTTGAACGGGAAGATGTCGACCCTAATATCCCAGACAAAGATGGCCAAACACCACTCTGGCGGGCTGCCATGGGGGGACACGAAATAATGGTCAAGTTGTTACTCAAACGAAATGATGTCGACCCTAATCGCCCGGATGGGGATGATAGAACCCCGCTCTGGTGGGCTGCTTGTAGGGGACACGAAGGAATAGTAAAGTTATTGCTTGAACGGGAAGATGTCGACCCTAATAATCCAGATAAAGATAGACGAACACCACTCGTGTTGGCTGCTCTCTGTGAATACGAAGAAGTAGTCAGGTCGTTGCTGGGACGGGAAGATGTTGACCCTAATCGCCCGGATGGGCAAGGTCAAACACCACTCTGGTGGGCTGCTTCCTGCGGGTGCGAAGGAGTAGTCAGGTTATTGCTGGAGCGAGAAGATGTCGACCCTAATAGTCCAAATAAAGACGGCCGAACACCACTCGGGTTTGCTGCTGTCCGTGGATACGAAGGAGTAGTCAGGTTATTGCTGGAGCGCGAAGATGTCGACCCTAATAGTCTAGATAAAAATGGACAAACACCACTCGCGTTAGCTGCTCTCTACGAATACGAAGAAGTAGTCAGGTTGTTGCTGGGACGGGAAGATGTTGACCCTAATCGCCCGGATGGGCATGATCAAACACCGCTCCGGCGGGCTGCCATTGAGGGACACGAAGGAATGGCCAAGCTATTGCTTGAACGGGAAGATGTCGACCCTAATATCCCAGACAAAAATGGCCAAACACTACTCGGGTTGGCTGCCATGGAGGGGCACGAAGGAATGGCCGAGCTATTGCTTGAACGGGAAGATGTCGACCCTAATATCCCAGACAAAAATGGCCAAACACCACTCTTGTGGGCTGCAATCGGGGGACACGAAATAATGGTCAAGTTGTTACTCAAACGAGATGATGTCGACCCTAATAGTCCAGACAAAGATGGCCAAACACCACTCGTGTTGGCTGCTCTCTGCAAATACGAAGAAGTAGTCAGGTTGTTGCTGGGAAGGGAAGATGTCGACCCTAATCGCCCAGATAGGCAAGGTCAAACGTCGCTCTGGTGGGCTGCTTCCTCCGGGTGTGAAGGAGTAGTCAAGTTATTGCTGGAGCGCGAAGATGTCGACCCTAATAGTCCAGATAAAGATGGCCGAACACCGCTCGTGATTGCTGCTGTCTGTGGATATGAAGGAGTAGTCAGGTTATTGCTGGAGCGGGAAGATGTCGACCCTAATCGCCCGGGTGGGCATGATCGAACGCCACTCTGGTGGGCTGCTCGTCTGAGACACGAAAGAGTGGTCAAATTATTGCTGGAATGGGAAGGTGTCGACTCCGATCGCGCAGACAAGAACCGCGGGGGACAACTCGGGTGGGCCGCAATCCGCGGATACGAAGAGGTGGTAAAGTTACTACTGGAGCGAGAAGATGTCGACCCCAATCGACCGGATGAGAATGACCGGACACCACTCGTGTGTGCTGCCATGGAGGGTCACAGAGGAGTCATCAAATTGTTGTTGAAACGGGGAAATGTTGACCCTAATCGCCCAGATAAGAATCGTGAGGGGCCACTCGGATGGGCCGCCATCCGTGGACACGAAGCGGTGGTCAGACTACTGCTGGAGCGAGAAGATGTCGACCCCAATCGCCCGGATAAGAATGACCGAACACCACTCGTGTGCGCTGCCATGGAGGGACACGGAGGAGTCGTCAAATTGTTGCTGGAACGGCGAAATGTTGACCCTAATTTCCCAGATAAGAATCGTGAGGGGCCACTCGGATGGGCCGCCATCCGCGGACATGAAGCGGTGGTCAAGTTGCTACTAGAGCGGGAAGGTGTCGACACCAATCGCCCGGATAAGAATGACCGGACACCACTCGTGTGCGCTGCCATGGAGGGACATGGAGGAGTCGTCAAATTATTGTTAGAATGGGGAAATGTTAATCCTAATCGCCCAGATAAGAATCATGAGGGGCCACTCGGATGGGCCGCCATCCGTGGACACGAAGCGGTGGTCAGACTACTGCTGGAGCGAGAAGATGTCGACCCCAATCACCCGGATAAGAATGACCGAACACCACTCGTGTGCGCTGCCATGGAGGGACACGGAGGAGTCGTCAAATTGTTGCTGGAACGGGGAAACGTCGACCCTAATCGCCCGGATAGGAATCATGAGGGGCCACTCGGATGGGCCGCGGTCCGCGGACACGAAGCGGTGGTCAAATTACTACTGGAGCGGGAAGATGTGGATCCTAATCGCCCAGATGAAGTTGGTCGAACACCGCTCGGGAATGCCGCTATCAAGGGACACCAAAGAGTGGTCAAGTTATTGCTGGAACAGCGAAATATTGACCTGAATCGCCCAGATAAGAATAGCCTCACACCACTCGGGTGTGCTGCTACTGCGGGACACAGAAAAGTGGTCAAGTTACTGCTGCAACGAGAAGATATCGACTCCAATCTCCCCGACAAGTATGGTCGAACACCGCTCGGGTGTGCTGCTCTGGTGGGGCATAAACGAGTGGTGGAGCTCCTCTTAGGGCGAGAAGACGTCGACCCCAGCAGGTCTGATTACCAAGGGTGTACACCACTCGTTCATGCTATTAGGGGGGGACATCGAGGAATAGCGAAGCTACTACGTGCTCCCAGGTCTGTGGGGATCTCGCATTCGTAGCCGCTCTATCTGTTGTGAAAGACCTAAGTTAAACTCAGTAGAGCCCTGGGGTAGTTAATTGATTCCGCAAAAATCATGTGGGATTCCTCCTTTCCTAGAGCTAGCCTTCCTCAGCCGTAGGGTCTGGTATACCTATTGCGGCCATCACGATCTTGCCATTTTCCCTTGGATGTCCACCACCCCAGTCCTAGAATACTATCTTAAAATTCTCCGCCGCCATTGCTGGAAATTCCACAGGTATGTTGATATGCCCCTCTGAAATCTCCCAATATTTGTCACCGTTTACGAATGAAGGCTTACGAGTTGGTTTTCTATGTTGCTGTGGTTAGCTTATAGCTACTGGGGGACTATTTCATTTATTACTAGCATCATTTATCTTGACTACAATTCCTCGGTCGCATAGACCCCTTGATATATCTCTCCTTTTTCTGCTTCTTACTTATATTTATTCATTTCTTCCTTATTTTCCCTTAGCAGCAAGAGATGGATGGATGGACAGATGAATAAATATAGAATTCCCTTTCCGATACCCTCACCACCTCTCCACTCCTGAAACTATTTAGTTTCCAAAGCCCAACTTCCGATGCCGTCGAATCGTTCAGCACCCCGTCTTGATGTCTCCTACTTGGCTCCAATTGAGAGAGCCAGCGCATGATTTGTGCATCCTCGTCGGACTTGTGAAAGTTGTTGTTGAAACTATTGGTTATGTTGCCCGAGCGGAAATTTCCGGTGCCCATTGACCGATAGCATATGCGTATATTGTGCCATGATATTCTCTCTAAAATCTAGAGCGAATGTTGGAATGGTAGAATGGCCGATTGTATAAGAAGATCGGAGGTGTCTATGATCTTTCGATGAGTAGAGCTGAGGGGAAGCGGGGCGATGAGGTTTATTTCGTGACAAATACTGCATTAACTAGTGATAACTAGAAACGGCGCTAACACGAAGGATCTGCATGTGGGGTAATTTTGAGGACGTGGGATAAGTTAGAAGAAAAGAGGGCGGGAGATAATCGAATGATTCATCTTGATTCAATTTCCTGTGTTTGCCATAACCTGATGGCCCATTGGTTTAAAATTCGCTTTGCTCCTACTAACATACAAGGCCTCCAATGTTGACTGACTCCCGACAGTGACCAATAGCGAAGGGAGAACAGGGAGATGCAAGAACTCCCAGAGCTCTGCAGAACAAGAATTATTTGTATAGGCATTCCCGTTATGCTTTGGGCTCGCTTGGCCGTGGAATACTATAATGCGACTGAAGTCCACAGCTCCGCATTGGCGGCTGCTTTTCTATCTACTTTAATAATAGCGCCATTTCCACTCTCACCAGTGAATGCGGCATCGGTACTCTCCAATCGCCTCATGCCAAGGAAATCTAAAGGCGGTGAAAGCTTCGGGAAATTCCAGTTAATAGAGTGACGGCGCCCCACCCAGAAGTGAATGTGAACTTGGAGCTCTTAGCGAATATTGGAGAGGGAAGAATACTACTTCGTAGAAAGAGGTTTGTGTCACTGCGCATTCCTTGCCCCGCTAGTACCTCCAGGGTCATGAGAGCCCTCAGGGCGGTAACTTAGGCCCCAGCCGTTGTGTAATCAGCCTAGTTTACCCTCTGCTCGCTTAGAAGGGAGACAACTTCTCGAATACTCCACTCATAAGAGAACACCAAGACCCTTACCGGGCCCTCTTGTGTGGTCATTGGGCTAAAAAATGGAACCATCACCTGAATCCCATACCCAAACGAGGTGCACAGCAGCAAATACGGTACTTCCGATCTTCGTACAAGTCAGGAGAATGTGGCTCACTGAAATCCTACGTGTTTAGCACTGAACACTTTGCTACATACACTTTCTAGTCTTATAAGCCTAGCTCCTTGCCAACCTCTGAAAGGCTTTGAGGTCAGTTTGCGTTTCAGGGCATGCGTACTTTCCCTACGCTCATACTACTATCATACTGATTCTGTTCCCACTTACTCCCTTAGTCAAGCTTGAGTTGAGGCTGCCTGCTGTTCTCATACCCGTATCGTTTCCTAAAAGTATGATTGGCACTAGTCTGAGCTTGCGCAGTCAACGTCTCGGTATTTTCTTAAAGTGTAGCGAATCGGAGGTTTACTTGCTCTCTCACTAGCTCGGTTGTCCCCAGTTCCAATCCGACTTCCACAAAACGATACAGTATGTGAGAACCAGGCGTTAGAATTCAATTCCCATTATTACTAGAAACAAAATATTCTATATAATCCCCCCATTTTAGGTTCAAGAAAAGTTCCAGGTTGTTCCCCATCAAGTTATCACGTCATGGCAGGGGTATCATGATTAGCTATCGTAGTATAAGGACAAAAATGTATGAATAAAACCTCTCAATAGCAATGACCGCTAAAAGACTACCGCGACATAAATATACCTCCGGGGCTCCCAGGCACCAAATACAAACCTCAAAAACTCCCGCAGCGAACTAGCCCCCCTCAGCCGGAAAGCACTCAATCCTGAAGAAAGCTGTGAATGCCGCAATGCGCTGTCCTGCTCCAGATCAAAAGTGCATTACATATCCATTCTCTTTCAGGTATGTCTCCTCTTAAGTTTCCTTGCATGGTCCCATGATAACAAAGGAAAGAAAGATATTGTAAAGACTCCCACGGGTCATGGCCTTTATACATCCGACATTTTCATTTTTCTTCCGGCTCTTCTACCCGCCTCCCGACGGATGCATTGATCTCCAGCCTAAGCGCATCCCCGGAACACATCCCAACAATTAAAAAACAACCTAAGCATGCCGAGCAACACGTAACTAACAACTTTCAATAAAAATAGCGTGAAAAAGGGTGAAAATAGTGTGATCCTGCTAAGGGGACTCATGGAAGAATCACCATCGTTCTTGTATTTTGATCGTCCATCCCCCCGCAATTCTAGGAAGCACAGGTCACCGAATTATAAGCACCTTTGATATACTCTGTTCTAGTGATGGGCACGATCATGATCGATCAGATTATGGGGGCCATGATCGAGCATGATCGAGTGATCGAGTGATCGACCATGATTGCGCCTTAGGACTGTTCGAGCATGATCCAGTGATCGATTATGATCGAGTTTAGTCGATCATGCTCGAGCATAGTCGACTATGATCGAGCAGTACCAATGATCGATCATACCATGAGCGAGAGGGCCTTGTGATCGAGATGATCGAGCACTGTATGACCGTGTCCATCACTACTCTGTTCCATCCTTAAGCACGCTCCCCTGCCAACCCCGCATTTCCCCTCATAATTTTGTCACAGATCTCACTGTAGCACTGCTCCTAAATTACCACCCGTCTCTAGCCAACCATCAATCTAACCAATCTAATCCATCTGTCCAGCCTTACAAGTTCTGGGTCTGATATGGTATGGGGGAGAAATCAAAAGTGAGGGTACCCAAATTAGTTAAACCCTTGTGAAGAATCACATAACCAAAAGAAGCTACTTACACTGAATGAGAAAATGCAGGAAAAAAGCAAACTCCGCCCCCCCTCACCCGCAGTCAAATGAAAGGAAACAAATGAAGCACCTTGCTTGAACGGAAGCAAAAAGAAAACAAGAAGTCACCCCCTCTTAGCAAACAACCTCCTCGTCCCCCCCGCCATTCCAATCCCTCCCGACATACCTCTAAATTCCCTCCCGCTAAGATCGCCCCCTTGCCCCCCTTGCCCCCCTCCACCTATAGCATGGGACTGTTGAAAATGGGCAAGAAGGTTCCATATCTACAACACCTACTACGACAATAGATGTTTGGATTAGGAGAGTTATGTTTTGGAAAGATTTGCGGAATATGGGAGTTTAAGCGATGGTTGTTTGGAGGAAAGGGTAGGTGCAGCGGAGATGTTTTGGGTACACATAGGAAACGCACTAGGGGGTGTTGAAGGTTTGGAACTAGAATTAGGTGGAAGATGAAACGGATGAGTGTTACACTATGATGGTCGCGAAACGGGCTGAGGTATCAGGAATGTTCGGAAAGGGAAAACTCTGTAAGTAGTTGAGACGAAGTCAAGGGACAAAGGGACAAAATGTGTTTGAAGTTTGTGGGTGTGTATTGGAAAGAAAGAGAGATTGATGGAATCGAAGACTTGAACCAAGGAGAAGAAGAGTTTTTCCTGTACGAGGGATTTGTGTATATATAGGACGCTATTGGCACCACAGAAAAGAACAAGGACCGCAAGACTCTCTACTTCTCATATCCTATTTACTTTAGGGACCCCTCGACAACCACTTATTCAACCCTTCCCTCTCCATAATGTCCCTCAGCTGCAGCAAGTAACTGCACCCTCCTGTCCCCACTGGCCTTTCTAACTTGCCCCAACACACCTTCAACCCAGGCCTAATTCTTCGGGTGCACATACTTTCCCTTTGGGCCAGCGAGACCGAGCGGTTGTGGCGGGGGAAGATGCGATGGTGAAGAGTGCTCGTTTATAGAGCCATTGTCGCCGAATGCTGATTCTGAGAACAAAAGTCGGGAAGTGGGTCTTCGATAGCTTGCGGATGAGGATGAACTCGGGTGGGAAGCCGGGCGACTAGGCGGTGAATTACGGTTCGGCGGTGTGAGCTGGATAGCTGCGACCGGTTTCAGCGGGAAGGCTTCATCGGAAGGGGTTGTCGGTGATGTTTCGTTATTTCCAGGAAAAGTGCCGTTGTGTTCACCCCGCATTGTTGTTGGGTTGGTATGCAGTGACGGGTTTTCACTTTCTGATCGGTTCATTAGCATGGGGCTTGCTGAACGTTGCATGCTGAATGATGTTGATGGACGATTGTCACCTGGAAGTGGGGAGCTCGGTCGGCTGCCCGTGGACCCAGGGCTCGCGCTTCGAGAGGAAGATATAGATCTAGATGGATGTATCGTCTGCCCGTGATGACTGTGGGTCGATAGATCTTGAATCTCCACACTGCCCTCTGAAACAACCCTTTTCCTTGACCCATGATGCGCTACATACTCTTTGAGATACTCCGCCAAGTCTGCCCATCCACCACCAACACGTACCATCACGCTCTCTCCATTTTCTCCAACCAAACGAATGTAAAGCTTGATAGGCGCTTGACCATCAGTGCGGTGGAGATGGTAAAGCTTGATATCACTAGGGATATTTGAGTTATGCTTTCTAGTAGACGCGCGAGCATATGAAAGTACCTCAGAAGCGCTGGACGAAGATGACTCTACCGACTTTGGACTTGGAATCGCAGTAGGAGACAAGTCAAAGGGCTTTATAGGAGGTGGCCGCTTGGTCGACTCGCCGAGCTTTTGTAGGTTCGACGCTGACAGGTGGACCTTGGACGGTAGGCTGCCCAAAATCTCGTTGATTCTATCATCGAGATCCACTTCGAGTATCGGTGAGATAGGAAGAACTAGAGATGAACCTTCTGCCACGTATGGGCTCTTGTTGAATCGCGAGCTCTTCTTCTCCGGAGTCACTATGCTTGTAAAATTCGAATGGTGCCGAGCATGTCTCTTAGTAGCTTGGAGATTCGGTGCTTTAGCAAAGTCGGAGTTATTCATATCCGGGGTATCCGCGCGGAAGAAGCGTCGAGGGTCATCACCATCGTCAGAGTCTGCCCCAATGGTTGAAACCATATCACGGCGTAGTCTCCGTATAGGTCTTATTGCAGGGGTAGGTGTCCCAGTCGGAGTTGAAGAGTTCGACCCATCGTCACTAGGTCCACTAGGGGTCGACGGGCATGCTCGGGAGGAGGGTCTCGCTGTCGTAGTATCCAGCGCTTTGCTCAGCGGGCGGAATTCGCGCGCCCTGCTTGAAGGGCGATTACCTTTTCTATCAGAAGGCCGGGCGTCCGCCCTGCTCGCCGGCCGCTATCAACACAATCAGTACTTATGGTCCCAAAGCTAGAAAAAATACACACCTTATATCCAGCAGTAGTTCTAGGGGCCGAAGGGCTCGAACCGAAAGTAAATCTCGGCTTCCGATCCTTCGCAAGAGCCTTACCCAAAGTTGGCGTACTGCTCCGTGAAGCAACAGACCGATTTTTAGAAGCCGAAGTCGCGCCCGTAGGATCCCTCGATATCTCCCGCTTCGCTACCTTCTCTGACAGCTCAATTGGCAGCATCCCCTCTTCCACCGTCTCACCTAGACCAGTCGGCGAGGAGAAAAGACTAGTTTCCGCCTTGACTCTCTCCTCGATCTCTCGCTCGCGCTGTTGCTTAGCCTCTCTCGCTTTCTCTCGCTCTGCTAAAGCTACGTCAGCCAATCTCCCCCGCTCGTCTATCGCAAGTCGTCTTTGCCGATCCAATTCCTGGAACTTCTTGTCGTCTAATCCGGCCTGTTCTCGGACGAAGACTTGAAGGGCAGCCTCCACTACAGCGGCCCTCTCTGCCTCAATAGCTCTCGGCTCTTTTAAGGACTTTGCCGCTGCGGACTCCTCTCCATGGGGCTGGGCATCAAGGCGTTGGCGTTCGGCTTCGGCAAGCCGCTCGAGCTCCGCTGGTTTTTCCTTTAGGGTAGCCTCTTCGGCAAGTAAAAGATGTTTAGCTTCAGCAACCTTTTCAGCTTCGAGTTCCAGGCGAGCCTTTTCGGCAAGCTCCTCTCCTTCGGCGAGTCTTCGAACTTCCATCGCAGCCTCCTCCTCTGCTCTTGCTTCCGGTGCACTCCTCTCCTGCTCCAAACCAAGCAAATCCTTCTCCCTCACGCGAGCCTGGTCTTCAATACGACTCTGGCGTATTATCATCTCTTCAACACGGAGACGACCTTCCAGGACAACTCTTTCGCCATCCATCTCCCAACGACTAAATCCCTCCTCTACATCTTCTAGCTCGCCTATCCACTTTTCCGGCAACACGTCTTCACGGCCCTCCAAAGCGTCCAACATGCTATCCATTAACATACCAGCTGTAGCCACCTTTTGCGTAATAGTTTCTTGCATGAGTATGTAGCTTTCCTCTTCCAGACCACGCCATTCTTTATCTAGCGAACTAGACTCGTGGTTGATGGAAGGGTGAGTGATGGCGGTATATCCTGCCTCGAGAGCGTCCTTGGCGATCTGTAACGCACGTAGGAAAACGGGCACAATGCGAAGGACGGCGATACGAACAGCCCAAACGGAAAGCAAGTCTTTCAGACGCGAGAGTGGTGGGAGCAGTTGAAGGGTTGTGGTTGCCATTATAGCAGAAGAGTCGGTCAATATATTAGCTGCGCTGGCACGAAACGCTGATAAGGCCTGCAGTTAGCATGCTGTGAGTCAATAAGGGAGGGAGGGAAGGGTCACTCTCACATAAAACTTTGTCTTTAAGGCGATCAACATCCAATTCTTCAATTTCGGACTTTATGACCTCTATCCGGGCTTCATAACCCTCTACTATAGACCGCTTGAGGCTCCCCCAATATTCTACGCCTTCCTCAAGTTTGTCATCCTCTTCCTCCTCCCTCCCTTCCTTCGCACCGATCTTCTCAACCGGGTTAACCAGGATCTGATCCGGCTCTGAGCTCCCACTATTTCTCACCTCCACAGCTCTCTGCTGTTGCATCTTCAATTGGTATGGTGTCAATGGTTTTCCACCCTCTCTGAGGCCCGGCGAATCTGTCTGAGGTTTCCAAGGCTCCACGGCTAGGACCTCGGGCCTATCATCCTTGACAATCACTTCCCCACTCCCGCCAGTGCCATTATCTTTAGAAAAGGGCCTCCCCTCAACCGGCTTTGAGCCATCCAACATTGCGCCTTCCTCTTCCTCTCGGATACTGCCCATGCCTATTTTCCGTCTCTTTTCAGGCCGATTTGCGGGGGGTATATATCCATCCCCAGCATCTTTGCTCTCCGGATATGTCCGCCGCCATTCTCGGTTCCAACCCTCTACTTCGCCCAACCATTCATTAACCTTGACGGTACCTTCGGCAGCACGTAGAGACCATTCTTTCTCTCCTGGCTCGAAATCAAAGTCCCCGGAGGTGGATAGACCGATTATTTTGACGGGAGTCAGATGGCAGAGTAAAGGATCTGTAGCCAAGAGTGATTGCACCGGAAATTTTCGGGGAGGGCGAGTTGGTGAACGGGTTGACGAAGAGATAGCGGAGCGAGCCGGCGATGTTAGGCCAGAACGGGGCGGTCGATAGTAATGCGAGTTGGTGGTAGCCGCTGAAGCCATGGCAGGCCTATTGTATTTCGTAGTGTGTGTGTGGGGGGGGGCGCGGGGGGTTAATCGTCTAGCTGAACGCTGGTGGTTGGCTGCAGTATCAACAAGCTGCAATCGAATGCTGTTGCCGTAAGGCTTTCAAAATAAAGTCAATCAGGCAGAAAGAACAGCCTCTAGAAACAAGAAAAAGACTAGTGAAGTGCTGGTGGTAGACGAAAACCTATGTCAAGCAAAGTCAATTCGAATGATATGGGGATCGAGTGGGTGTTGAAGAGTGGTTGTCTGTAGGAGTGAGGAAAGGGCTGGAAGCGATTAATGGTGGTGGCGGTACTTGTAGGTCTACTCTGTGGGAATGTTTGGAGCCCTGTGTGTAGGACTGCTCTGTGGGAGTGCTGCGTGGCTGACAACATGTGGATCTCCCACTAAACGATGACGAGACACTAAACAACGGACAAGGAAATGAACGACAACGAGAGTAAGCGAGTAGCTATGATAAGACAGAACAGCTAATCTGCACGGAGCATATTGGTAGAGTAACATTGATCATGAACCGTAAAGGAATTTCAGGCGAAAAATGACAAATAATAAAAAGCTGTGAATAATATCACGATTGATGCTAGGGTGCACTGGGGTGACTCTACTTGCTGTAATGTAATCTTATATTTTACTATCAAAGAAGACAGTTATGGTGTCTTATGGTTGCTGGTAAGGATCTCAAGATTCTCATACCTGTGGAGGACTCGGGCAGATGCTTCTCTTTCCAGAGGGGAAACTAGTCTGATGACGCAGTTTCTGGGGTGGCTGCACAGCGCCTCATAACTTGAACCTTGGTAGTGAGACTGTGCCTTGGCAGTATTTCCATACATTACTCGCTCGGCTAGTGTCTACTCAGGTAGTTCCGCAATTAAGCTAGCTGGGGTTGAAAGGCAAAGCTACCCCTAACTTTTAGGGCGCGTCTGGTGGTCCACGGTTTTTCAAACCTTGATAACCACAAAACGAGGGTTGCAGGTAGCAACCGTAGTAATCGCAAGTTGCTATTATGGGGCATTTTCAAGCTCCAAGAAGTGTGTCTGGTCGCTAAGAAAATCAATTTAACAAAAGTCACTCAAAAAAATCAGAATAATTATTATGAGACAAACATTGGCACCTGTATTTTAATTCTTATTTTTTTTTAATTTTTTTATTCTAAAAATTGATGGCTGTTGTGGGTCATTGTTGCCTGTTCATACTGTTCTGAAATGGAGGTTGGTGGAATATTGGTCTGACCAATATACGGCGGCCTATAGCGACAAAACCGCCACAACACGAAAACTTAAAACTTCAAATTCAAAAAAAAAGTAAAAAGTCCCTCAACCATCAGAATCTGGTCAGTAATTAAACTTATTAGTAATGATAATCATCATTGGTGTCATCGGGTAATAGCCAATACATGGTTGAAAAATAAAAAAAGTATAACCAATGTTCCAAAGTCAGGCGAGTTGATTGAATGTAACTAAGTAAGGACAACGCCAAAGGAAAGTACATCTCTAACCCATATCCATCTTGTCCAATACCTGATTCCACTGCTGGAGGCATTGCCGCGAATGTCATTGCCCTTGGCCAGGAAGCTCGTTATGACCAATGTTTCCCGATATGAATATGAGGGTGCAAGAGGTGTCTCTCCTGAGGGGTTGGGTGGGAAATCAAGAACGCCTGAAATCAAGAACACGAAGGATAAAGAATGGGAGCTGTGAGAGGGATGATGCTTTGCAAGATCTGGGAGTCCGAAAAGGAAATGATGATGGTGAGGGTAGGTAGGCCATGCGTCCTGGAGATATGACCCTACATGGGCCCGGCAACTGGTAGAACCTTCGCCTGTTGACCTCCAAGACCCTTCTGTCCCCGGGACCCTTCATATACTCTGCCCAAATAGCAATAGGTGGTACCAACTGGTTATTAGAAGGAGACAAAAACCAAACTTGTACTAAATAGGAACACCAACTAAATTAAAGAGAGAAAGGGGAAATCGAATAGATGTATGCTTGATAAAGAGAGAAGAAAACAAAGAAAAGTCCGTAAATTTCATCGAACTCTAGAGGCAATGTTCAACGGTCAAGGTTTTCCATTACCTGTTCTCTAATAAGAGATAAAGTATCAACTGTTGCACTAAACTTAGTGATTGGAGGAGTCCAATTGTAGGCGCCATCAGGTGGCTGACAGCGGGGTAGTTGGAATCCAAGATGAAAGACATCCTGGTGAAGACTTTGCCGAAGCTGGAGGTAGATGAAAAGGTGTTTTGGGGTACCATCCGGGGAGATATCCTCCAACGAGTATGCTTCAGACCCAATTCCCAGCATGGTAAGCCTTCTTTCACACCAATTTTGAGTTATTACAGGCAAGTACTCGTTTGGATCTAGATTAAAAAATAATTAGACATGGGTACAGAAAATATAGCCAGATGTGATATTGGGTTAGAAGATGTATTACCCCAAGCCCTCACTTCATCTTGAAGCATGTTAAGAGTGGTAGTATCAGGAATTGATGCATAGTTGGCGGTTCCATCAGGCGGCGTAAAGTAAAGAACCGTTGGCTTCCAATTTGGAAGATTAGGGCTCTGCTTCTTCTGAGAGCGGATTCGATGATTATTCCATAAACTAACAAAGTTATAAATTTCATTTCGAATGAGAGGAAAGTAGACATAGAGCAATGCAATTTTCTCACCTTCACTATCTGTAAATAGTCCTACACTTCCAAGCTCATCAAAATATTGCTATTTTGTAGTATATAACTTAGTTTGTCATAAAATCAAGTTAGATACTAGAGTTAATAGAAATATTTTCATACCTTCCATGCTAGTATCTGACTACGGCTCATCTGTCGCCACTAAGCCTCAATGCGCTGGTTGAGAGTTGAGGTACCATACCACCATACATGATAGAATGGAATATCTGGCTGAATGGCTTGATGTCAGTGCCAGTGAGCACTTGCCATCATCATACTCTCAGTTCCTCGATCCGAGCGGATAGAATGTGGCAAGACTCCGGTACTTGCCACAACCTCCAGATATTGCCTAAGACATGATACACCTGTCCGAGTAGATATTCCCACAAAAAATCCATCGAATGTATCTACACAAACGATTATCAGCGCACATAGCCTTACTTAACGGTAATACTACAAAAATAGTTATTGTAGGGGGCATTAACTTTGGTATTCGCCAGAACTAGGTGCCATAATGTGATGAGCGACATTAGTTAAACTGCCAAGAAATATTCACAACCAATCACTCGTGTGCATGGCCCTATATAACCACTCAAAATAGATTATTTCATGGCCACATGCAAGCGAATTTCTACTCCACATAAAAAAAGGTGGAATGGACTGAGACAAACCCTAGCCAATACTATTTTTTTCAAAAGAGTTCTCTCCCAGACAGCTGATCACCTCGCCCCACTCAGCCCGATACTTGTTACTGTATAATCAGGTGATAGTCGGATTGCCGCTAGTCGAGACTTCTTTTTAAACCTTTCCCACAAGCAGGGCCTATCGGCTGGCAGTCTGGTAAATCCACCCTCATCGCACTCGCACCCTTGTGTCTACTCAGTTCCATTGGTTTCGCTGGAGCTTGAATCTGACTTTCACAAGTTTCAATAGTCCTCCGGTCTTAGGGTAGGACTGCGAACGCCAAGTTTACTCCCAGCAAGAATAGAAGTGGCAAAAATGGAGTAGGAACTCTGGAATAGATAGTCCACCAAATAGTAAAGCGGAAATTGTTCCTGGAATTTGGCGAGTTTTCTTCATATCCACCTTAGCGTGTACCCTTTCCCCAAGGTCTTCTGAGCTTCACCACCTCTGGTGTTCGTGGACTAACCCTGTTATCCAAGTACTGAGTTTCGTCTGAAGGTAGGAGTGATAGTCGCTGCAATCACCATGTCTCATCCAATTAAATCAAGCAAACCTCTCTAAAGTTTCTTCATTGAGATTGGGTGTTGAGGTGCGGCTGAGGTCTAGGTGACTGAGAAAGCTTCCGATGCTAATTATAACAGAAATGATTGGATCGAAGAGAAGCAAATATACGTACAAGGGTGTACGCCAAAGTCGGTCGAACTGCCCATTCATAGGCCCAGTTTGTATGCGTACCTACCTTTGCTAGACCAGACAATTGGTGGATTTCCTCAAAATTTGGTGAAGGGAAACTGTCAGTCGAACTCTTGGCGCTATGCGAGAGAAACGGCATTCTCGGAGTGGCCTCGAAGGCCTGTAGCCAATGAGGAGGATTCGACAGATTTACTCACAGCCTCGGGTACTTGAAAGGTAAGGGCAACAGTGGAGGTGTATGAGGCATATAGGCACTCGAAGAGTAACACCTTTGTGAATATAACTAGGCTAGCTTATTCTAGTATGCCTTAGTCCGTTGGTGCGCCCAACAAATCAGTAGCAGACGCCCTAGTTCAAGTGCCCCGTAATTTATTTCCAGTTAGGGAACGGTACTCGCTAAATGCAATTAATATTTTTCTGATTGAGGCAAGGCTCATTCCCAATCCTGTCATTTTCTTAAGTAGATCTCTTGGGCGCAGTATCTGACAGACTAAGGGATAGGCCAGTCGTAGATACGGATAGGATATCATAGATAGCAGCGCATAAAATTCTGAACTCCGAGCTAAATATGAGTACTGACAATTTCACTTCCTTATAGGCTTCTCACTAGAGAATAGGAAGAACCGTCAATGCACTAGTACTTGAGATAAGCAGCGGCTAAGCTAGGACTTACACTTGTGTCAAGCTTAGCGTTCTGGGAAGGTCTAGCCCTGGCCCTAAAACGTTAGCCAGTTTCAATAGATTCTGACTTCAAGACAAGACTTGCGCGGAATTCTTATTTCCACCTACGTGTAGTGTGAGGAACCATGTCTGGTATTGCAGTACAGAGTATCAAGGGTAATTCTGTCAAGCCCTCGCTGAGTGGCCATAGGGCCTTCTCAACCACTCAGACAACACGGTGTATTCCAGCCAGAGTACCCGGAGTTCGACCGACAGTTTTCCTTCACCAAAAGTTAGTGTATATAGACGGTTAAGCTGCATAATATGCATTATACCCACATAATTTTGGCCAACTAAAGTTGACTGTGACAGACTTATCGGCACACCTGAGTATCTCAATACTACATGGGTATCAGAGTTAGTGCCTGAAGACCTACAATAACCCATCGTAGCTTCTATGCAGTCACACCTGTAACTGATCAAAGGGGGTGGAACGCTCACAATTGTTGGCAATTTATATTTGCAACCCCCTGCATTTGAGGCTACTTGACCAATGAAAGAGTGTTAATAGACTAACCTGAACTACAGAGTACTGTCGAATTCCAAAAATAAGACAGATGTCTTATTCAACATTTGTATTGCCTGACATAGTAGACAAGCTTTAAGGTGGACGCTTGGACCAATAATTCTTGCAGGATCATACACCATTATAGGTACCGCTAACTTTTGAATACAAGATTTTTTCGGAATGCCCTGACACTTGTATCCGGATCAGATTGGTGGTAGTTTTGCAGCATAGGCTGACCAGGGGGTATTTATAAGCTTATTGCGTTCAAGTGGGACTGGTACAAGTACTATCGAGCATGAAGTTGCATCTGCTGGTGATAAAACGTACTTGCTCACTTATGACCAAGCAGTACTGGCAGTTTCACGATATTTGGGAATAGGCCTAGGTTTGCATTAGCATGTAAATAATAGATAGCCTAATGATATTCGCAGACAATACCTCATACCAAATTTAGTTGACTGAGATGTCCGGCAGCCTGACTCCATATGCAGACCCAGTTGTGTTCACAAATATCATGCTATTGCTAATAGAAAAAGAAAGAAAATTTAAATAATGAATGAAGTTGAACATACCTTGAAAATACATCAATTCCGGCATAAATTTCGATCCCATACATGCTTAGCTTATGATGACCATCGATCGACCATACAAAGTTGGGGCCAGGTACAAGATATGCGCCACGAGCCTTGCTACTTAAATGTATACTGCGACTGGTTAGCCCAAGAGGATCCAGCTCTTTTAGAATTTTGAATATCCGATCCCGAACAACCGGCATCCCAGCTTGCTTCAGTCTCTGGTAGGTATATTTTCTTCCATAAAGCGTAGTCTCACCGCTCCTGAGAAGAGTTTGTAGCTATAGACGAATAGCTGAATTGTGTGATTGAAACTCGGTATGGTCAAACCGACGCTGCATTCCCAGAGCTAGACGGAGTCTGCCTAACCTGTTATTCTTACTTTTAGTATTTCTAAAGATTTATACCAGCCAATTATGGAATTTGTATTATATCAATTCAATACATACATGCACAAACTCATTGTCTTTCCTTCTAGTACTAAAAAGCGAATGATTTCCTTATTATTCAGTCCTATATGATAAAAGAGGACCCATAGGCGCTGAACCAGTTTTGTATCGTATAGGCCAATCCTGTCATTCTTTTTGAAGTTCCACAAATGGAGACTCCGCTCTAGAGACCTTAGACCAGGTAAGCCTACTTACTCTTTAAGCAAATCACCATCAACGAAATTAATATTCCTCTCCAATTTTTAATAACAGCTACCTTAAAATTCCAAGAATAACGAACACACGAAAGCAAGTTCTGCAGTAAAAACAACTAGCTTGCACCACAGGTCCATGCGAAGGAGACCATATAATCTAAGTAAGCATAGTTTAGTACCAGAGTTATTCTGTGAACACTTCCAATAACAGGTGGTAGCTTGCATGCTATTGAGGCTCTCACACGGAAAAGAGAAGTAACCAGTTACTTAATAGTCATTTTCTATTCGCATGGAGGGGTATTAGGAGCACTCTCACCAATCCAACAGTGTTCACAGAGTAACCCTAGTAGCCGAATATTTAGCTGCCTCCCAGTGCCATATATGCCATGGACGGATGAGACAGGCAGATCCAGCACCTAAATTATAGGGTAGTTTTAGGCTGCTGGGTAGTAAGTTTGCAAGCCGCGAAGTTAAAGGCTATTGATCTCTGATCAGTCCAAGGTTAGTGAGCTACGGTGCTGCAAGTAGTTACAGTACTAGGGGCGGGCATTAAGTTTTCGAACATGCCTAAGCATCAGCAAAATGTAAAAACCAGTCCTGGTCCACCAAGGGGAGTTATGGTCCCCCTGGTCCTCCTGGTCCACCCTGATCCACCCTGGTCCACATTTTCAGTAAAATTTCAAAAAGTGTGGATCAGAATGGATCGGAGTGGACCAGGTGGGCCACGGGGACCACAACCCCCCTTGGTGGACCAGGAGCGTTCAGGATCACCTTGGACCACGCTCCGACATTTTCCTGATGAGTGGCTGACCAGCAACATATATTCTAACACTAGCGTGGTCTCAAAGTGGTGTGTTCGATTGCTAAGTACCTGTCCGCGGATCTAGACGGTGTGGAATCTGCATGTCTCATCCTTTTATAGGGTAATAGAGAAACTAGGTGGGTGTCCGGCCAGGTATGTTCATTAGGGCAGAGATTTTAGGGCCTGAGTACGTGTGCCCTTGTGACCCATACCTTGTTGAATGCGCTGGCTGTTGTCTCCATTAATCCTAGTGGTCAAGATATGTTGTGTATCATTCAGGGTGCGATTTTCAAAGATGTACCAGTACCAAATTATCTCCTGATATTGATCCATGAAAACAAGGCGAAAGAGGTCAGAAAGAGCGAGGCTAAAGCCAAAACTTTGTAAATCGTAAATTCAGGAGAAAGGATCCGAGCTATTGAGTAGATTAAGATACTCTGACTCATGCCCCCTCTTATAGTATGTCAATACTGCTTGAACAAACTGCCAGAATCTCAAAGCTATTATTTCCTATTCCTTACGTGATCTTAATTGAGCCTTCTTCATCCCACAAGCTCTCGCTGTACAAAATTACATTTCTTAGTATAATTTGATCTAGCACGAGTATGAACTTCAGTGGATTGCCAGGTTCCAATATCCGGAAGCCTTCTACTCCTCGCTCAGACATCGGACAGGAATCACCTTCTGGGCTACAACCTTCCTCCCGCTGGGGATGTCCAGCACGCTATGAGACCAACCATAAACATCAAGACGGGCGACCGCTATGCCGCTATTATGAGTGCTGGAATCCTGCCCCGTTCCCGGATGGACATATGCCTACCCAACCAGCAAGATCTACCACCATGGTAGTACCTAGTCCCAGCAGTTCACTCAGTCGCTTCCAAATCTCACATCCTGACTTGAATCCTCGTATACGGCAATTTCCCTCCGATGTAGAGTCAGTGAGTATATATAGTGGCTACAACCTTCCACTAGCTCCGGAGTCCATTGGGTCCTCAAATCCTCTTTGTATTGTTCTATTCCAGCTATTAGTCCCTTTACTAGTTAGAGTGGCAACTACTAAGACAAATATTACGCTCAGCCATCAGTTCCTTCCACTTTGCCAAATCTAGGCCACCCTACTTCACAATTTCCCAGCTTGCGAAGTAATGCCACTCAAGTAGAACAATCACCACTACCATCAAAACCAGGTCCTAAGTCCCTTCTCCAATATCCAGCCTCTAATATGGCTTCTAGTATTGCTCAACAAAGTGCCTCCCACCTGCCTATAAGTAAGATAAAACCACTAATGGCAGGGATATCCACCTCCTATGTACCTCAATGGCAGTTGCATATAATATGTGGCCCAGGCCATGATCATAATAATTTCAATTCCCAGTGACCGGGGACTAGGTTTAAGCTATTTGAACATATAGGAGAACAAATCTGCCGTCCCTGTAGTTCTATTCTAGATGAAGAGGTGCGGTTTGCAACTATAAGTACTAGTCTTGACCGGCCAGACTTTTTGCGCTTTAAAGTTTTACAAAATACAACACCATGGGAACACTAGTTAAGTCTTTATTCCAAGGAAGACTATGGACGCAAGCCTCTCCTGCGCGATTGCTATCTCACTCATGGTTGGAATAAGCAAAGCAAATCTCCTATCTGGCTACCACAAGAAGTTCGAAATTCTAGTACCTTGCGGTCAATATTGGCTCAATGGTTCTCGTCATCAAGAGATAAAGTTACAATTGTTTTTGAATATATCAATAAGGATTTAGCTCGGTCAGATGCCGTTGTATCTGAAAGGTTTAGTGACCTTGATCTTGCATTATCTGATCATGAGCTCCTAGAACCAATCTCCTCTGATTCACATTCGCCTCTACCAACACTCCGGTACTCCTCCTCATCTCAGCTTCATTCTTCCCCCCCTCCAGCAAATATTGTCACAAGTAATATACAAATTATTAGTACCACTTTACTAGATCCAATTGTCGTTCCACCTGGAAGTTCCAGTTCAGACTCTGAGTTTCCCACCATTGAACAACTAATTGCAACCACTGGTACACTGACTGCTGAAAATCGCCTCACATTACCCACCATTACCTTGCGTCCTTCAATCACTGAACCATCCTCCTCGCCACTTTCTACTATTCCTGATTCTCCCGAAATACCTCCACCACTCGCTTTTTTCACCACCAACTGCCATGATCAATATTACACAAATGCCAGTCCGCTCTACCTCTAAGGTTAGTTATGTTTACCCTATCTTGGTTTCATGTGATCTTGTATTTGGACATACCCTCTTCCTTGCATCGCCTTCATAACCACACTTGTTTCTACAAGTACAATACTCGAGTACTCCTACCTAGTTTAGCCTAATGGTGCAAGTCCTATGCAAGTACAAGCACATGAATTGACTAGTTTAACTACAAGACTTTTCAAAAGTGTGTATACTAATATTGGGTACAGCGTAGTCGGGTCCATCTTCCAAGTTCCTCACCTCCCCAAACCTCTATTCAACAGACTCAGAGGTAAAAACAGACCGAGTTTTACGTCCAAGAGAGGGTAGAAGGCAGGCCCCGAAGTGTGTTCGCTCTGGCTCTGAATTGAATCTAAAATAAGATGTTTCTTACATTGTTACAATCCTCTCCTCTCCGGGTGATACTTGCAGCAGGTAACCGATAGTCTTCTAACGATCACTTCACTTGGCCCGATAGCTGTTGCGATAGCTAAGTCCGTTGACTCCTATCTGGCAATGTCGATCGCTAGCCTCCTATAAGACAGTTGTGTCTTGATTCCCGAAAGCGTGATAGATAAAGCTCTTTGTATTGAAAGTAAATAGCATGAAAGAACTTAGATGGTTGCGTGAAGAACCCAAATATCCTGCCCCGAGGGTGCCCTTATAGAGGGGTTCTTCCCTCAACCCTAACCCTGCGTGACTCGTACCCTCGCGTCACGCGACTCATGACTCATAGTGAGTCATAGTGTGAAATCCATCAGCTGACTCGTCCGAGTCCACTGCGCCTTATCTCGCAACCAATCAAAACTCATAAAACAAGTCATGTGCCCTAACAGGGTCACATGCGCACAACCCATGACTCATAACTATGGGTCATGTGCGAAATACATAAACCACATGACCACAATCGTGCGTCATGTCAAATATCAACCAATAACAATAAACCAATGACACGCTATTGCGTCGTCATGTGAACACCTATGAGTCAACTGATCTCATAGTGTGAAAGATAACAAACCGATGACTAATAACTATTAGTCATGTGAAAGTCTGCCTTGCTTAGTCACCGTTTGTGACATTAGCTCCCTTCCCCCTCTTGCATCGGTCCCACGATGCTAAACTCCTTCCTTCCACAGTATACCTCCGATTTGGCGCATCCTCTGTTTGCATCGATTATAGGCTTGTTGGAGTTTCTCCTTTTCCTTATCGAGCCGTTCGAGGTCATTATCTTTTGCCACACTGAGTTGGGCAGCGCGATCGAGCTGGCTTCGGAGGTCCGAGATTTTTTCTTCCAGGGTTTCCATGGTTTTTTCGCTCTCCCCTCCCTCCAGTCGTGTCCTCACGGCTTTTCTCTTCCTCTGTTCCCTTCTGTCATTCTTCGACAGTTCCCACTTTTCTCCCACTCCTCTGGGGTAGTATCCGGCGTCCACCTTTTCCCACCGGTGTTCCTTGCAGTTGTCATTAAAACAATGTTCCCAGCTTGTGAGGTCTCCGTGGGCCCTTCGAGCCCTTCGCTGACGAGGTTGTTGTTGTGGGGCCCAGTCCTCTCCTGGGTTCGCTTCCATCTCCTGTCGCCAGTCGTGGTCGTGGGCGACACTTGGCTTTCTCGATCTCCTGGTGAATTGTGGGTACCAGCCTGACCCTTGTTTCTCG
>Ga0307507_10005101_pt1 | contig 22076 bp, 19 predicted proteins | sample 7_EM_MG_FD_207223 | JGI IMG/M metagenome (GOLD analysis project Ga0307507, IMG submission 207223) | Populus trichocarpa ectomycorrhiza microbial communities from riparian zone in the Pacific Northwest, United States - 7_EM | ecosystem: Host-associated > Plants > Roots > Unclassified | place... | reverse complement strand
TGGAGGTTGTGGAGGTTGTGGTTGGATTGGATGTAGTTGTGACTCTGGTGGTGATGGCTTTGGTGATGGCTTTGGTGGGTGGGTTGGTCGAGCTCCAGAAATCAACGGTTGACGCAGCGAGGGAAGCCTTGGAAGTGAAAGCGAGGGTTTTTGTCGAGAAGTGAAGATAAACGATCAGTACCACGTGGCGATGGCGACGACTTGCGGGGGGGTGCAGGAGTAGAAGTAGTAGCAGCAAAGGGCGGGAACTCCCTGCGCAGAGGGAGAGGATAGCTGCTTATTGAATGTGGTGTGGTTGTCGTTGGCGAGCATGAGTGTGGATGGGGTTGGGTCACTGTTGCTGTTGCAGTTGCCAATATACTAACGCTGCTGTTCCCACCACCATTGCCGGTAGTGCTTGTGGGCTTGTAATTCGAGTTGTTACTGATACTGCTTGTGGTACTGGTGGTGCTCGTCCTTCTTCTTCTACCCGCCTGCGCCGTTTTGCACGAGGACGAAGGGACGCCCGCAATGTCAATGTCGGTTGCACTGCTGCTGCTGCTGCTTCTTCTCGAAAATCTTCCACCTTCTCCACCTCTTCCTTGTTGCCCCAATTACTCCACCCCCCATCGTACCTACCGGTATTCCATTGTTATTCCTATTGCTACCTCTGCCTCCCTTGTTCTATCGCTGCTATGAGCACTGTCGCTGCCAATCCTGCTCCCAATGGGGAGAGGGGTTGGTGGGTCCTATTGCTGCTTCTGCTTCTACTAGTGCACCACACTCATGCCCTGGTCCTAGCCCTGGTCCGGTCCTAGTCCCTCTGGGCGCTGCTCTCTTTGTCTCGGGATGTGGGTCGCGACAACAGGAGTGGCGAGCTCCGTCATAAACAACGCGCGCTACTAACGCTACCACTGACGCCTCCCGTCCGCCCTGGGGTGAACTTCTTTGCCTCGTCTTTCGTCCCGTCCAAAAAAGAGTTGACTTTATTAAATTTTGAAAGAAAAAAAAAAGTGCAGTTTTTTTGGACAATATTTGTCCTTTTCTCTCCCTTTTTACTGGTATCATAGCTGGTCTAAATAGTCCCAGCAAAAAAAATTAGAAACAGAGAGGAGAATAAAAATAAGAAATTCGACCGATTACTTATTGTACCCCAATTTGTATTTCCCTATCCCTATCGTTTACTTGCGCACCAGTACCGGCATAGGTTTATTCTCCCAAGCCTGGCAGTCGCCCCTCTGCTGCTCAGGATTCCCGGAATCGCTACCAAACGAAGAATAGAGAAAACTGCGCTGGTGATCCAACCCAACCAAAGAATTACTCACGCCCCGCCGCAAACACCGCTAACATTTGGCCCTTCCTCCCGGGCCAGCGGCGGGGTTTCCACTTGATCTAGGAAAGGGAAAATAGCTACCGGTACGGTAGCTCTGAAATTGGCATCGCCCGAACCGGTATGCTGTAGCAAGCCCGCTTTCCGACAGCCCCAAGCCGCAAACGGCAATCGCAAATTCCCCATTTGGCACAATCCTGGGAAAGAGCAGCGAGCGTGTCGTAGGAACAACAAATCTTTCCTCAAAATTGGCGAATGGGTTGAAGTTCGGATTCAGGATCGGTGAAGTTGGGGAGCGCATCTCTAAACGATTACCCCCTCATCCTCCTTCACAGATGACAGGACATGGATAAAGGAATTTGGCAAAAGGCTCTCTCTACCTAGTGGATTCTCCCATTCTTGTTTGGCCCTGTTTCGCGAGACGGCCTGCTTTACAGGGAACATGTCGGTACTGAGTATTGTGCAGCACTCTATTGTTTCCCCCGGCTACAGACACGACAGTCAGACGAACGATCGCAGGAAAAGGAAAATAAAACAACATCCAAAAAAAACCTCCTACAACTGGACATAAAGGAAAAAAAGGAAAGAAACAACCTGTCAGCAAACTAAGCTGAAAAATAGGTAAAGGAGGCAAAAGAAGCAAAATGCAAAGTAGAAAAAAACAAAAAAAGTGGGAGGGGGTGGCAGAATTGTGTGGTGGGGGAGAAGGCAAGCCAAAGGAAACTCTCAACGGTTTTCCCATTTTTCAATGAAATCATCTCATGCGTTTCTCAGGCACAACCTGATCCCCTATTTAATCTATCGCGCATACTGGACATACTGTGGTTGGATGGATGGCATAGCTACTCTTGTTTCTTTTACCGGTATCTCCTTCTCAAACAGCTTTTCTTACCTGCATAGCGTTTGGAACCAGTTCCCCAGCTCGAACATGTTTGTCGAATATTCCTGAGCAGCCATCCGTCGGGAAAGGGTACGGTGCTAGTGCTTGTGCCAAGTGTGCCGGTACTCGTACTGCATGAGTCCAAGTGCCTCTCAAGAAACTTCACCTTCCAACCAAGATAGCAATCCGTCCGTGCACGCGTGGGCGGCGAGCAGGGAATTTGGAAGGTCGGTCGGAAGCAGCGGCAAGGATCTCAGTGTGAGGTTAAGAAGTTTTCACGCGGGAAACTGCATAAGGAGATGGAAAAAGGAAAATGAAAGACTCAAACAACAAACGAGAAAAGGTGTTAGATTCACGGATGGCTGTCCACGGGGATGTTTGTTTGAGATGGTGTCATGAAAAAAGTGAGAATAGAGGGGTCAATTGGAAGGAGTTGTTTCTTGCTCTTCTGTCCACCTCTCAAGAAGAAAAGAAAAGAAAAGAAAACAGCAACGCCGAAAAGGGTCAAGAAGAAACTGGATTCAATACACGTTTTTTTAGAAAGTTCCTCGAACGGATTGGGTAACGATCAAGGATAAAGGGGCACACAGCAACAAAGGATTACCAAGATTAGCCCGACCAAAGCCATGCACCAAGGCAAGACGCATCTCATACACGTGCTAGGCGAGGAAAAGTTAGGATCATTAACTAAAAAAAGTTAATTTCCGACAACAGTGAAAGAAAATAAGATCAGCAAAAAATTTCCGAAGGAAATTATTTAACCTCACGCTTAACTTACCGGTATTTCTGCTCCGCTAAACATGTGTGAAGATAGAGGTTCAAAGGGGGGAGTTTGCAGAACGAGTTCACGATAAAAATAAAGATAAATTAAATTTTAATAAAAATGAGCAAACCAAACGGTTACATGTTCGATTTATAAAAATTGTGTCATAAGGGTTTTTCGCGCTCGGTACCGGAGACTCGGAATACCGTGAACTAGCGCTACCGATATCAAATCACACGCCGAAGACTCCACATAGCCAAAATGCGATGGATCTCTTTGGCAATGGAATCACACGGTACCGGTACCGGTATTGGATCGCCAAGCTGGGCATTATTTTTGTTGTTACCATTACGGCCATCATTACTCGCACCGTGCCATGTGTGTGAATTTTCATCGCCCCAGAGCAAAAATTCCTTGCAGGGGCCACGCTAACGAATTGTGCTAGATTTGTAACTCGTCACAGGAAAAGCCGAAGCGAGGAGGTTAGAGAGGCGCAAGGTAACCTAGTGAGCTATCTCGAGACGAAACCGATAAAGAACCGAGGAGATGAAAGGAAGGATATTACCCACTTAATGGATCAATCAGTCACCTAGTCACTCACCATACGAATAGGCGACAGTTGCAGGAATGGCATTGCAGAATGATGGTGCAAAACTGAATGAAAAAATGGCGGAGATGCGCGAAAGGGCAAACAGCTACAACGAAACCTCTTATGGGAAACTCACTCTCCTAGGATAAATCCTGCATTCCTCTCTCTTCGAGTAAAACACTCTGCGCCATTAGAGGAGAAAAAAAGCCATCCTCCGCTTTCTGGTGAAGAAGCGATTGAATTACTGCAATTGGAGCGGCCAGAGGGAAGGAGGGAGATTCTGAATCAAACTAACATGGGCCTTCTGCCTTTCTCTTGCTCTTCCTCTTCCCGCCAACCCACTCATTTGAGTATGGTAAGGGGAACCAATAGGGCTGCTCTTGCCGCTACCCGTAACATCCCTGAAGCCACGCGACACGCCGCGTGCTTTAGACATTCGTTCCCTTTCCCTTTGGCTTTCCCTTCCCTTCCCTTCCCTTCCCTCTTTTTCTTTCGTTTTTCCTTTTCTCGTGAGCCACTGCCACACCCCTCCCCGCTCTCTCGTTGTTGCTTGTACCTCGTGGAAGTTGTGTGTGGGCGAATTGAGTGCATGGGATCAAACATCGCAGACGCTGCCGAGCTATGTACCGATAATCCCCGTCTTTCGGGATACTGAGCACGAGAGGGAAAAAATTTCAAATTCCCCTCCTCTGGCGACTCTCATTATTATTATTATTGTTATTTTTGGTATTCACTGCCTTATTGGGCAAGGAATTCAGGCTCGGATAGGTTGGCTGGCCTTTCCGTTGTGTGTTCTCTTCAACCACTTTTTTTGTTGAATCAGGGGAGGGGCGGCTAATTCGTTGGTTGGTGGGAGGGGTACGTGAGAGGATGGATGCATGGTACTTGAGTGCAGTTAATGGTTATGCACGCATAGATCACGTTTTCCCAATGTGTGTGTAGGAAAGAGGAAACGAGAACGAAAGTGTTGTCTGGATCGATTGATGAGCATGATGGGTTACAGGTTTACGGGACTCATAATACTAACCCCATAAGCAGAGGACGGGATTTCAGATTTGGCCCCGGTGTCCAGCCCCGGACTTTCGATAAACACTCGCTCCCGGGGGATGGGAGATGAGGGGAGGTCAGTGATTCGGTTGTTTAATGTTGACTGAGCATGAGTACTCGAGCACAAGTAGAAATTCCCCCCATTCTTACCATCTCTCGATTTGCCTTACAGAAGCGATATGGAGAAGGTATTGGCTTCTTGACTTGGTAAGGCAAGGAAACTTGGAAATTGGTGGAAGCAAGGGGACGAAAAAAAAAAAGCCCCAACTGACGAACGAAGAGAAAGCCGGGTTTACAAATGTTTCTGTTTAATCACCGCACAGCTGATAAGCGATGTACTTCCCAATGATAGACCACTCTGCTCAGTTTCCAGCCCCACTGCATTGTGCCGGGCGTTTGCTTTGCTGATCAGACACTGCGAGGCGTTCCGTTAGCCAAAGAAAAAGCGAGAAACGGTTCTGTATGCCAGCTGAGGACGAAGAGGAGGGGAAGAAAACGGCGAGCATCCGGTTGGCTCTTTCCTCCGAAAACACGCAATACCAAACAAGCTTCCTTAATACACTTATGCGGAAATTCTGGGAAGGGGTATCGAAATCAGACCACCCCACATATCGCTATTCTAATATAGGTACGGATCCAGGATTTATTGCTAGATGAGAAGAGCATAGAACATAGAATCGCTCTCTGCTCAAGTTAGCACAAAGCCCCCGTGACCATCTCGAGTTATTTATTATTTATTTTATTTCAATTTTTATCTTCACTCTACTTCGTGTGGCTCCCTCAATCCCGCTAGTGTGCAGATAGGTTACCGTACGGATGTCGTGCTGGAAATGCGCAAATAGTTCTTGTATACTCGAGTACGGTAGTGCTGGGGTAGACGCGAGGCAGAACCATTACTTGAGTACAAGTACATCCTCTTCGCCAATTTGAGGGGAAGCTCGACAATATGCACCCGTTATCTAGAGCAGATCCTTGCTCACCTCGGTCAATTAAGCACATGGGTCATGAAGCATAGCAGCGGCAGAGCTGATAAGCCGCTATTCGAGTACCGTATTGTCACGACGGCTCCCTCTGATTGTCTGGTCTCTTTTTCTTTTTCTTCCTTTCTTCTCTCCCCTTCCCCCTGTCTTCTTCCGGGCCTTATTGTGGTCACGTTCGACTTTAATTTTGGGGATGCATCAAGATGCTGGAGCGCATCCTGAATGGGCCAAATCCTAGGAACCCCATCCAGCAAAGCAGGGAGGGGATCTGGAACAAAACAGAGGCTCCCTACCCATCATCAGCTACGTTTTGGCCAATATTTATAGGTGGTATTATCACCTCTACTAGTCTATTCGGTGGGCATACATGTAACATGCTACTCAAGTTTGTCTTCCTATCTATCACTGCTAGTACCGTAGTAGGCATTATATACGCTTGGACCCAACAAATTATGATCTTGTACAGTACTAATGATGCCCAATGTTTGGGATGGCCCTCCTGTCTTTTTCCTCTTAGAACAGTTCCTCTGGCAGCTGTCGGGAGGGCTAGCCCACCAAATCAACTTTCTTTAGGAGGGGAGATTTACAAGGACATCGTACGAATTCGAAAACCCCCCTATCCGGTTCAAGTGAAGTCCTTTAAATTCAGGAGTCAAGGATTTTGTATGGTTCAGTGGGGTATCCAGCCCAGCGCGATACGGGATGGCGGGGTGCAGCTGCACTCGTGTCGCGTTACCAGTAGCCTTGGATTGATTGTATTGGCACGATGCTGAGCAATCTTGGACGTACGACTCATATCGGAAGTATTGGAGATATTATCTCAGTAGGGTAAACCTTCCTACATGGTTATAGTTATTGAGTTTGGCGCTGCTACCTTACTGCTTCAGAATCTTGATTCCCTGGGGAAATGCTGGTATTATGCCTGCCACCCGAGGTATTGCTTAGTGGTTTTTATGGGGGTAGTCTTTCTTGTCTTCATAAAGCTCTTCTAGCCGGAGATAAAGCAAAAACGGCACCGATGCGGGGGAGGGTATTATTTTGACAACACTAAAGTTCGGGCGTTTTTTGATATGGGTAATGCATGACATGAGCAAGATCTGCAGGAGGAAGAGCCACTGCCGTCGTAGACAGAATTGTCTACAATTATGAGTACTCGAGTGCTCGAATACAGTGAGGAAACTATCCATCCCAGGGAAAGCACGATTCAGAGCTTATCTGAAGTTTGCTTGAATGAAGAGGCACCATCCTTCCACCCGAATTCCGCCGTTCCAGAGCGAGGATTGGATTTCTTTGGGGTGCCGCTTTCCTGCTACAGGCAGCAGGTTCCCGAACACGGGATTAAACAAATGTACTGTACGGTCAATCGGCTGCGCTCATGAGTGCACCCATACAGGGTTCGGTGTTCGGTGTTCGGGTACTTTTATTGCAGTCTACCGTACTACTCACGCAGCCGGGTTGAAGTCGCGCACGCAGATGTAGAAATTAGCCAGTGGGCCAATCACATAAAAAGAAACCTAATATCTTCATCTCTGTTGGAGAGAGTATCGGGGCATCGGTAACAAAGCCATTCCCTAAATGGGATTCCCACGGTTTAAAACATGATGATAGGCTCAACTCGGAGTCCACGGAGAAGGCGTACCGCGAAGAGATAGTTTATCCGACCCAGCCAAGCCACAAAGGCCTATTTTGTTAACTGCAAGACGACTGTGCGAAGTGGACTTTGGCCTAGATCATGGATGCAGCCAGAAAATCCTATTCTTACCCACAGAGCATGGTGGGCCCGGTTTGATGGGCAATTTTTTATTTTCCTCCCTCTACCTTTATTCGCATTGCTCTACCGAATTGTGCAGTCGAGGCGGATTAGAAGGCCTGGTGTTGTTAGACAAACCATTTGCGACGGTTGAAAAAGAAATTCCTGAAACAGCATTGGCAAGTTTACAGGTCCAGACGTAACGGGAGGGGTTCAATTTCAAAAACGTGGAATTTTGCCAAGGTGGGAGGGATGTCTGGAGTTGGTCATTCTCATCCCACCCTTACCGGTACGGTACTGCAGTTCCGTCAAGGATTAGAGGGAGAAATTTTTAAAAAAACGTGCGCACCATACGGTACCGGTAATTTAGAGATATTAATCCACGTGGAATTTGCGGATCTTGTTGAGGTTTGCGACGGCGTCCGTGGGGCATCCCTCCAAGGGGTGTCTAAGTGCACAAGGTGCGCACTGCGCTTGGATCTCACAACACCAACAGACAAAAAAAACAACAGGAGGGGTTTTTTGGAATGATGACTATGATGATTACCGTATCGTGAAAAGAAAAGAAAAGAAAGGAAAAAATCTACCGGTATTGCACAATATCACACTACCGGTATCTAGGCTCTAGTGTAATAAACTATTGGCATCTCCTCTTTTCATTGGTTCCCAGGAACAATTCGTGATAGGAACTCTTGCGATGGCGCTTTACAACCCGACCTCATAGGTGGTTTCACTGAGAGAAACCTTGAAAAGACTGCAAGCCACATCCAACCCAAAGACAATTGAGGAATGATCTAGTGGCTATTATTGATTGCGTCCTTGGTCAGGGTGGAAAACGGTTTTCTCTCACTCATTCACTCGCCCAATCACAACCGTGTCTCTTTCGTCTGGAAACTCCTTTTCCGAATATCACACCAAACTCTGCCTGTCATCCTGGATGGGCCAAGAAAGGTGAAAAATGAAGCCGCCGCCAAGGGTGCTTCCCCAACAACGTTTGCATCACAGACTAGCCATTTTTTCTTGTTTCCCCCCGTTATCTCAGACGGAATTTAAAACTTCTTTTTCATCCCTCTGCTCCGAACTTAACGAAAAAGAAAAGAAAAACTAGCGCCAACTGACCCCCGCGGTCCCCTGATACCAGGGACTGTGCTATGGTTGGAGGGGTCAGTAACCGTGCGGTATCTCTTTTTTCTTTTCTTTTCTGCTCAACAATCGCCACGTGTTTGACAGGCGGGACAGCCCTACATTTTCTTGGACAGTTTATGTATGGTATCATACAGCACGGTATGCGGGCTCCGGTAAGCAGAACGACCTACCAGCGCGCCGGGCTCAATGACTCTTCGATCTTTTCACACTTCTCTTTGACGTCGCTGGGTCGATGGGAAAAACTAAGCAAAGAGGGAAGAATAAAACATGCCCCCCCAATAATTAATGGACCCTGGGCCCGGAAAATGTCGCTACAGCGACTTTCTACTTTCTTTTAATATAAAGCAGCGCAAGCAGTAGGCAAGAAGCACTGTACCCAAACAGGGTGATCAAATAAATGTATGGTCAATAATCAGTGCTTATCTGGGCACCCATTATAGGTTCGTAGTCCGATGTTCAGGTACTTCTTCTCCGTTGCCTATTTTTCCCGCGGTTTGTCTTCTGTTACGATACCAGTAGGGTGTTATGCTAACTGCGCACCGTTTCTTGCGAGGTAGGGGTTAATACAGTACTGGTAGTAAGGTTTCACGGCATTGGAATGGCGGATCCTTCTCCAAGCATTTGGTTGGGTTATTATCGGGGGGTAGAAATACGTGCAATTTTTAGTAAGCTCCAGCACCTAAAAAATGTGAAAGTATTTTTGCCCTCCGGTGTCGTAAGCTGTTTCTTGCTTGCCCTTTCGTCGCAATTTTTCCTACTGTGGCATCAAGCATGATCCTACCGGTATTCTAGAACATTTCCTGCATTTGCCTTCGTACTTGGCCATTCCGGTTTTACTCTAGACTTTTCCTAGCAGCCAAGAGCTTTCTCGCTCAGTGGATTTGTTGCCGCTGTTTGGTGAATCACCTAAGCTCCAAGGACTAAGGAATGCGGTATTCGTGTTATTTCTACGCTTGACGGGGCCTTGCCGAAATATTTCGTGCATAGTCTTATTATGCATAGTCTAAATTTTAGCAAAAACGACTGGTCATGCAAAGCTGCTCTGTCTGGGAAAACAACGGGGCTTGCCGCGAACCTCAGGAAGAGAGTTATGTCGCTGCCGTTGCTATTGATTACTGCAGGATACCTACCGGATCTTGGGCGAACGGTGACACAGAGCGCAATGTCTGTGGTCTTGAACTTGGGGGCTTACATAGCTGTTGCCTTTGGAGTTACAGAGAGTAAGCGCTGCGGCAAAGAGATAAATGTTCTGATTGACCCGCACAGGTTCACAGCACCCAGTGCTCTCCCGGTATCTGTCAAGCTACGGGGATGCCGAGGTCTCATGGTACCGATACAAGGGTAGGAACGTATTAACTGGAACAGACAAGGATATATTTGGCTGGTTAACCTTGAATAACTGTTCCATAACTTCTTGTCGGACCTTGTACTTACCTGTAGGGGCGGAATTCTTTTTTGCTGGTACCACCTGCCCGATCCAGCGGCCGACCCGTCAATTTTGGTGGGGGTTTCTGTCATTCGAGCATCCAATAAAGTCTGGGGTGTGCATATGAGCTGATGGTGGTTGTTGCATCTTGATTCTCGAGGTAACTCAGCCCGTGTGCACCTGGCACCATGAGACGAACACACCTGTCGAACCATATTTTCCGAGGCCCCTGGTCGCAATTTCTTATATGCTTGCCGCCTTTCTTCTTGTTATTGTACTTAAGTATCCTCTGTAGTCGGAGGAGCCTCTTATCGTTCAACGTACGGTGGGGCATGATGGAGCTCCGAACAATTTTCGTACCATCTCGTACCGTATATGACACCGGTATAATTCGTCTCCTAGTCCGTTTCCTAGTTCACGTGGCTCTGGGCTGGGGTACGCAATTTGGCATCAAATGCATTGATACCGATATTCACAGAGTTGGCTCTGTGAGATCCTGTTACAAAATCATCGAATAGGCCAATCACTGCTCCCTAATTTCGATTGAAAGAGCTTGCTGGAGGCCGGTGAGATCTGAAACCACGTGGAAGCAACTTTCGCGCCGGCGCTCGAGCCCCAAATTTTATAAATAGTCTAATAAGCTACCATATTGTCCCTGCAAGACCTCACGAGAACAATTGCGAAAGGAGGTCAAACCTCGTCGATCCTATTTTTTATTTTTTGCTAGTGTCTGCGTCTGTTGGCCCTTTCTTGACTTCAATACAGCAACGATGTGCTTACCGTGACAACTGAGAATGACGCTAAGCGTCCAGAGTTTCCCCTTTGGAATAAAGGAAGAAAACACAAAAACACAACTGTATTAAACAGGGTCAGGGTTGGCGATTTATCTACAGACTTTGACTGGTAGAGTCTTGACAAACTGCTGCTTGTGATGCTGATTTTCTACCGTACAAGTACATGTTTCTGACCTGATCGGTTGATATTGCTTTTTGAGGTAGCACTGTTCAGGTTCACCCATCACCTTTCGAGCCAATCTCGGCACTCCGAAGCGGCCGGCGGAGGCCATTGGGACGGGATGGGCGTTGAGGGTTGGGGTTTACCGATTCGGTATCGTTGGCGTCCAATGCGGGCCGTTTATTTGGTTTTGTATATTGCGATACTCAACGAATCATTCGGCTGCTCTTAGGCGCCGCCTCGGACCAATATTCACGCAATGGACAAGTACTAGTACGGTACTAGTACGAAGGGTTGTTCTTTGTTTTTTCTGTATTCTCTCTCCCTGGGTTTGGTCTCTCTATCCGTCTTATATGCCTCCCCTCGTATTCATAAGATCTGCATTTCATTACGTACAGTACCGGTGCGAGTAATCCTTTGATACTCGTAATATCATCGAACCTTCCCCTTGCGTTGGTACCGGTATCACAACCAGGAATTAGATACCGGACCCCTATGACCGGGTTAAGGATCAACCTTACCTTGGAATTGGCGGACCCCCTCTCACCTTTCCTAGTCTTTCCTGATCCCGTTTTTGTTCTTCAATTCTGGAGATATTCTGTCTGTTTTACTTTTTTCGTTTTTACTTTTTTACTTTTTCTTCGAGGTACGAGTACTAGTACAGTAATTGCTTTTAGAGCCTCAATTACGTTAGCTTCGTCCAACCATTGTGTATCGCTTCTACGGCTCGTAGGGGATCCTTCCTTTTCTAGGGCAAAGGCTCGTCTCACAAGGAAATAGTCGGCGACCATTTCCTTCGTATTTCCTTTTCCCCATAGGACTACCTCGGTTGAATTCCCATTAGCCAGTTTTTGTTGGTCGAAAGTCGCTAGAATTATTGTACCTTCTATGTACCGGTACGTTGGAAGTACCTCCGCTTCCCCTGGACACATATGATAGTGTACGAATAGGTTTTGAAACGAGAGCCTTTGAACATCTCAGTCGAGAAAGGTACTCGGGTGTAAGGATGAGTCCGGCGCACTGCTATTTTTGGGTTTTACAGGCCTTTCGCGATATTTCTTGATCCGGGTAATCACGCCCTCATGTTAATCGCGGTATTTCCACTGACTCCTTATTCATCTCTACTGATATCCCCCCTTGAGAGCCCAATAACATATCTTTCAATATGTCTGGTAGGTACTAAATTACCAATACAAGTGATAGTAGGGGAGTTTGTGGGTCTTTAGGCCCGCTTGTAGGAGAGCAGGTTCCTCGGCCTGCCGTATGCGATGTAATCAGGAAGGAGTAGGGTTGCCGAGAGCGCCCGACTTTTTGCTACCCCTAGCACATGTTCATCCCATATCTGCCAACCGCCCCTCGATCGCTAATAGACTGCTACAACCTCGAGCATGCCTTTTACAGCCTTCCGGGGATCGAGTCTATGTTCGGGCCTTAGGGGTATCCCCTATTTTACGTCATTGGCTCGGCGAGAGGTGCAGGGTCGGGCTTGAGGGGTCAGAGCTGTCGTCTTCGTCACGATCTGAATTTCTCGCAAGCCAATCCCCAATCGAGGCCGACCCGAGTGATACGAAGTGATGAGTTGGTTGGACTTAACAAATCTCCAAGAGATATCATACAGAATCACGCAACGCCCGACTTGTGCAAGTTTTTGATCCCTTATGTTCGGGTACTTTCATATCAAAGCACTCGTACGAGTACCCCCTCCCCCCCTTTATTATTGAGATAGCGGCTATTTCCTGCTGTCGCTTTAATTTCCCCTTGCTAATATCGAAGTACCTGTACTTCTACAGGGATTATGTTGCAGGTTGACCTAATTTGAACCATTTACGAACTTCATCGTAGGTACTTACAGGCAAGAAGTGACCGAAAATACGAGTGGTAAGTTTGGGGCGCGCACGGATTTTTTAACCATATATTTTCCGAACCCCTGTTTTCGGTCACTTCTTGCCTGTGACAAGTACTTGTGTTCGAGTGCACCGAAGTACTTACAAACACAGCCAATCTGCGGATGGAGAATCTGAACCCCGTTGTACAAGTACTCATACAGTACTAGTATATAAACTAAACTCACGTGTAAGATGCTACAAGTAATACTCGAGTACCGGTAGGTAAGAGGTATCCGAACACAAGGATTAGAAGGATGTCTAGCTAATTATCTGTGCATATTTGAGCCCCCATACTAAATTGGTACTCAAATGTTCGGGTGCTTCTAACCTGTTGCTGATATAGTACCGGTATGATGAGAGACCTTCGACGCTATTACCCCCCCCCCACTCCACCCCACCCATCCCTCTTCCCACGGTTCGGTACTTCCCGGCCGATGAGAACCCCCTGAACAGCCTTATTGGCGGGGAAATGGACGCTAACGTTTCGATTAAATTAAATGTTATTTCCTCCTTCCTTCCCTCCTTTTTTTGTTCTTCAGTGTGGTGTTAAGTTGCGTCGCTGCTGTCGCCATCGTGAGGGCTCCTTTTTCGTATGAATAGCGGTCGAAATAGAATTGCTGATCGAAAATCTGGGGAAGACCACGTGGTGCCAAGACCCTGGGGATTCGAAGAATGATATGATGCTTTTCACCCTGACAAGTATCCAGACGCAGGATAAAGGGGTGAGTGTGGGGGGTGGACTGAGAGATAAAAATACTCTGGTATTAGACTGTATCACGGAAAGGGGAATATCAGAGTGTACATACCGCAAGTAGTTAGAAAGCTTAGGAATGAGGGGAGGGAGGGTGGAAGTGGAGAATTGTGGGGTTAGACATGCACCGGATGCTGATGCCGAAAAGGGGTGGAGAGTGGCTTTTGTTGATCGGTATGCTACGATCTTCTGTTTCGCGGGGAGAATTTCATGGCGGAGCTGGGGATGGGCAGGAAGGGGTTAAATGGAAAGGAGGGGAAGCATAATTCAACCCCAGAGAGGGGCGAATACTCGTTAACGTTACATATCACTGGCCTTCCGCTGAGGTCCATGCGTTGTGTAGTAACGTACCGTACTCGCACTGCATCATACTCTGGCTCGAGCACGAGGTGATACTTGCTGGGATCATACTCGAGTTCCGGTGCTGGCTGGTTCGGTGCGATGCTTTACAGTTAACTTAAGGAAGGAAGAAGCAGAGGGAGTAAAGGAGTAGGTTTATCCGGAATGGTCTAGCTTGTATCGACGGTAAGAGTACCTGTATGGTGTGAGTATCAAAATGTATGGCAAAAAATCTGTGCCTATGAAACCTTATTACATTCTTCAAAACCACCCTACTACTTGCAATGTCGAAGCGTTTTTGGGAGGACTGCTATTGCATGCTACCAAAATTTGGCACTTTTTCCTAAATCTAGGTGGAATGCAATAGTAAAACGCTTCGAGATTGCGAGTAGCTAGCTAGATATCGCGCGGTACGTATCTGAGTGCCCATACAAATTCACAGCCCCTGATATCGAATACAGTGCTTCTTGCCTGGGGCGAGTACAACTTCTTTTGCATAGTATTGGGTAACGTCTCCCTTATCATTTGTCGAGAGCTATTTATAAATGGCGTGATTTATGTAAGGAGTTTTATTGTTACTTCGCGAGCAGTTGCTCCACAGCTACAGCCCAAAATCAGAAAAACAAAAATGAAAGAACGAAAGAAAGAAACCCATCTCGAGCACTGTATCCTATAGCTACAGCATATATCATACGGTACGGTACTTATCAGCGGCACAGCATAGCTACAAGTGATCTACAGCCTATCCTTTTCTCCAGCAACCCGGTTAAGACCCTCCCTGACCTTCACTTCATACAATATTCACCGATGCTAGAGATACCTATCCAATGGTACCCGTAAAGTTACAGATAGCAAGCCATCTGTGGCCAATAGATAAACCAATCGTTTATGTTCTTTGTAAATTGGCCATCCTTCCCTCCCTCCCTCCACGCCCCTACAGACATGCATACATACTTGTACATACACATACTCGAGTACATGTGCGTACATACGATACAAATGTACATACAATAGTCAATGCAGTGAAATACCTTACAGGTAAGAAGCACCCGAGCATTGCACTGCGAGTTTGGAATGGGCGCTCAGATAGAAACAGATTCCTGGCTATAGATTTTCTGAACCCCTGTGTTAAGGTACTTCTTGCCCGCTACATACCTCAAGAGTGTCGGTGCGGTATGTACTCATCACATTCACTGTATCATTATCGGTTTCGGAGAGGTCGTCTAGTCCTGGGATTTTTCAAAGTTTTTTTCTTTTCTCTCTCTCGAACGCAACTTCCCACGCCCCCACTTTCCTTCCTTTAGCTATGGGCATATCACTTCTCAGTTATGGAACTGGTCTGAGCTCCCTACCGTTAATGTCGTACTATTAACGACGGGGGAAAAACAAAATTTGGGAGAGTTGAGGGGACTGGCGAATTTGCGACCTCTGAGAAACGGTGATAACATGTGGAATACACCTTGGTGATTGTATAATGCATTTAACCCTTTCCCTTTCATCACCCCCTCCTTGCCATAGGGCGACACCTAATGTATTCCTCACCATGGCAGACCTCCAGCTAGATATACAAGAATATTCGACGGAATAAGAAGAAAAAAAAAAACTTAGGAATTAAATCTATGACCGAGGGGGTTAGAAGAGGTTAAGCGCGGGTGCTTTCTTTTTTCCTTTTCACCCTCCCGCGTGAGTGTGTGGGGGAGGTCGCCTTTCCTAACACCGTCCACACCGGAGTTCTCTCCGGGCGCGCTGAATCATGAGGAAGCACTCGAACCGCGCGCTGCAATCTGGTTTTCGAGAAGAAGAAGGGGAAGGAATAATCCTTACAGTATCAACTCATAGAATTTTCTAGCGCCTTGGCAAGACTTGATCTCCTCAGACGAGCCGATTTGGGGTTAATCATGGGCTAACAGGGGCTTGAGGGGTTCTTGACAGCAGTTAAAGTGATTTTCCTATTTTCTTTTCCATTCAGTTCAGTATTGGGCGTTCTAGGGAGCTTCCGTCTCGAAACAGAGATTAGGACTTCGCGCAGAGGGACTCAGTTTGACGAGTTGGCACGGTGCGGGAGAAAAGTGGAATACCAATATCTTCTCGGCGAAAAGGGAGTGGGAGTGAGATTCTAGGAGGTCCCTTTGGGAGGATTGACCCTCCAATGGGATTATTACTCCCAATTGAACGATGTTTGTAGACACGGCTTCTATTTGCGTACCGCCAAAATTCAGCTCGTTTTGTTCAGATCTTGGTGCCGTGTAATATCAGTCGTGTTCGCAAACGTCTTTCAGTTACCGGTATTGTGTGATTACGGGCCGCGCGGGAGGTGGAATTTCTCCCGGAATTCTGACGGATTGGGGAGGTCGATGGGCGGTTTTGTTGGTGATTAGTGATGATTCGGCTGTTATGGGAGATTGATGCTGGCTCCCCGGTTCCCCGGCGGTGATTTACTTATCTCGGTATTTTTTTTTAATTTTTCTCCTCCCAGAAGTTTTCTACTCGTTCAAGGCAAGAAGTACCCAAAAACAGGGGGTTCGTGAATTTGCATAAGGCGCTCAGATATAGTACCTACGGATTTTTTTGCCAAATACCGTCTTTTGCGCATTCCTGTTTTTGGGTACTTGCCTGCTGCTGTACGAGTTATAGTAGCAGCTCACCGTTGAAGGTGCGGTGCGTGATCGTACAAGTATCCGGTATGAAGCACCCGAATATTTGTGTTTGAATCTGGTATGGACGGTTGGATGTGTAGGGGAATTTTGCCAAAACAAAATTTTGATCCCTGTGTTTGGGTACTTCATGCAGGGTGCTTGTATGGGGAGAGGGGACGGGGGTTTTTTTTTAAACGGGTTTCTAGGGTGGCAGTTCTACCGGATCTCTATGTTCCATGATGTATCGGCACTGTATGGTGCCCTGCCGACTGCTCCCGGTTTGACAGGGTCCCTCCCGATCTTCCATTTTTATTTTTACTTGTGATTATTATGTTTCTTTCCAATTCTCATGTTTCGGCATTGTCTCCAGCAACACCTCCAAATCTCTCCCCTCCAGCAAGGCGATATAATTCCCACCTGGCTGCCTGCCCGTTTGTCTTGGCCTTCATCCAACATAGCATGACGCATGCCCTGCTCATCGGGGGTGGGGTGTCCATGAGCTACAATCGCCACGTTGGCGAATACTATATCTCTCTAACCACGCGCGCTAGCAGTGATTAGCGGGTGGTTGATATGGAGGCACGCTTCCCCTGTCATAACTTTACTAAATCACCCCTGCGGCCCTTTCCATCGTTGCCCTGAAAGGGGGCAAAGGTTGAAAGGGTGCATTCTCACTCAACAAACTGGTGGTGGTATGATCCCGCAAGGCTCGCAGCGGGGGAGGAGGTAGGGGAGCGAAAGAGAAAAAAATCAAAATCAAAGTCAAAATCGTATTTTTGGTTGATAAGGTGATCGTGATTTCGTGGGAAGGTATGGCTTCATGGGAGAGCGGGAATTGGACTACCTGCTCGGCTCTTGACTGCATAGAAGTGTGCATATGTCAAACTGGGATTATCATGCTTGCGGAGGATTGGGGGCATGAGGGGGGTAGTTTGGGGGGTGGTGGGCAGGGGTAAGCGGTGGTGTGGTGGTAGTGGTGGGTAGATTGTTGAGATACTTGGTTGATCCGGGCCAGTATACTAAGGCTCTCAAGGGATCCGAATCCCGCACCCAGTGCCATATAACGTGGCATACATGTGTCCTTCACGGGTCTTGAGGCTTCCGATGCCCGACGGTTGTTGTTCGACTCCTCTTCGGACTCAGCCTGTGGATTGCTCGGAGGGTACACCGAGTGAGATCTCGTGAGTTGGGATGTTTGTCTGTGGAGGATGGGGAAATTCCTTGATCTTAGGTTGGGGGGGGGGCAAACCAATCAGCTGTAAGTCTGAGAGGGAAAATTGGGGGTTACTGTTCTCACTAATGGGTCGCTGGCATCCCTTGGGATCGAGCCGTGATATTAATGAACACATATATTGCTCCTTCGCACATGATGTACGCGTTGTGCATACTCGCATGCCCGAGTATTATAGTAGCACCTAGTGCACAAGTATTACTCGGTTGATTGATCAAATTCTTCTCACAAAACGCTGCGTTCGATCGAGGCCTAGTCCTAATCCCGAGTGACATGGCAGTATGTCAACCAATGTTCTTAAGTGGATAGTGGTATATTGCGCGTTGACCCTCGATACTACTGGATTCTGTGCTGATGACATGCGTCTTGCCAATAATCGCAATGACCCCGGCACCACTGGTACCACAACAGCATGTCATCATAAGCCTGCCTTAGCTCTGGGGGGGCGGTGAAGGGCGAATGTTACCCACTTACGTTTCCTGCCCCCGAAGTGAAAACCCACGATGTAAGCAATTGCCCCGCAGACTCATGCAGTGGTTATGTGTGCTCTTACTCGAACACCTATAGTCTAACCTCAAATTACTCCACGTCGCCCTTTGCACGTATCGGCATCCATAGGCCTGAACTGCCTAGGGGGAAAGGCAAAGGAAAAAAAGAAAAACGAAGGAAAGAGTTCATCCTGTGTTAGTGCGATTATCCACTCACGTGCTCTTCCTACCAGCCCCCCAGTATTTACTTATAGGTATCTTGAACAATTATTACGGATATGGTATCTAACCTCTACCGCTATATTTTTGTGATGGATACATGAAAAAAAAAAAAAATGAAAAAAAAATGAAAAAGAAAGACCTCACTTTTTCAATTTATCGCCAGTGATTGTGGTACAGGAGCCTGTGTACCTTGGCTACCGTACTATAATGGAAGTCCCGATATTCACTTGAGTATCAGAGGGGAGCGAGCACTCTTGGCAAATGGAGGTTGAGGGGGAGGGGGAAAAGAAAAAAGAAAAAAAATGGAAGAAGGGAGAGAAAGAAAGAAGGAAGCCTGGACAGGGAACTAGCCGGCAAAGAATCCTGAGCATCATGGCAGGGAATATCGGACGTGGGTGTGTGTGTGTGGTGGAATGGAGTTGTGTTACCTTCGAGAAGACTGACACAGAAACGTTTTCGGATGCAACGATAATTGCGTGGTGCGGTACAGTACTTGGAGTAGGTAAGGAGTAGCCCAGGAACAGGCATTAGCAAAAGATTTACAAATTCGCAACCCCTGCTTCTCGGATGCGGTACTCTCTTGGCTGCTGCGAGTACTAGTACAGTACCGTAAATTCTTTTGAAATTGGCCATCTCGGGAAGAGGTGGTAGAGTAATACTTTGGCAATTCGCCATCTCGGTTAGGTCGCAAATCTCTGGATTCAGAGACAAAGTTTCTTGAGATGGATTAGTACATTCCTAACATGGTATAGCCTGAGTGCTTTGGCCTTGTTTGATCTTCCAAACTAAACCTATCTTGGGCTAATGACTCGGTCTCTTGGAATCCTCCGATGGCCAATTGCAAGAGAATTTACGGTACCGGCACAAGTATAGCACGGTAACGGTTCCGTGACAGTGCTATACTTGTATTTTTTTTTTCGGGGGCAACAACCGCTTTTTGGTTGTGCTACAAGTACCGGTAACTGATGTGTTGGTCTCATCACATCATCTTTGTATGGTTCTTCCCTACGGTGGCTTGAACCTGGATGCTGGATATGTTTCTGTTAAGTTGAGTTAAGTATGGTACGGTAGTTTACGACGAAACTGTGGTTTGTTTGATATAACAGCTTCTGTCGCTAACTACGACAGCCGGGTCCTTGGCCCTATGGCGACATGATACTTCATCAGCCTTACCGGAGGAAAGTAAAACCGAGCGGAAAATTAGTTACTATTGTGGTGCCCGAGTGCTTGTACAGGTACAGGTAGTTTTGTTCAGATATCTGCTGTATGTATGATAAAGGAGGCTTCCCCCTTTTTTTTGTTCTTCCCCCACATCATGGTTACTCGTGTCTCTAATAGGGCGCGCTAAGGGGCTAGTTGGCGGATTGGGTTACTCACCCCAAAACAAGCTCATGGATTAGTAGGGTAGGTAGAGTCAGAGGAGGGGATAAGTTTTTATGTTCTACGGTAATAGACTTAGAAACTTGGGGTGCTTGTGCGCTAGGACATCGATATGCTATATTATTACAAGTATGAGCGGTGTAAATACTGCGCTCGATCCATATTAGGTCTAGGTGGCTAGTCCGGTACCGAGCTAGGGTGGCGGCTGGCAGTTTCTGGATTATTCCTAGAGAAGAAGGGGGTTTAAAGTATTCTACGAATAGCTGTTTGCCGCGCCGGGGGGGTCGGGGGCGGGGGCGGTATGGCTCACTAGAATGTTGTTTTTGCTTGCCCTTAATAATATATATGATAGTGCCCTGACTTTCTGGATGCGGTGCTTGGGCTGGTAAATCTTGCTGTCTAAACGGGAGTGTTTATGTCGAATCTGGGCGGTTGAGGAGGGCGGTGAGCCTATTGGTGGGATTTAGCAGTTAGCCAACTTACTGAAGGAAGCTCGATAGAGACTCCTTTAAGAATAGAGGGGGAATTATGGAAGACTAAAGAGCGTGTACTGTGTAGTGGCATTGTACCAGCTCGAGTACTGGCTTTTGGGTCTACCGAGAATTGGGCCTGGTTGTCGTTGCAAGGGTTATGGAAAGGATAATTGAACGGCGCATAACTAAAATTTCAGTGGCAGCCGTACTGTATGGTACACCGGAGAAACATGGCCCTCGATTTCCTCATGTCTCAGTCAACTTTGGGCAAACATCATTGATAGATCAGGTGCCCGGCCTCCAATTCAATACATCTATTAGGAAAGGAAACTCTCTCTAGTCTTATCGAGCAATGAAAGACTCGTATTTCGAGACGAGCTGGTTACAGTGTGCCACTAGTTTTGACTAAAACCAACATCAACGCCGGTGCTCTGATCCCTGTATAGGGCTCAGGACCATCACCTTGGGCGCCGGAGCAGGAGGGAGTGAAGGAGGTCAAAAACCACCCTTGCCTAGCTTAGGTGACTATGGAGGAGCTAGGTTCGCCGGAGTTTACGGACAAATCATCAAGGGAATAGTGAAGGTAGTGGATACTTTTGTGGGGTGGCTCGCAACTTAGGAAGTCCTTAAATCCCTCTGCTTGGGCTGCAGTACGCTTTGTCCCAGTCTTTGTTTCTGCCCTGAAAGCCGTTAATAGTCATTAGATAATAATTGAGGCCAAATTTTCAATTGAGTTGTCATTAGTAAAAGGGCGAATGTTACCCTTACCTCGCTGCCTAATACGTATTAGCCTCAAGCCTCCCTGGCCAAGCAGAACCGGCCACCGTGACTGCCAGATTCCTGACATACAGAAACTGTTTAGTGGGGGCACCGAAGGAAAACGCTAGTAGAAGATGCCAAATTCCGACAAAGGACTTACGGCACTTGGTTTTTTGTTTCTCCATGGACTGATCCCTAGTAAGGTCCCTTGGTTACTGGTGCCAACTTCGAGGCCCTAAGCGCTGGAGACGCATCCATACGCGCATAGGTGTTCACAAGAATTTCATTTAATAGTCTCCCCCTAAATGCCCTTACTCCCTCCCTATCTTCCATAATTCTAACCGATGATATGCATAAATGCATCGGTCTACGGTAGCACTGCATATGCCACAGTAAGCATGGTCCGGATCCTGAGCACAATCTATCACTCGTGCAGGAGTCAGCCGGACCGGCCCGGACCGGCTCTGTGGTACTGTCCTGTGAAGACAGGAAAAAGGAAACAACAACCCACTCGGCCCCGAGTTATCTAGATTTTGAGATATTTCAATCCGGAATGTTGATTTGATGTCGCTGTTGCGCAGCGTGGTGGGCCCGGTGTTGCTCCTAGCCCTCTGTGAATCCGGAGTTCACAACCTGTGGCATGACACCTGCTGCATACTGACAAAATCGAACCTTTTCGGTTGAGATCTGGGTGTCGTGCTATAGCGGTTCTGTTCACAAACAGATTCTAATCACTATTAGGTTTAGATGGCCAGTGTTGAACTATATTTTTTCCCAGCTAGCTGTGAAAATGGTTTTTGTGAAAGGGTAGGGATAGTGTTGTATTTGGTTGGGATAGCTTACCACCTGGGTAGAGTTTCTATAATATAAGGTTACGCCATGTAGTAGAGTGGAGCGCATAGAGTGAAGGAACAAGGGCAACTGGTGGAATTGAGAAGGAACGTAGTGAGCCCCCTAAAGTCTGGTGAAGCTGCCTTCTTGACCATTGGCACTGCCCTACGAATGGACAACGGTGTTAGAGCTTCCTAGGTCAATACAAACGGGGTCAGTCAGTGATCAAATAGGGC
>Ga0307507_10005100_pt1 | contig 22084 bp, 20 predicted proteins | sample 7_EM_MG_FD_207223 | JGI IMG/M metagenome (GOLD analysis project Ga0307507, IMG submission 207223) | Populus trichocarpa ectomycorrhiza microbial communities from riparian zone in the Pacific Northwest, United States - 7_EM | ecosystem: Host-associated > Plants > Roots > Unclassified | place... | reverse complement strand
CCAGCGAAGCACCCACTCACAACCCCTCCCCACTTACCCCTTTCCTCCAAGCCAAAATCCCAATGACCCTTCACCACTCCCCCGCCACAATGCTCCCTTTCGCCCCTCTTCGCCCCGGCAAAAGTATACTACACGCACTCCCCTCCCAGCACTCCTCACCCCACACACGACCGTAGCTCGACTATCGCACCTACAAGGATTACCCGCGATGGGAAGCAGAGCCTTGCCATGCTTGTTTGTGATCATGATGGGGGGTGGAGGGGGCGGCGTTCAGGGGCTTTGTGCAGGGTTTTTAGCCGTGAATTGGGAGTGAGCTTGTCAATGGTATCATAAGATCGATCGATGGGCGGAGCGACGTTTGTAAGGCCTTGGAGGAAGTGCGCGGGTTGAACGAGGATTTGTTGGGGGTGGAGGGGAGTGGGAAGATGGTTTCTACCACTCGTTGAGGGCTGAGGGGGGCTTGTTGAGGGGTAGGCATAGTAGTAATGGGGGTGGTAGCACTGGTAATTGTGGTTCTGGTTGTGCTTGGCGGGGTTTTTATTTTCTTGTTCGGGTATATGTTGGCGGGTGATTTTTCGTGATCACGAATGCGGAGATGGTATTTGTGGCTTGCGGCAGGGTTCATGTTTTAATCTTGCTTCACCGTGCTCAATCTTCTTTTCCAAAAACAAACGCCTCTCCAGCGCAGTAATCACTCTATCACCAAGCAATGCAAGGGGAACTCGTGAAGAAAATCTTGCACCTTACAATACTCTGTACAAGAATGCCAAAGCCAACCCATGCAACTCCATCTAACAAACAAAAAAAATAAAAAAACCTCTGCCCTAACCCGAGCCCATGAATTCGGTCTAGCTCTATTCTACGGCACCCCTAACCCTCAACTCTTCCACCAATCTCCGGTAGTCCTTCAATAGCTCTGCTACTTCACTAATTTTTAAATCACCCGGGTCCTCTACCTCTAAAAACCTTGCAACAGGGGGTGGACTCATTACTGCCGCCTTTGCCTGCTGTGACTTTAAGGAGTTTGCGAGATCTGGGAATGTCTGTTGTAACTATTAGCAAACACTCCATAATACACAATAGGAAGAAATTAACGTACGCTCAACAGGTCCACGACCGGAGCACTATCTTCACGCTTATGCCCTTTATGCGCATTCTCCTGGCTCGGAGCGCCTAGCACTCTCATACTAGCAAGTGCAGAGTCTGTGTTGGTAGCGGGTGTTGTAGGCGTCGAGCTTCGCGAAAACCCCCGAACAGCAAACCTCCCGAGCGAGGTCCCCAGATTCATCACAGTCTCTAGTTTATCCACAGCCACTGCCGCGGGTATCGCTGCCGCGCCACGAAGTCCACCAGTACTCTGTTCCTTCTCTTCAGCCTTTTTACCGCTCTGGTTACTCATAATACTCGTCGCGCTTTCAACCCTCTTGATGTTGCTCGTAGAAGCTCCTCCGTCCATACCCAGCCCTGAGATAGCAGCAGTCACCTGTAAGGCCTCTTGCTGCTGCTCCAAAGACCCCGTAATCGGCGAATCCACAAGTCTCCTAGCGTCCTCTAAAGTCTTCGGCAACTCCTCTCCTCGCTTTTCCATCTTGCCAAACAAAAATTTATAGCTACTTTCTAGGGTATTACCGATGCCCCTGATACCTTGATCTGCAGTACTCACAGCACTCGTCGCAGCACTTGCAGCAATGTCGATCGGAGTAAGATAGGACAACCTCCTTGTCGCTGCACCTCCTAGTGCTGATGGCTGTAGGGATGTGGTTGAGGAGGAAGCAGAGGGGTTGGATCCGATTGCTCTTGTAGCAGTGCTTTGATGCGCCGAAGCGGCAGCTGATGCAGCGGCCACGTGAGCCATAGCAAGTTTTTCAGACAAGTTAGCCAATGGGTCACCAACAGGTGTGAAAGGTATATCAGGTGTCAGCGAGGGAGAAGTCACCGGACTTATACTTCTACTGCGGCTGTTAGGTTGCTTCGGAGGGTTCGCGTCGTCAACTTTCAAAGTAGCCAGGTCAACCGTCTCAAGAAATGAGATAGCGGCTTCAAGATTAGTTAAACAATAGGCAGCCTCCCCGTCAATAGCTTTCTTCGCACGAAACCTTTGAATGAAAAAGAGGTTGGATATAATATTGAAATCCTGAGTCGGTGGTGAAATGATCAGGGTATAAATAAGGGTTGGCAAGATATAATCTGCCGAAGAGGAGGAGTTATGTGTGGACAACCAATCTACGGATAGACCCGTCAGACGAAAAGTCAATCAAGGGAAATAGAAGCAGGATATCGAACCAACGATAGCCTTATGAGCTTGCTTTAAAGATAGAAGTTTTCCGAGGGGAAACTTTAGGTTGTTCATTCCGACCAAAGCCTCCACTGCCGGTCGTAATTCATCTTCAACATCACCCTCCGCACCTTCTAACTCAACTCCCAAATGGCCTAGTTTGACACCGACCACATTCAAAGCTGCCATTTTACTCCTCAAACTTTCGTCCCGAGCCTCATCATCTGTGCTCTTATGTCTCCAGATACGATCATAAACACCCTCAGTAATCCTTCTCTCAACGGCTTCTTCAAGAGCCAATCGCTTGGCTTCTAAAAGCTTCCGGTCCTTTTTCTTCTGGGAAATCTCGCTGATAGAGAGCATCTGAGTTGGGTTCTTGGAAGCTGCTGGGGATGCTCGCGGTTTCTTAGACGCTAATGAAAGATAAGAATGTGAGACGTGAGTATCGACATGCTGAAAAGCCGTAACATAAAACTGCTGAAAGAGCTCCATAAGCTGCGCAACTGCCAAAGGCGTCGGATGAATTTTCATAGATAAGGAGTCTATAAAACTAATGTTTCTCAATAGCCATCCTCCAAATTCAGTCCTGTGGTTTACAGCATGCTCGAAAGGGAAGGGAAGTACCTACCGATCTGTCAGACTGAGAAGCTCAATAGGGAGATCATCGAATCCATCCGGTAAAGGTAGCGGAGGGGCTTCGTCATCCTCGCTTTCCTCAAGTTTGGAGACCGACGAAGCCGCGGAGGGTGCGTCTGGAACCTCTGGGATTGTGAGTTCTGTTTGTAATTTTGAAAGAGGATTCGAGGTCGATGGCTCCAATCGAGAAAAGGAGCGGGCTCCCCTCAGTCCAGGCCTATCTGGAGAAGAAGACCGTAGAGATGGGGACGGAGAACTAGATGGCTCAGGAACTATCATTTGGTCCATGCTCCTGTCAGCCACAGGAAAGTGTATGATAAGCGAAACCAAGTAATGAGGGGAGAAAAGGGGAGACGGAGAGCATGGTCACCTCGAACAGAAGTCATGATGGCTAATGGAGTCACGGTGAAGAGGTCATGGAAATAGAAGGCGGGAAAGTCAGCAGAGGCGGGGCTAGGCGGGAGGAGTTGGTCAAGTGGGCTTGATGTGCGTGCACGGGCACCGCAGCACTGTCTTCCTAACTTGCTGCGTCGTTGCCAAGATGACCACCGGTAGCCCCAGCCGCATTGTTCTCAGAAATGCTAAATTCGCAGCATTTCGAGTCCCACATCGACAAAGAATTTGGCAAATACAAGTATCATACGAGTGACACTCCATGCCAACACACACATGCTATATAGAATTGTCCCTTAAAGTTAAAGAAAATCCAAAAATTTAGTAGTATTTCTAGCTTACTCGTCCTCGCTTCCTGTTGGCTTGTTTTCCATTTTTATTTTTTGAGGGTTTACTATGATCGCCTGAATCATTTATTATGGCATTGGGGTGCAGCATTAAAGGCTGAAACCTCGATAGAGTCAGAGATTCCCTGATCTCCGTGCACTATGTTATTAATAGTGCAAGAACGGATATATGTCAACCTCATTGAAGGAGGTTTTTAACGCTGTATTCACAGCCCAATACCGGCCCAAATTACATGGAAAAAGCATAAAAATGTTCAAGAAGTGAAGGAGAATAAAAGAACGGTTTTTCAAATTTGTAGAAGCAAATGAGAGAATAGGAATACAGCTTTTAAAATGTGAGATTTTGGTGTAAAACAATAGGTCTTGGCAGTGTGATGCAACATCAAAGCGCTGACTAATCAGTATTTTATCACTGTAAGGCAACCACAACGGGCGAATAGAACGAAATATGAGGGACGTTGGATCATTGTATAAAATAGTTCCTGGAGGTTGGCTTCAGTTCAATCTACACAAATCAGGAACTTCTGAGCACATATTGAGAGGATAATGAGAAATGAGAACATATTGTGAAGGAATTGCTTATGGTACACTAGACTTGAAAGAGGTTATATAAACATATTGAAGACATGACAGACTCTCCAACTGGTGAATTAAATTAATATAGTATAATATCTCTTATGAATGCTACAATTTACACTACTTCATATTCGATCACTAGTAGGCTTGGTAGTATTTTTGCACAGCCACTGTTGCATTTCACTGTGCCACATGGTTGACACTCTTCCATTCTTGAACCCTTAACCTTTTTACGGTAATAATTGTCACGTGATAAGAACTTTCCAGTCTTGGCAATGCTGCGAGCTCGGTACGGTGCCGCCAGCCGCCATTTGTTATTTTTTAGACTAGGCTTCTTTTCCTTTTGTGTGGCTCAGGGACAGCTACGATACGATAGCAGCCCAATCCTCTCTGATCCCAACAAGATTATGTCATGCGCCAAGGCTTTGAGAGACAGTTAATGACGAGGTCCCTCCCTCACTCTCTCACCGTCCACCATCAAGTCCAGCACTTTCCTCACTTTTTGCATGATGGTCGCCTTCTCCAAGTCTACAGGGCCATGCTCCGATGCAGGCCGTATAACAACAAAATTACTGTTGTCTCTCCTCGCACTCTTACCATTATCCACCGTGGTAGCTGCCTCGGATCCTCTCCCTCCTACAGCCGCGGCACATATACATCCCGGCGATGTGTTAGGGCCTGGGCCGGTGCTGGGAGGTGGTGAAGCTCCCAAAGGGCCTGGTGCTGGAGGGGGGAAGTCTGATCTTGTGTTCGTGAGTGCCCCTTGGCCCCCTGGAAGCTTACCCGAGCTTGGAACCTTAAACTTACCCTCATAGTCTTTGCGCCACGTCCTTCACCACGGAGCCGATCGGTGAGAAATATTCCTTTAGAAAGGCTGAGTTCGGTTCCGCTAATTCTACTGTAGTTATCCTTACCAACTCCGACGGCTAGACATTCATCCGGATACTCTTATTGCCACCGAGGATGATCCCCAGCTTCGGCCTCGTCCTCAGCATCGCCTGTCTTCTGGTGCTCGGCCGATCACGCGTTTGGTGGATCGGTCTAGGGGGACGATTGAGGATATGCTTTACGCTCACCGAGCCCACAACCCCAGAACATTCTCGGACGATGACTGGACCACTGAAATCATTCCGATGCCCAACATAACCGACAAAACAACAGTCCTGAATCTTGCTCACATTGCAGCGGATGCCTACATTGAGGCCGAGGGCACGGAGGACTGGCTAGATATTGGACAACCCTATAATTTGACAAATGATTTTGGATGGGAAGGGGACGGGCTTCGTGGTCACATATTTGCGGACGAAGCCAATACGACGGTTATCGTTGGGCTTAAGGGCACATCCCCGGCTGTTTTTGATGGGGCGGAAACGACCACGAATGACAAGATCAACGACAACCTTTTTTTCTCGTGTTGTTGTGCGAGAGTCTCGTACTGGTGGAAGACTGTTTGTGATTGCTTTTCTGGAACAGCTTATACCTGCGATTCCGTGTGTCTCAAAGATTCCCTCTTGGCCGAGAATCGCTATTACCGTGCAGCTCTGAATCTGTACACAAATGTGACGACTATGTACCCCGATGCTAATATCTGGCTGGTCGGCCATTCGCTTGGTGGATCCGTTTCTTCACTGCTCGGTCAGACATACGGGCTTCCGGTGGTTACATTTGAAGCTGTTGGCGAGGCCTTACCAGCTCAGCGGATCGGATTGCCGAAACCTCCGAGTGATAACCCACGGCATGCCAATGGTATCGCTGTATTTCATTTTGGGAACACCGCAGATCCGATATACATGGGAACGTGTAACGGGCCAACGGCTGGATGCTCGATTGCGGGATATGCTTTGGAGACTCGATGCCATGGTGGATATGAGTGTGTGTACGATGTCATCACTGACCTTGGCTGGAGGATGGGTCTTGGCTATCATAAAATCCAAGCCGTGATTAGAGATATCATTGAGAAGTACGATCACGTCCCTCAATGCACCTTTGATCCTAGCTGCGTGGACTGTTACCAGTGGAAATTCATCGACGGGAATAAGACCACAACTACTACTACCACGAGTGTACCGACGACTACGAGTACTTCCACTAGCACTTGCAAAACGCCCGGGTGGTGGGGCTGTCTCGACGAGAAAACAACGACAACTGTAGTCACGACGACCTCCACATCCACGAAAACTAAGCCTACAACAACCTGCACTCATTACGGGTGGTTTGGCAACTGCCTCGACCCAAGCCCAACCACCACAACCACCGTCGCGACTCCATCCACAACCACAACCACAACCCCCACCATAACCACCATTATCACTAAAACCGCCACAAGGACTAGCACTTCTACCACTCCAACCACAACCTGCACGCACTACGGCTGGTTCGGCGGCTGTCTAGACCCTTCCCCAGTCACGAATTCGAACCCTCCAGTTGCACCGACGAACACCCCCTCCCCACCACCACCCCCGCGGCACACGAAGATCGCAGAATGTAAACGGCCGGGGATACTTTGGGGATGTTGGGATTCAAATGAACTTTAGTTTGGTGGATGGTGTGGGCGGTTACATCATTGTCTTTTGGCAGCGGAGTTATTTTCTCTTTCCCTTTTTGTTCTTTCTATTCTGTTCTTGGGATCGGTCTGATTGATTGGATGGCTTTTACTTTCTATGATTATGTAGGTATTGATCTCTAACTCACTATTGCCTTTTCTTTTTCCCCGAAGCTATCTGCCGCCATCCGCGGGGTTCTAGCCACTGCCAGATGTCCAGCGTACATGCAAACTCGAGAATTTTTAGATGATATATATTTTGCCATGATAAATTCAGTTTTCTTAGTCATGAAAGTACATACATACATACATGCGTATAAGAGCAGGAATGCTATAAATGCTTTCGCTTATTTGTAACCTATGTCTTCAAGTTGTTGCGGCTTTCATACAGTAGGTAACTTCAGTATTATACAGTGCTCAATGGCAATAACACAGTGAGGCGGGCAACGATGACAGGGGGACAGCGAGCGGTTCGCTAGGAGTCTGGTGCCTAACATCAAATTCGGTTGGTGTCCGTTGTCCCCCCTAACTTACTAGTGCAAACTTGTTTCGGCTAGAGAGAAAAAGAACCCTGTTATCAACGTAGACACCTAGCTACGTTATGATAAGAGAAAAACAATTACATTCCTCTTTAGGAAATTTCGTCGACAATTATAGTACGCTGCCTGTAGGATACTTTTAAGATAGCACGGGCTACGAGCTTGGCAATGGAAGGAACCCCCCCCCCCCCCAGGTTTTTATTGAGTGTTCTGAGTAGTGATATAGATATAGAAACATGAAGCCAGCCCACTTCGTGCCATGTGAATCCTGTACAAATTGGCCATCTTGGGGCTGATTTTCGGGCTTCTTCTTTAGAGCTCAGACTTTCAAATTTTGTGAAGCGGGTTCCTGTAGCCTGAGATTTAACTAAGATATGTGAATCTTTGGGCTAAAATCTCTATTAGGAAAAAAATAAAAATACTGAATATGCGTTTTGAAAATTGGTCTTTTGTATGGAAAACTAGGGGGGTCACATTACTTTTGTTGCTAAAGTTGTATAATACTGTCATAAAGCAGCTATTTGGAAGGCGCTGAGTTTGGGGTGAAGCTTTTTCCTCTTGATGGGGATTTTGTTGCAATTTTTGCGTTAATTGGCATTAGGGTAGTTGAATCACTGGGGTTGGAGGTACGGCAGACGTTTTGAGGACTATTCTTTTTTGTTTTTACGGGGGTGATGAGAGGGGAATCCTGCCTGTTTGCCGCCTAGCACTAGAGCGCCATAATGTGCTCTGTGTGGAGTAGGTCTGTGGAGGGAGTGAAGGAAGGGACCAATGTCATTGGGTTAATTTTTAACCACCTGTATGAATCTATACATAATATTGTTATACTGGGGCCTGGCTATAAAAAAAATTGGAAAACAACTTAACCCTTCTCGTTATAAGGGGTTTTTAGGGGGATTGATAGGGATGGTTTTCCGACTTTGGGCCAAGACATCAGAGTAGTTGGGGGCCTTGACTTGGAGAATACCGTACTAGGGGTTTTGGATCTTTGAATGTTGAAAGTAGGGAGGTTCTCTTGGCTACAGTTTGGTTCATGTAACAATCTTCCCAGAGTATTGTCGAGATGAAAATTCTATATTGGGGGGGTTCAATAGTGTTACAAGGCACACATAGGAGTGATACAGGAGCTGTCTGGAGTGGTAATACTGTGGAGTGCCGGTAGGCGTGGGAGATATCAAGATTATACTAAGGCGGTACTGTACATACAAGGGCGTGAATAGTATGCGATCCATTGAACCATTTGAAAACAAACCATCAACTCAAAAAGGTTATGGATATATCAAAAACTCATGTAATTGCTCTTTCAACCTAGATATAAGCTAGCATTAACAATCATCCCATCCCTCGACGTCCCACCATTATCACCACCACCACTGACGGCAGACATACACGCGAAGACAAACATCTCAAATGCCTTACCAATTCTCATCCCTCAACCTAAACCTCACTTTTTCCCCGGGGGAATTCCCCTGCCCAAACCAACAATGCCCCACAAAATTCTATGTTGAAATCCCCCTCCTAGTGCAAAACACCAGGACCCGTACCACCCTCCCCGCCACCGTCTCTCAATCGACCAGAGATCTCCTGGTCGGGCAATGCTACGCTTGCCAAGAGCGCATATGCCTGCTCTGCCTTAACGCCAAGCACGTATCTTCGCAATGCGACGTGACTCCATGCCCCGTCGCACTAGACAAGTTCCGGGAAGCATGGGGCGCCTTTGAGAAGGCCTGTCCCGTGAGTATACGCGCTCAGCATGAGGGGAGCATTGAGGAAGAGGTGGTAGGGGATTTGGATGTGTGGGATGCGATGATGCTGGTGCATGAAGTGCGCCTTCGTGAGGCGCGTTTTAAGGAATTGGAGGAGGAGGAAGAGGGAGAAGGGGGGAGTTTCGTTAGTGTTGGGGATAGTGAAAGGAGTTGGGAGGAGGAGACGGAGGAGACGGAGGAGGAGAAGGAGGCGAGGGTGTGGGAGGGATTGAGGAGGGAGTTGAGGGATGCTTATGAGGTCTTGATGGAGGGTTGCAAATGCCCGGATGGGAATTGAGGGAGTAGGGAGTCTTGAATGAGTAGAGTGATTTGTTGTGATTTTGGTCGGTGCTTTTTCTAACATGGGTGGTTCATACGATTCGGTAACCGCGGTTAGGGCTTTTGCTGGCGGTATGTAAGAAAGAGCTAGTAACGAGCTGTGAGTATAATATTTGCAGATAAAACCACGTCATTGATACTTAGCACTTCTCATGCGATCTATCCTCTGATAAAAACTGAATATTTTTTGGTACAGTTGGTAGCAGCGAGTGTTCGAAGAATACGTGCTGTGCGTTGTAGTATTCTGGATAGCTAGCACCGCACCGAAAATTATATCTGTAAGGTACAATACTGGGAAACCGTACCTTGCGCCATAGAACCTTATGTTAGGATAATGCTGTCTTTTTTCACAGGAGGTCATGTTGCGGAGATTGCCGACGAACCAAAGTTTCCTTAAAAAAGCAGGCCCCAACCCACTAACTTGCAGAGATTGGCGGGGACTGGACAAAGGACTTAAAGATGAGGCATATGGGGAAAATTGTGCACGAGAGGGTGCCGCTGAGGAAGAGCCAAGCTGGGCTCACGATATTCTTATCTGCAATGCCGGGGCCAATTTTGTAAACCTATCCTTCGAAGTTCAACAGCGGCCGAGTGAGAATGTGTGATGAGGGGGGGCAAGCCCAACACACTAGGCTTCCTAGAGAGAGGCAAAGGAGGCGGTGTTGAGAAGGAATGAGAGAATGAAAGGCCACACGGGTATTTAGACATGGGTGGGTGGAGGTTCTAGTGACTGCGGAAATAGGAAGGGGCACTACCTTAATAATGCAGGGCAAGAGCCAAATTAACGCTGGCTGAGAGAAAGGGCGGATAACGTTCGAGGAAAAGAAAGAAAATAGGAGGGAAAGTGACCACACGCATCCACTGTGAATGCGTTGGAATGAAAGGGGAGGGCATTTGGAGCTAACAAAAGGGGGGGCGCGGCCTAAGGGTCCATGAACACCCATCATCAATCCAATATCTGCTTCGGAAATTTACTCTACAACGCCGCCAGCGACTGTCCAAAATTGCGAAAATTTTGCGATACGCAGACCACCAAAAACCCCGCAGCACCCACTCTCTAACCATTGTCAACCGTAGTCCGGCAATGTCCCATACCAACCCACCTGTTCCGGATTCCCTCTAGGCTTAAAGGTGCGATGGTAACTTGGAAGAACTCTAGTTTGATCCAGACTTCCGGCAAGCAGATAGGATGTATGACTACCGGGGTGTTGATGCAGCCGGGAATAAGGGATTTTTGCTTGCATTGGTAGAAGATGCTATGCCAATTCGTGAAGGCCGTTTCGCGCCTGGATTACACCATCAGCGGACGGGTAAAGCTAATATGAATGTGCTAGGACTTCTCAAGTAGGTGTGGCGTACTGCGAGCGGATGGAGTTATAGAAGGTTCAGAGAAAAATTACCGGTAGGCTATTTGGCTTCGATTTGGACTCATTGATGGAGTCACCCAGGGCGAGCTGAGTCAAATCGCCAAGCCGTCAACCACGATAAGAGATCTCCGTAACAACACCTGAACCCCACCTTCTATCATCACACCAAATCTTCAGCCTCCTTGCCATCGGGATGCCCGTCCTAGCTCTCCCTCCTGAAATCCTCCTCGAGATAGTATCTGGCCTTGATATCAGCTCGGTAAACTCACTTGTCCTCTCATGCCACCACCTAAACCACCACCTAACTCGAACACTCTACTCCTTCCCCTTAAGGAGGTGCGGGACCGCGCTTAGATACGGCCCTAGAGCATTACTTTCTGCAGCCACCCGGGGCGACGCATACATTGTGGAGAAAATGCTAAAATGGGGTATCCTGGCGTGTTTCGATTGGCGGGTTAGTCTTGATTTCGAGGGGTGGCTATTCAGTGGAAAAGGGAAAGTTCCTGCGCTAGAGACGTTATTGCGCCGCGGGATGGACCCCGTGGCGCCATTCGCGGGGAGTCTCGTACCGCTTCTTTATCGAGCGGCGGCAGCCGGGAATGCTCGGGCAGTGAGAGTGCTTCTGGCATTTCTGCCTATGGCGCCGAGCCCGGGCGATCGTCGGAACCATTACGTGCCGGCATTGATATCCGCCGTGCGGAAGGGTTTTGTGGATGTCGTGGAGGCTTTGTGTGAGGATGAACGGGTCGATCTTGGTGTCGTGGAGGGCACTCAAAAGGGTTTTATGCTGCATCTTGCTATTCGGAAGGGCAGTTGGGAGGTGTTGCGGTGTCTATTGCGAAGGAATGATATAGATGTTGATGCGCGGTGTCCAAGTGGAGAGACTCCGCTTTGCTGGGCTGCGCGGAAGGGGGATCTAGTTATGGTGAGGTTGTTGCTAGAGGAGGGTGGTGCAAGTGTTAACCTGAGTGGTTGCCTAGCTCAGGGTCCAGACCCCGGCCAGGGTATTTGCCTCTCAGGCACACCTCTACACCTTGCAGCGGTTGGCGGGCACTTAGGTGTTGTGCAGTTTCTAGCGGAATGGGAGGGAGTGGATATTAATGCCCAGGATGTTGGAGGTGATTCACTGCAGGATCATGCGGTGAGGAGTGAGCATAGAAGAATATTACGAGTGTTGGAGGGTGGTGGGGCTATCGACAAGAGATATGAGAAGCAGAGGCAACTTCGGATGCACAAGACAGCACAAAGGGGACTCAGATGTTTTTCGCGAAACGTGTAGAAGTATGCTAATGTGGCTACCATAAAACACGAGCCAGAACTCGCTAGAATTTGGGGATGATTTTAGTTTTCGTGCTGTATTTCCGAAAAACCATATGCTGAGAGCCGAGATACTTTATTCGTGATAGGTATGGCGAGTGACACTTGGTGGGCCCGGCTATATAAGAAGCTCGGACCGCCCCTAGCAATTGCGAACACGAGAGGTGCTTCGGGGGTCGAATCCGCAGTGCAGAATGTAAAATACGCTCTGTGTTGCTACCGACACACCTCTTAAAATTCTATACTAACCCGATGCGACTGTATGTACAGTACAGTCGTGTAATAAAGGTCTTGGCACCCGGAGAGTGAGTGGGACAGGAATGCCTCACAGTTACCACTTTGTATGTCCTCCTCAGTCTAAATTAGAGCTGAAGAATAGAAATTAGAAGGTTCTGTTTCTTGTGATTGCATTTCTGCTTGAGCACCATTAGTGGTGGTCGAGAGGAAGCAAGTTGCACGATAAAATTTAACTAGGGTGCCAGGACTTTTGTTACACGACTGTACAGTACCGGTCCTGTAGAACATGCAGAAATATCGATAGATGAGTGGCGGAATCTAGTGTGGCCCGTATAAGAGAATAGTGAAAAAATGGACAAAGAAAAGGAAAAGAGGAAACGAAATATAAAGCTATTTTTCCCTTCTCTTCCGGTTTCTGCACTCATAGAGGCTCCGAAACTGTCACGCACAGAAGCCATGGCCCCCCTCAGTGGTGGTCAGTCTCGAATTACTCAGGGAAGGGCGGGTATATTTCTCGGCCTCTTGTTAAATGTTTAATAAAGGTGGAGTTTTGATTATCAAATTGCTTGTATATACCCTCCTGAATTCTAGGGATATCCACAATATATCCCCCATGGGGATATTGTCCTCAAGAGGCTTATCTACGTGATCATAGAGCGACGAGCTATTCAACAGCCCCCGCGAAACTAAAAGTGACCCGAAATTTCCCTGGGGACGTACAATTCCTCCAGGTACTTTACATCATCTTCATCCAAACTTTTCCCCTTCAACCCGACCATATCCTCCACCCTGTCCACTTTCCCCATTCCCACAATAGGCGTAGTACCCTTTCCCAAAATCCAGGCCAACGCAACCTCAGCCATAGTCCACCCCTTGTTATCCGCAATTTCTTTGACGCGGGAAACGGTCTTCTTGTCTACCTCTGACGACCCCACAGCGAAGAAGGCAGAACCTTCGAATTTCTTCTCCATGTCGTTTCGTTCAGAGTCCGTTTCCGCAGCGGTGGGGCGGGCTAGGTGTCCGCGCGCCAGAGGCGACCAGGGGATTATTCCGATGCCGGTTGCGCGGCAGTAGGGTATCATGTCACGTTCTTCTTCGCGGTAGAGGAGGGAATATTGGTTTTGCATTGAGATGAATTTTGTCCAGTTATTTCTTTCAGCAGCCCGTTGGTAGAGGCTAGTGGGGATTGATGTTAGCTAGTCGAATTGGGGCGTGAGGGGTAGTTAAGATATACCAAAATTGCCAGGTCCACATTGATGAGGCGCCGATGTATCGGACTCTATTTCCTAGGGTGAGTTACTAAAACTCGCCGGAAGCGGTGGGGGGGAATAACGCACTTCCCACTTTTGATTAGATCATGCAATGCTTCCATAGTCTCCTCCGGTGGAGTCTCAGGATCGCATCGATGAATCTGGAGTAAATCGATATACTCCAACCCCAACCTCTCCAGCGAAGCATTGACTTCCGAGAATATAGCCTTCCGTGAGAGCCCTACACCGCCCTCCCATCAACCCCTAATCCTCACCTCTACTCTTCTAAGAAAACTACAAAATACTCACCAAGCCGGTTAACATAATCCTTTTGAAACTTCAACTCAGGCATCATATAGCTCTGCATTCCTAACTCATCCCCAACGGCGCAACAACACTTCGTCATGATAACCAGCTTATCCCTCGGAATCTTGAACTTCTTTATAGCCTTCCCGACAATTCTTTCGGACTCACCATTCGAATAGGTGTTTGCCGTATCCCAGGTGTTGATGCCGAGATCGTAGGCTGCCTTAAGGACCTGCAATGACGCTGCTTCATCCGCACACCATGGTTGCCAGAGTTTATTCCCTAACCCCATGGTCCCGAGGATCGGAACAGAGACTTTCAGGCCTGAGTTCCCGACACGGCGGTATTCGATCTTTTGGTCGCTGGGTTCTGCCATTTGTTTGGATCTTGCTTTGGAAGGTGTGAATATGGGGTGGGTGGGTGTGTCATTGGGGCGATGGAAAATGGTGAGCTGAGGGACGTTTATAAAGATTGGAGTAGGATCAACATTGTGGGGGTCAGGTGGGCGTCGTCGGGTCATCCTAGCGTGGGGATCGGCGGGTGGGGTGAGATCTCATGCATGTGAATTCTGGGGTCGGTATCCAAGGGGTCATCATAACGCGACCGTAGGCCCGGCGGCGTTATGATGACCCGGCGCTCTCAGTCGCCCGGTCCGCCTAAGATGGGGTGAGGACGACAGAGGACGAGACTGTCTCGTCCTTGGATGGGACGGACTACCTTGGCGCGGCCAAAGACGGGATGGATGACCGTCGACGGCCGTCGACTACAGACATGTAAAATTGGCAGATAAGAGATATACTAGTACTCAAATAAGGTAGCTTAAAAAATGAAAAATATGAAAAGTGAAGGGAAAAATGAAAAATGAAAAAAATAGAAAAAAAAACATTTAATTTACAATTCTAGAAACCTGTGCTTCCTGCTTTGCAGTTCCGAAGAATGGTAGAAATATCAGTAGTTTTTTCCAAATTAATTAAACCTTCTTTAGCCCAGGACTTCAGACACTCTGTAGCCTCAATTATCGTATATTGAAGAGAATTGCGGCGGTTAGTGACAGAAATTTTAGCACTAAATATATCAAGAAATCAGTCAATCATATCTAAGAATCTAATAATAATAAATACAACTTAAGTTACCTGCTAAATACATGTTCACATTCAGCAGACATAGCCGGAATAGAAAGTGTATCAAGAGCCATTCTTGAAAGTCTTGGATAAAGTGAACGTGCCATTCAATAAGGTTGGTTAAATGGAGAGCTTATTCTTCTGATTTGAATCTTATAGAATGTGCTTGGGGAAGGGTGAAGCCTCTTTTTGAAAAAATGTATCCTAATATTCTTGATTCTAAGTATCTGGGCTGGGCTTTGAGGGAGGAAATACGAGATGCAGTAGGGCATTGTTGGGAGCTATTGAACTTTGGTTTCTTTGAAGGTTTGGCTACCGGGCCTACGATCGCGTTGTTATGGCCCCCGTAGATATCTCCGCCGAAAGATCAACCGAGGATCCGCGAGAGCCCGTAGGCCAATTCACAAATCGGTTCTAAACTTTCGGTGGAGCTTTTGGAAAAGTCTATCTTCAGTGGGGGTGCACGATCTAGCAGGGATAACTACGGTTACGGGCACCGGCACTCGGAGGTGGAAGTAGAAACCGAGCGAAACAGGGACATGCATACGGGGACCGGCCAGCAGTGATGAGCCTAGAGGAGGTAAGGTAGCAAAAGAAGTTGTGCACCTAGAGTATTTGCAGAGTATAGGAAAGCGCACGTACCAGCGCTCGTTTGTTTTTTACTTCTACCTTCGAGTACCCGTAGATGTCAACCAGGCGGGTATACGATACTTGCCGCAGACCAGCGAGTGATAAAACGTGAGGATGATTACTCATTATCGACGATAACTAAACCCAGGGAAGGGCGAGGATAGTACCGGTGGATGAGAACTTATCTGGAAGTGCCGGAGACACATTAATGCGAGAAAGATATTTCCCCTCTTTTTTTTTTTTTGTCCCCAGTTTACTAAACAATCTGCAAACCCCTGTTGCGGGCGTGTGAGATCGAAAAGGCGCAAAGATCAAGTGAGAGAAGCAGGGATATAAATTGCACGAGTGACATTCAGTGACCCCTATATGTATCTCTCCGTTTCCGGGAATGGCGCAAGCGTCCCGTTCGAAATGAGACATTACTTCTCGCTTAAGAGAGAAGACCCCTTGCAAGGTGCATGGAAGAAGAAAAAAAAGAAAAAGAGATCAACAAACATCTTGCCCGGCACGGACCGTTTGCGTCAACGGGGACGGCAAATCGCTGGATTAATTATTGGTTAAAAAATTATATTTTTGGCTGTTCTATCTAAATTCCAACCTGTTCCCAACTATATCGGGTAAAACAAATGGCACATACCTAAACTTGCGGAGCACTCGTTATGCATCGGAAATAGTCCTTTTTTTTTAAAAAAAAAAAAAAAAAAGTGGTTCAGGGGTGAGGTACATAACTCGGGTTCCGGACGTACCCGCCAGCGGATCCTCTATAAGGCCGCCGCTCCCCCCCCTAATCACCGCGGAAGAAGTGGCACTGATCGGCGGCTTGGGAGAATTTGGGGAATCCTAGTTAAAGATCTTGCCCTTCTTACACCTTAGTCGTCCATTCAGCAATCTGTCCCCAGTCGACCAACCAAGTCGGTCAGCTCAGATCACCAGAACACCCGCGCACCTGCGCTCGGTTCGTCACTCGCTCAATACGTATCACAAAAATGCCGCTCGTCAATTTACCCAGCGAGCTCTACCTCCTGATAGCAGAGAATCTCAGCCCGAAAGACCTAAACTCGTTTCTCCAGACAAATATTCGCGCCGCGAATCTACTGAGCCCGGTGCTCCTGTCCCTCGCTACCAAGGGGAAATACGGTGTTCTCGCGCTATCCTGGGCGGCCGCTCGCGGGAATGCCTCAATGGTGAAATTCCTGATGGAAAGGGGCGCGAATTACTCCGTCAGGGAAACACTCGGGTGGACAGTCCTCCACCGATCAGCGTTTCTGGGAAACGCAGCGACAGTGAAAATCCTGCTGGACCACGGGGCGCGGATATCAGATCGTGAGCAACTGGGGAGGACAGCGTTGCACTTGGCAACGCATAATGAGCGGCAAGACGAAGCGGTACGAATCCTATCACTGCTGCTGGAAGGCGGTGCGGATGCATGTACTCAAGACTTCAACGGCAGGACAGCGTTGCACGAAGCAACACAAATGAACAACCTCCCGGCGATGAAAATCCTCCTCGAAAAGAACCCGTCCGCAGTGCACCTCCACGACTGCAACGGGCGAACGGCACTGCACCTCGCGGCGAAGTACGGAAGGGATGAGTCCGTTCGTTTACTGCTAGACCATGGGGCGGACATACACGTGCGCGACAACGACCAGCGCACGCCGCTGCACCTCACCGCCATATCCTCCGGCCTAACCGTTGTGAGGTTCATAAGGGCCGGTGCGAACATTCACGACGTGGACTCGAATCGCCAGACTGCGCTGCATCTCGCGGCACAGTACTCGCATTTGTCTGCCGTGGAGTCATTGTTGGATGCTGGTGGAGATGTCACGGGACAGGATCGGGCCGGGCAGACGCCGTTGCATTTGACAGCGAAGTCTGGCAATGCGAGGCTTGTAGGTTGCTTGCTGAAGAGAGGAGCGAAGACGAAGATTAGTGATTTTCTGAATAGGACTGCGCTAGATGTCGCGGTGCAGATGATGAACGATCATGTTGCGATGATGTTGGTGAAGGGGCAAAGGGAGGAGTTGGTTGTCTAGATTCTGAAGGCGCCGAAGGTTTTGGTTGTGGTGATGTGGTGTTGCGGGTGATAGAATATGAGCAGGTGGACAGCCTTCGAGTTTAAAAGGCGGACCGGACATGTTTTTCATTTTTCCTCCTTAGAGATTGAGCTATTATGTTGTAGCGAGCTAGATTTGAATAGTTCCAAAAAGTAACGAATTTAATATGATACTCATTTTCTTGCTGCCGCTGACCAGAATTATATTTCCCGCGCCTACGAGTAGTTTTTGTAGTAAATCTGCGCCAAATCCACTGTAGCTCTCTCCACCTGAGGCCCACCACGTTGAAAAGTCCTGGAACACATGCCGCTCTATATGCATAAACATATATATCTATTGGTCCAAAGTCGGGATCTTGCTCCCTCCACTGCACCATCATCGCTCCTGTTGAAAATTGAAATTTTATAGGATCAAGGAGTTCCACGTTCCGGGAACTCCTATAATACCGCGTTTAGGAGATGTGGTCAGGGTTGGAAACTTTTGCGAACTGTTGTTTAGTTCCTCATTGGTTGATTTCAAGTGCCAAGTGCCATAAAAATTGAGAATAATACAGTACTACCGCACTTGTAGCACCTTCGGAATTTCCTTCTTCGGGTTAATGGGGGAAAACAGCTATCATAAATGATTCTCCTTCAGTCCTCGTTGGGACGAATGAAACGAAAAATACTACGGATTTTACTGGGAAAGACAGCTCCGACATCCTAGCGAGGCCCCTCAAATCTTAAGTTTAGTGGGATTTGGATAGGTTCAGGATGGTTTCGTTTTCCTTCAACGGGACAACGGATGGCATGGGCCATTGTGAAGAAGCTCTAGTCACTAAGTATTATACTCTACCGCATTTACCCCTGCGGTCCGGATAGAAATTGAATGCGGTCTTGGGGGGCCTGTCTGATATGATATGTATAGGCTTTTTCCAGGTCCCCCACGTGGATGAAATCTCCTTAATACCTATTATACTTCCTTCGACGCTAACAGAGTCTCACCCCCCCCCCCCCCAGTCAAGCCAATGCGTGCCCATATATATACCACTCCATTAGAAGAGACAAATCGCACCCAGATATTCTGGGTCTTCGTCAAATGCCTCGGGGACAATGCTATGAAGATTGAGCTGGTAAATGTGTGATAATCCCACTTAAGACGGCGCAACAAAGTATGCCACAAGATTGAGTGTTGCTCAACGATATTTTCACCCTCTAAAACACACACACTTAGGCTAAGCCTGGGGTTGCATTTTCAGTGCTTTTTTCCTACTCCTTGCTAGCTCAATCCATACTTTTTTCAGCCCTTGTGCGCTTTCTTACCATTTATGGCGAAATCTATTTACAAAAGGTATTCCTGTCAGATACTCACCCTAGCTAACATATCGGCATCGGCCCTGGCTGCACCACAGCTTCCCAACCTCTGGGCACTCGGCATGATACTCGTGTCTCCATGAGCGATTAGCATTCATGTTTGTACCATGTGCATACTCGAGCTGGGCGTGGATTTTGTCAGATTTCCATTTTGTTTTCGTAGGTTTCAGTAGATCCGCCTCTACGTTAATCTACCGTAAAATTTCAAGAATAATGAACTCACCCGGGCTTGTCGGGGGGCGAAACCAGACCCTCCGATTGGCGGAGAGCTTGCGAACGAGGCCGGATAGCTTAGTCATAACCAGGGCACGGGTGACATCTCATGATTGCAACCATTCATTGACTGTTTCACCTAATTTTTCTAGACAGTGGGTGTCTTTATTAGGGCTAGACATACTATCTCCCATATACGATAGCTCCCTGACTCACAATAGAATGTCTAAGACGAAAAGCCCTATCAATAAAGCAAACCCCAATACTAGTTTTGAAAAAAAAAAGTAAATCGTGCAATTGAATTTCTGTAGGGCTATATAAACCACGCCCATCCTACCCATCTACAACAAGAGATAATCTACCATCTAGCACCACCTTTGCAGGATACACCAAATACCTTACAAACCAACACCGACCTCGAAGTTAACCAGTAAGCAAGAATGGAAGAGCACGTGTACACCGCAGGTAATTACAGGGTCACTATAAAAGCTAGCAAATCAGAGCACGAATCGAGACGCGAGCGTGGGCATCACCAGAGAGAAGACACAAGGACACACCACAGGCAACCTCACCACCGCGACAGTTACTCCCAGAATTCCGCATCCGGGGAACACGCCCAAGGTCAGAGTTATTTAAAACTTACGGCGGAAAACCTAGCAGCTCACCAGAGGCATCACCAGAGGCAAGAACGCGGTAACCGCACTCCTCAAGTCTACGAAGAACAGGAAGACGATACTGCAGCGCAGTGTGGTCAACGGTATCCGGAAGAGCACAGGCGTCGCAGGGTGCACTTCGACGACACTGCACAGGCACAGCATAACCAACGCACCCGCCATGCAGCACATCGTGGACATAGGCAAGAATCGGACCCTTACGAGACTGGCTACGGCCCCGGTACGGAGGGAGGGAGGTCTGGGGGTGAGTATGTTTACCAGTCGTACGCGCAGCCACGCTATCAGGACGAAGAGTATCAGCGCCGACATACCTACCACGCGGCATACCGTCAACCGGATAGACAGGAATTAAGACAGGAAAGATTTGGATATAGCTATTCTTACAGGGAGGAAGGCTCTCCAATGAGACGTAGAGCTGGTAGTTCCCAAGCTCGGGATGTGCCGGAGTGGGTGTCGTGCAGGGAAGGTTTGTGGAATGTGAAAGAGAAGTCAGAGGAGGGGTCTATTGAGTGTGAGATCGAAGAGGCTGAGTAGGTGAGTGAGAGGTAAGGTTCGAATTGATGGTTTCTTGTGATAAGGGGAATTGTAGCGTCACCAGGTGGGAATTTGTTTTTGTTTTCTCTAGATCTGTGCCCCCGGGGATACAGCATAATAAGTTTTATGGAAATATTTTTAATATTATTTTATGCGAGAAATGTAACCGCTTCAAAAGTGCTTTGATCTTTGGGTGTATGTGCTAATTGTGTATCGGTTCGATGTTGAGGGAGATGATAGCTGGTAATTCCCCAATCCTTAACCCATCGCACAATTTCATATTATGAATCCGGCCCATACTACCAAAGGCTCTTCTCTGTCACCCTCCAGGTATAGCCATTAACTTTAAAATTATCCCCAATATTTACTTCCCTCTCAAGAGTAGCTCTGTTACCGTCTTCTCCAGAAAGTTGAGCTTCGCCACTCCTCCCCAACAAGCCACGATCCAAGCATGCAAGATCACAGGGCATCTTCGCATCCCCATATCGATAAACCCTCTCCCACTTGCCATTGCCCTTATCTCTGACATACCTTTCACAACTCGTCCTCTCACCAATTTTAACCATGCCTTGACAATACCCCCCAACCCTAACGACACGCCCCCTCGCACCCCCGTCACTATCACATTCAAGCACCAATGCGATCCCCTCGTCGATATCAACGTTCCGCCAGACCTCCTCGTAGTCCTTGACCTGGCCGTCCTCGCCGTCCACCATTCTTCCCTTCTCTAATGTGTCCCCATTCGGGAGCGGGGTATTCACCCCAGAGTCTTCCCCAGGCGTATCTGTTCGAGAATCAATCTCGTGCACCCACCGCATCGGGGTTCCGACAACGGTTCTTCCCGCGATAGCCCATTGCGGGGGTGTTGAGTCGTCGAGTGAGGCGGGGAGACGGAGGTCAACGAATTTCAGGTTTGGGGAGGTGGTTACGAATGTGCTTGTTGGTTCTGAGGCTGGAGCGGGGAGCCAGCGGATGGAGACGCGGGCAGAGATGTTTGCCATTGGAAGGGTGGTTAGAACTATTTCTTCTTAGAGGGGGCGGAGCCTGATTGTTTTGGTGGGAGCTAGGAGGAGGAGGAGGTGGTGGTGGTGGTGTCGGTGGTAGTGCTGCTAATTGCGGGGCACTTTTCACACCACACAGAATCAAGCCATTGGAAAGGATTGTAAACCTAACCCTTGCGCCAAGATCTTAGTGTGGCAGGCGCCCATTATGGACATTAGAGAGTTTGCGCATGGGGACCTAGGTGGCAGTTAGCAGAAAATAGACCTAGGTGCAAGAATTAGTTTGCGCAACAGGTGTAGGTAGCTTGGCGGCCGGGGGACAGTAGAATTAGTAGGCTAATCCTGAATCTTGGGCCACGCCACTTGGGTATCCGAGTTTAGGGAGGCCACGATTCCAAGGATTTCATGATAGTACCCGGCTCATGAAGGCAATATCTCTCTAGGTTCCGTCACAATATTAGTATAGGTACCCTTGCCCAAACTCTCTATTATCGTTATGTACTCGAGTACTCGCCCAAATCTAAAGTTTGTCCCCGACTTTTGCCACCGCGGCTATTGGAGGAATTATATTCGTGCTTCCCTTATTTCAATTGGTCGCGCTCCAATAAAAGAAAGGTAAATTTTAAGAACAGCCGC
>Ga0307507_10005099_pt1 | contig 22088 bp, 22 predicted proteins | sample 7_EM_MG_FD_207223 | JGI IMG/M metagenome (GOLD analysis project Ga0307507, IMG submission 207223) | Populus trichocarpa ectomycorrhiza microbial communities from riparian zone in the Pacific Northwest, United States - 7_EM | ecosystem: Host-associated > Plants > Roots > Unclassified | place... | reverse complement strand
AGAAAGTTAGAGGGACATGGGATGTGGGGGGAAAGAGGTGGAGACGGACTGAGTGCTTCGAGGCTGGGTGGTTCTGCGTTTGCTGATGCATTCAGAGATTCGAGGAAAGATATATAGTCTTCGTCTAACAGACAAGTTAACAGCTGCTGCGAGCTACTAGAAACTGTACCTGCGTACCTTTCTCGATGGTTGCATTCCGAGCATCCGGCTTTCGTTTCTCCGTAGGAACTTTCTGGTACGGAGCGAACTCTACGATCGCATATGACTCATTGCCTGGCACAGTTCCATAACCCGTCCAGCAAAAAGCAATACATGCACCTTACCTGCTTTATCTCGGAAGAGATGACCATCGTATTCCCTGCTAAATTGGGCGAGCTTCTCCTCATTCTTGAACGCGATGTAAGCTCGTGAGGGTATATTCTCCTTCGATAACCTATCTCAACTCTCAAATTAGAGTTTGAGGTAGGGAATGAAAAAGACGTACCGCTTCCTGGCTTTACCGGCATAAAACACTTTCCATGAGACAGATTCTTCTGTCACCCAGGGTTGTACGCTCTGCCAGAAGACGTCCTCGGGCAGATTGGGTGGTAGCCGGCGAACGACTGTTTTTAGGCGTTCTGTGGACTGTTGGAGAGCTTTCTCTTTACGTTCGCGTTCCCTCTCGCGTTCTCTTTCTTTCTTGGGTTTCGTGGGTGAGGCTTTGGGTCGACTTGGGGATGTTGACATTGTTAAAACAGCACTGAGAGATAACGGTTCGGCAATATTGAGCGGAGTTTGAACTGAGTTGATATAAAGACCACAACTTTTTTTTTCTTTTTACGACAGCAACAGATTGTGAGTTCTCTTTCCTTCACCTCGTTCTTATGATGAACAATCAATCACATATCAAGCTCAACAGTCTTAGGGCGTAAAACCCCTTTGCTGATCCAACTTCTGCAATTCTGACTCTTTTTCTTTTTCATGATTCGTCGTTTTCGAAGCAAAAAACTGACTCCCTTCTCCCTCCTCTTTAGGTTGCAGACAATGCCTACCTACAACGTGTTTGATAGTGTCGCTCTTTTATATATATACTTGTATGCAATAAATGTGTTCCCTCTGTGCAACTATAATCGTGGGAATTGGCTTGGTGAACACACCTGTCTGTTCAAGACCACTACCATCGCATACCCCCCACTTCTTTCCTCATGCCAGCCCAACGAAGCTCAAAACGAACAAGCAAAAAGGGCAAAAAGGCCGCCAAACCCGAGCCACAGCCCGAAGTCGAGGTCACAGATGCCCCCGAGCCAATGCAAACTGACGATCCCGAACCTTCCTCATCATCTTCACCATCACTAGCAGCAAGCGCAGAGCACGCATTGGAAACGTCCGTTGAAAAGGTAGCGGACGTCTTAGAGGCGGCACAGGAGTTTGTCGAGGAGATGACTATGACGGGTATAGAGGTGGACGCCGAGAACGGAACGAGTAAGAGTGGGAGTGTGGATCCAAGTACCAGTGGTCAAGGAACGCCTACAGCGAACGGGACCGGCTCGTCGACAAGTACTATGGAAGAACGCAAGGCCAAAATGGAGCAGCTCCGAAAGAAGATCGTTCGTACCCATCCCCCCTTCCTCCATCTGTTCACGTCGCTAACAACTCCCCCTTAACTACAGGCAGCATCCTCGAAAGCCAATCGCGCCTCCCTAGTCGAAGAAGCCTCAAAAGCCAAAATAACAGGCAGAGACGCCGCCAGGCTCGAAAAGCAACGCAAACTCGCCGAAGTCCTTCGCTCCAAAGCTGATGCGGAGGAACGCGGTGAGGACGTGGAGCGTGCGAAGAATTGGGGGTGGACGATTGAGGAGAACGATGAGTGGGAGAAGAAGCTTGCGAAGAAGGCGAGGAGGGCGGATTTCGAGTTTCATGGTGGGTTTTCTTTCTTGTTTTCTCGGGGTGGACTGATAGGATGGTTTTGGTAGATGACGCTCATGCTGCTAGGAGAAGATATAAGAAGGACTTGGACCTTATTAAACCGGACCTGGAGGCATACAACAAGCAAAAAGCCATTGCGATGGGTTATGCACCTGGTGCTTTGGTCGGGTTCAACCCGTCAGCTGCTACGTCTGCCTCTGCGCTCCAGGTACGTGCCACCTCCTCTCACTCGTTTCTTTCACAAGTTCTCACTTTACTTTTAGATGGCTGTGTCAAGTCAAGAACAGCAATTAGCAGCGGAGAACTTGTACAGAGACGCAAATACTCTGATATATGGTGACAATAAACCCTCAGAAGACGCAATTGACCGCGTGGTCAGCAAGATCAACAAGGAGTGCGTTTTATCTCATTTCTCCTCTTTGTTTGACCGTTCCTAACCTGTTACTTTCAGCATCGATAAGAAGGGCAAATTTTCAAGAAAGAGGCTCAACGAGGAGGAAGGCGATATCACTTACATCAACGAACACAACCGGGTGTTCAACAAAAAGGTGTGGTATCTTTCGTCAACCTGCCAATCCAAGTTACTTATTATTGTTGCCCATACAGATTGCGCGGTACTACGACAAATATACATCAGAGATTCGGGCCAGCTTCGAGCGCGGCACAGCGCTGTAACCCCGTTTTCTTCCGTACTGGACGTGTCCTTGATTGTATTTTACACTGGGTTTTTTATTGTAATGTTAGACCAAGCTGGGATGCTCAGCGAGCTCTTAGCTGTATTCCATCCACCCAGCAAAATCTGCATTGACTACAACGACCTCGAATCAACAGGATGTACAAGAGTCATTTTTACACGTCCCCTCTGGGTATTTTTATCCTTCTCCACTTCAATGCTCACCTCCACCTTATCAAACACTGATATCGTAACAGCCTTCCCACCAGAGGGCACGGTAATCGTATAACTGTCCGCGTCGAACTGAGTATCGCGCTTGAACATCACCAGTCCTTCAATACCCAATCTTACATCGCAAATCAGTCAGCTGCAAAGGAAAAACAGCGACGGAACAACGCTTTCGCTCACTTGGACACAAACACCCCCAACCCATTCCTAAACGTCCTGATCACAAACGCCTCCTCCCTCACCTCCCCAACCTCACCCTTCTCCTTCTTCTCCCTCTCCCCCCGATTCTTGAGTGCCAGACCGACATAAAACTCCACAGACGCTCGGCCAGCCATCTGTGCCATGCGGTGTTTTCGGTTAACGACGTCCAGCACGCGCTCGACGTGCGCTTTGGAGTGTAGGGTTGCGTGGAGGGGTGCGTATCCGATGGCTGCTGCAAGTTGTCTGTGTGCTAAAACGTCTATGTGGGAATGGAGACTGTGAGTGCGACATGAAATTAAGGAGGAAGGCACAGACCTGCGTATCGACGGATGGGACTGGTGAAATGGGTGTATATTGGGCTGGCGAGTCCGTAATGACCAAACGTATCTCGGGCCACACCGCCTGAGCAGAAGTACTCTGCAGAGAGCATGCACCTTGTAGCCATTATTCGAACGAGGGTGTTGAACGCCGGTAGTTCCCGATCCTTCACATCGCAAGGGGCTCTCACTTGGCAACGGGGTAAACGAAAAGAAACATAAGAACACTTACAACACAAAGATCCAACGAAGCAGCCAACGCCCCCGAACTCGACACATCCAACTTCAACCCCTTCCTCTTCATCAATATATCCTGCAACTTTTCAAAGTTCGTTCGTGGGGGCGGTAAATGTCTTCTCAAAACCGCTGTCTGTGGGAACGTCTCCTGAATCTTGCGCGCTACACTGATATTGGCGAGTAACATGAACTCTTCGACCAAGCTGTTCGTCTCCCTTAATTCTTTCTGCTCCACGTCGATGGGGTCGGACGACTCGGACGTGTCGAGCTGGATCTTGACTTCGGGTGAGGCGAGGTTGAGGGCACCTGCTGCCATACGCCCTGCTTTGAGTTTTAGTGCGAGGGAGTTGAGAAGTCGGATGCTTTGTGTTAGCTCGTCTTGCTGGTGCCTGTGTACATGCCGTTCGAGAGGTGCATATCAGAAAGTAAAAGCAGCACGTACGGGTCGTCTTTACGGATTTGTGCCTCCTCATAGGTGAAAGCAGCTTTGGACGCGATAACGGACTTTGTGAACCGAACATTAACGATCTCTGCTTCCGGCGTCATTTCCTGTAGAAAGATCAACTCCGACGCAATGGCAGAAGGCGCAAGGACACATACCCATATTGCGGAAAATGCCAATCGTTCGACGAATGGGCGCAGTGAGCATAGGTTAGTCCCTAAAAGGGACGGAAGCATGTCAATGCGTTTGTCGACGAGGTAAACCGTCGTTCCTCGAGAAGCAGCTTCACTATCCATTGGATTATCAGGGTGTACAAAGTGGGAAACGTCGGCGATATCTGTCCAGAAGTTCAAAAATGCGACTTATGAACTCTGTTCGCAATAAGACTTACGGACTCCAGCTTCGATGTTTCCGTTGGGTAACTTGCGAGCATGCAATGCATCGTCGATATCCTGACAATCTGCATAACAATAATCAGTGCATCACGCAAAGATGTCGACCTCTCCACTAACTTGGCGGATCAATACTGCAAATGATCAAGCCTCGCAAATCCTCTCTATCCTTCCATTCGGTGCTATCAGAGCTTTTAGGAGGGACAACCCACTGCTCTCCCTGAGGTGGCAAGCAATCCAAAATCGCTTTTCCAAATGGTCGATAAGGCACCTCAAACTCCAGTAACAAACTCTCCTGTTCCGCTTCTTTGCTCTCGACCTTCCCTAGAGCTCGCACGAAGTGTCCTTCAGGGTACCTAGACATTGTATCCCACCTGTCGATCGTGACGAGGATCTTTTGTCCAATTAGGATGGGGGCTTGTCGAGTACGGAGCCTGATGCGAGGCAGAAGCCTTGATACTGGTGTAGCAAAGACAGTTTGAAGAGAAAGGGAGGTGGCGTTTGAAGATGTGAGGGAAGTGCTGTCGATGTGGCATACATAGCTGTAAAGAGAGCACCTTAATTCGAATGAGAGGGCGAGAGAGAAAAGGAGGCTTACGCTCGCCAGTTACGCTTGATGACACCTACGATACGGCCTGTGGGTTGCTTTTCGGAACTACGTTTCTCTAACTCCAAGAGCTTCTTTTCTCGAGCTACCGTCTCGTTACCCTCGCCTTCACCTTCATCTCCAGAATCTTCAGCATCGTCGTTCTTCAACGCGGCTAAATTAAAAGGTCAGTTAGAAACGATTCTATAATTGGAACTCATAACACTTACCATCTTGGTCCACCACCTCGTCCGCAGGAGCTTTCCACTCCTTCTTGTCGAACACTTCTACAACAACCACGTCACCCTGAACAGCCCTGTTCATGTTCTCCCGACCAATAAGCAATACGGGTTTACTGAATGCGGGTACAGGAACGCTGCCCTCTAGGTAGTTGTATTGATTGGCATTGAAGTGGCCCTGATGCAGTTCTCCCGACTTGACGCCAGCGATTAACATTGCCGCAGGTAAATACTACATCATTGTGAGCCACAATCAAGAGAAATGTGAGATGGAATACTTACATCGGGATATAGAGCCTGGCGGCCGGCCACCGCCTTGGTAGGTTCAATGTCTTCTGCTCCAGCTGCTGCGAGTAAATCCAACAACTGATTGGCGTCCTTCACCCCTTCGACGTACTTCCGCACGGAGATCGAAGCGATACCCGCTTGCTCCGCCTTTTGTCTGTTTGCAGCATCCTCTGTCATGAGAACAACTGTAGGCAACTTTGGCGATGGTCGGCCGCGAATGGGAGGTCGATTGACGCTGATGTGTGAATTGTACCATTCTGTGGCTTTCCTGATGCCTGATCCAATGTTAAAATGCTGCAACAATGGACGAGACAAGCATACCTCTATCGTTCCGATCATTGGGTGTTTCGCCGTCCTCCCGAATGATAGCTGTTTCCCTGAGTCTTGAATTGGAAGGAGAGTGAACAGTTGCGGGGGAGGGACTCACGACCTATATTCATTATAAAAGACCCATATCCGCTTGTCGTCCATCCTCGTCAACGCTTTAAGGCGATTGTAGAGCGGCAAGGAGCGATGCCTGACTTCCTCGATGACTGTTTGTAGGAGGATAATTGGTGGCGTGAACAGTGGACTTTCAACAAGGTCCATCTGAGGGGAATAGTGGTCGGATTCAAGACCAGCGAAAGGCCAAACAAACTTACCTGAGATAGGAAAACGTTTGTATCAGGAAGAACAAAATGGCCATTAGGAAAGAGTGGGTGAAGCTGATCGCCGGAAGGTAGAAGAATACTAGTTCCTGGTAATTCAGAACAGCTTCTACAGTTTTCAATCCCACATGCTACATCATCACGTAGGTAGCGTTCTCGCAGGACTGTGCGATGAGGACTTATCAATATCGACTCGGATGGAGATTGAGAGTCCAACCTTTTATAACTTTCCCCCTCGCTGTCTTTTTAAAAAACTTGCGTTGAGTTACGACGGCCTCTGTGCGAGGCCTCTTCCTAATTGTAATTTCGACCATAAATGCAAGATGCGGCCGCTGATTATGAGGCAGTGTCGTATAGTTTGGTTACAGCTTACATCCCAAACATTAGTGTTACGGCGGCCAGTCGCTATTTTGGGCGAGCTGCGCCAATGAATCGCGCCGATTTGCTCCCAGCCCAGAGCCATGGCCTTCGCCGCCCAGAGCCGCCCAGCACGACCCATCGCAATTTTGATCGGCTCTGCCTGAGCCGCGCCGCAGGCGAGGCGGGCCGAGCCATGACATCATGATGATGCTCACCCCGAACTTGAGTCGTTTGTCTCTACTCCTATAAATTAATTTATATTGCGAACCTGTGACAGTATATAATCCCAACTCCTTCCAAAACAATTCACCTTAACGTCAGATATATCGATCCAGAATGTCGTCAAGCCGTTAGTACTTACCCACTCTGCGCTGGATTGACGATTGACAACGTCCGTTAGAACCAGCAAAGCATACTAATACTCAGCATCATGAAAAGGATCCAGATCACGTAGCTGCTGGTCTAAAGGCTACCTTGGCCAACCCGCGCGTCTCCGCAGAAGCCAAGCATGAGGCTCAGAACCGTTTGAAAGAGATGGGTTATGAAATAAAGGACCCCGAACATGTCAAGGCTGGACTCAAGGCCGCCCTTCACAACCCCAAAGTGTCCCCTGAAGCCAAGGCGCATGCGGAGAAGGAGTTGAAAGAAATGGAAGCAGGAGCGCATCATGCCAGCGCCGCTCACCCCCAAGGTGACTAGCCGCCTTCACATAGCCAGCGTTGAAAGTATTTATTGATTTTGCTTCTAGCGCAAACGCAGGCATCGAGTCATCAGAGCCACGTTATCGGTGGATATAAAGCTACTCTTCACAGTTCGTACACCCTTGGATGCGTCGGTCCTCTCTGACGGTCCTTTTGCAGACCCTCACACCTCGCCCGAGGCCAAGAAAGAGGCAGAGAAATATCTGAAAGATCATGGGGCGTTGTAACTGTATCGGCTTCTCTCCGCCTGAATAAATGTATTATACATCTTGTATTTCAGTTTGATTCTTGTCATTATTCCCGTTAGTTCCGAGACACGAAGAACTCATTTGCCCACGGAATTACGCAATGAGGTCACTGGAATCAACGCCTGAGCTCCTTAACGTCAATTACAACCTTGAACGACAAGATGCCAAGTAGTGCGTTTGCTATCCCAGCGATAGAAGGTCACGACTTCATGCCTCTGTAGATCGTCCATACGGAAAACACGAAGAAGGACCACGGACAGCTGTCAAGACCACCGAGACTCAGATGGCGGAGATCGAGGAAAGAGGTAGGCATACATAGCTCAGCGATTCCTGATGGTATGAGTATTGACTGTCGGTATCAGAGGCCCAACTGCAGAAAGGTATCGTACTGGGATGTATTCTTGGTATCAATTCTAACTTCACACTAGAGACTCAGAGGCACAAACGCCAGCTGAACCCCGAACGAGAGAAGAAGGACAACAATACGTTCCATAACGACGAAGCGTTCGAGAGGTTCGAAATGGGGGCCCAAAAGGGGCACATGGCGGGACTTGAGGAAAGTAAGGTCACCGCGGCATACGATACGGTCAAGCACAGTGCGTTCCTCTTTCAACGACCTCCTTCGGGGCCTCACGCTGATTAGATCACCATGCGAGGGGTGGTGCCAAGGAGAAGACGCTGGAGAAGGTGCGTGCGAGCCAGCCTGGCTTTGAGGAAGACTTTGATTCGCTCGAGTCCATCAACCGTAAATAACTGTTTCTTGTACAAGTATCTTGCCCCCAAAAAACGATGTTTCGCTATCCAAACTTTCTTTTTACTTTGGGCTGTAGGATGTAAATCAGCGCCATTGAACGCCTTGTCCTTACAATGCTACGAATGTCAAAATGCATTTTCGGACTCAATCGGCATTAGACAGCAGTGCCATGACGTATGGAGATCTAGGAAAACAATTCAATCAACGAAATATAAGGGTAGGACAGTTTCATACCTATTCATCTTGCCAACCTAAGCCCCAAACAACCCGCGAGAATGCCAGCAACTGGCGGCAGTAAGTCTCTTGCACGTTTAAGAATTTAATCCGACTCATTACATAGAAAAAAATCCCGAACGCGTTGCTGCAGGACTGAAAGCGACGGTCCACAATCCTGCGGTTTCGGAGGAAGCCAAGACCCGAGCTAGGGAGAAGCTCGCTGAGATGGGGGTGGACATTAATAAGCCGCCACCTCCTCGCGCAGCAGGCAAAAAGTCGCATGCCAAAGAAGCTAAGAGTAGCCAGACTTTTGTGTAGTCGGGGGCAGATTCACTGACAGCATTTCACTTTGGTCCCAGCAGATATAGGCGAAAGTAGCGAGGGGCCTTTGGAGAGCGAAGCTACTGAGAGCACGAGCAAACATGGGATGGATTTACGAGAAATTGAAAGCAAGGAAATGGGATCCGAACAGCAGCTGGAGGAACACCGTCGGCTGGGTGGGTACAAGGCGACTTTGAAAAGTATGTTTCTTTCGCGACGTGTTGACCATCAAAATCGAGTTTTGTACCTCTAGATCCTCGTGCTTCACAAGAGGCGAAAGAGCATGCGAAGGAGGTGTTGAAGGACCATGATGCACTTTAGCTCGGATTTGGTTGGGAGAGGGCGAGATGGATCGAATACGTCGGATATCGAAGAGATACATAGTGATGTTCGTAACAGATTTTTAACTTTTGTGAAGCAGCTTCATGACAGTGGTGGTTTGCTGCAAGCCTTTGGAAAGATTGTCTCCGTTTGGCCGTTGCTGCTTGGTCGGAATCGGGCGACCCTGCATTCAAGTTGACGTCGTTCAACGCATGTTGGAGGAAAACGTTGCACAGCCATTCAATTGCTCACTCCCACTCTCGCCAGATTTAATTCTCGGCCTTGTATATACCTCGAGGACACCACTTTTAACGACCTAGACGAACTTTTATATCTTATCTTCCCGAATTTTTTGCAAGCTAGAGCTTACGAACTTTAAACGACGCGGCGATTCCGATGCTTCTTCACCCACTTTACCGGATCCAGACAATATTTGCTTTAATGTTCTTCCACCCCTCTCAGCCAGCGGCAGCGTTCGCGAAATTAGATGCACTTGCTGGAGGCCTCAGCTTATGGACCAAGTCCCAGGGGCATTCCTCACGGATTCTGGAGAAACGCGCAGGGATCAACAGAAGTCCTAATGGTTCGACATTCCTCTGGCTTTCCCAGGATGTGTACGCTGGGAAGACGTTTTTCGAGTGAGTATGGTGCATGCTGGTAATTGGGATCCTTTGACTGATTGAATGGCTTCAGTCGGTGGGATTTCTTTGACTACGCAGACCCAACGAGGTAAGTTTCGTGCACATTTACTCCTCCATTTTGCTGGTTGGATTGATTCGATTGCAAAGGGGAACTGTAAAGTAGACCCAATAGTAGCCTCCTCAACGAAACTACAATTTTTTGTCTAGTTTTCTCAATCGCTCTGAGGCATTCCGGCGAAATTTCACCTACGTTGAGAGCAACGGGGCGGTTGTCATGAAGGCCGATATGGAGAGTGTGTTACCAAGTGGTGTGAACCGAGACAGGTGGATTTCATCATAGCTGTATTCTCCTCGATGATTGACACGTCCTTTGCAGCATCCGAATACAAAGTCAAGCAAGGTACAATTCAGGCTTGTTCATTCTAGATCTTACTCGCGCTCCTTGGGGGTGTGGTACGTTCCGCCCTTTTTCGTCGCGCATTCTTTTCTAACTGAGAGGACTACATCAATAGCTACCTGGCCTGCATTTTGGACTGTGAATGAGAACTGGCCATGGGTGAGCAAGAAAGTCCTTTCCCCATTCCACCAACATCATCTTTCTCTTAGAATGGTGAAATTAATGTCATTGAAGGGGTTCATGACAATCAACACAATCAAATTACCTGGCATACCGCACCAGGTATTTTGTGGTTGTCTTCTCAAGGAAGTGACAAATTTTAATGGGGAACAAACAGGGTGCTACCTTGATCCAACGTTAAACTTCACTGGCACTATTGTGGTCAGTAACCTTCCCTGCCCCTTCCTTGCTTTCATTTAGCTTCTTCATGAATCACAGCGCCAGAATTGCGATACAGGTAGTAACAATAACTCCGGCTGCGGAGTGACAGAATGGAGTAGAGCCTCGTACGGGCCATACTTTGAGTCTCAAGGTGGAGGTGTGATTGCCATGAAGTGGGATGAGGATGGTATTGCCGTTTGTACGTCCTTGCGGTCTGTCATCTTTGCCGCTAACCTCTTTAAGGATAGGGTCTTTCTACCGCGCTGTTATTCCCGAAGATGTTATAGCAGGGACGCCTGTCCCCGCGACATGGGGTCTGCCCTCAGCCATTCTTGGACCAACCAAATGCAACATCACTAATTTCTTCCATAACCATACCATTGTCTTCGGTGCGTCCTGTATCATTTGCATAGTTTAACATCTGCCCACTCCAATTTAGATATCACTTTTTGCGGTATGTTTAATCCCGACGCCGTTCACAGATCCATCCATGGATCACCCTCCTGATAGGTGAATGGGCTGGCAACTCGTATGCTACGTCTGGGTGTCCAGGAACATGTGCCGACCGACTCAGGGAGCCTGCGAATTTTGTAGTATGCATTTCTCAAACATCAAACTCCGCCGCGAATCGGCTAATACTGGTATTCGCACATCTAGAACGCATCATGGCACATAAACTCTCTCAAGGTGTACAAAAGGGTCCTTCTTAACCTGACCAGCGACTCCATCACTAAGATAGATTTGTTGAGACATGGGTATTTCCTTTTGTTTATGATGTTGTTAGAGATGGCCCTCCTTATCCAATGAAGCATTGCTGTGGAATCAAAAGGCAAGTCAAGACTGAAACAGGAGATCGAGAAGCTTGTCCAGGAACCAATCAGGCTGTTAGTGGACCAAAGCCAAGAGGTAGGTTATGTTGTTGGTGTGTAGCTTCTTTGGCCGACCTTGGGTTGTGCAAGTGGGAGGCTCAACATAACTGGTTTCCCTATAGAACTTGCGTACACACCAAGATAGTTCGCTCAAAAGTCCACAGCAGTCAAGAATGTCATCAAGAGAGAGGATATTCCTTTCATATAGCCTAATGGCTGCCAATTTCATGTCAGGCGATATTTTGTGGTACTGAGACAGGTGAAAACACTCAAGTTTTTCTAAGTCTGTCGTAGATGTAACATCTTTCTATTTTTGTCTTTCTGCCATCATTTTTGCAAATAGCACCAGCACCTCCTCGCGCAGCAGGCAAAAAGTCGCATGCCAAAGAAGCTAAGAGTAGCCAGACTTTTGTGTACTCAGGGGCAGATTCACTGATAGCATTTCACTTTGGTCCCAGCAGATATAGGCAAAAGCAGCGAGAGGCATTTGGAGAGCGAAGCTACTGAGAGCACGAGCAAACATGGGATGGATTTGCGAGAGATTGAAAGCAAGGAAATGGGATCCGAACAGCAGCTGGAGGAACACCGTCGGCTGGGTGGGTACAAGGCGACTTTGAAAAGTACGTTTCTTTCTTTCGCGACGTGTTGATCATCAATCGAGCTTTGTACCTCTAGATCCTCGTGCTTCACAAGAGGCGAAAGAGCATGCGAAGGAGGTGTTGAAGGACCATGATGCACTTTAGCTCGGATTGGTCGGGAGAGGGAGAGATGGATCGAATAGTTTGGATATCTAAGAAATAGTGATCTTCGTAACGTATTTTCAACGTTTGTGAAGCAGCTTCATGACAATGGTGGTTTGCTGGTGCAAGCGGCAACTTGCAAGCCTTTGGAAAATTCTTGGCGTCGCCGTTTGGTGGTCGGAATCGCGCGACCCTGGTTGTCCATTGACGTCGTCCAACGCGTGTTGAGGACAACGTTGTGACACAGCCATTCAATCACCTACTCCCATTCTTGCCAGATCTAATTCTCGGCCTCGCATATACCTCGAGGACACCACTTTTAACGACCTAGACGAACTTTTATATCTTATCTCCCCGAATTTTTTCCAAGCTAGAGCTTACGAACTTTAAACGACGCGATTCTGATGCTTCTTGACCCACTATACCAGATCCAGACGATATTTGCTTTGCTGTTCTTCCACCCTTCTCAGCCAGCGGCGGCATCGGTAGCGTTCGCTGACGTTCACAACGTTGCAAGCGCGGAATTAGATGCACTTGCTGGAGGCCTCAGCTTTTGGACCAAGTCCCAGGGGCATTCCCCACGGAATCTGGAGAAACGCGCAGGGATCAACACAAGTCCTAATGGTTCAACATTCCTCTGGCTTACCCAGGATGTGTACGCTGGGAAGACGTTTTTCGAGTGAGTATAGTGCATGCTAGTAATTGGGATCCTTTGGCTGATTGAATGGCTTCAGTCGATGGGATTTCTTCGACTACGCAGACCCAACGAGGTAAGTTTCGTGCACATTTACTCCTCCATTTTGCTGGTTGGATTGATTCGATTGCAAAGGGGAACTGTAAAGTAGACCCAATAGTAGCCTCCTCAACGAAACTACAATTTTTTGTCTAGTTTTCTCAATCGCTCTGAGGCATTCCGGCGAAATTTCACCTACGTTGAGAGCAACGGGGCGGTTGTCATGAAGGCCGATATGGAGAGTGTGTTACCAAGTGGTGTGAACCGAGACAGGTGGATTTCATCATAGCTGTATTCTCCTCGATGATTGACACGTCCTTTGCAGCATCCGAATACAAAGTCAAGCAAGGTACAATTCAGGCTTGTTCATTCTAGATCTTACTCGCGCTCCTTGGGGGTGTGGTACGTCCCGTCCTTTTTTGTCGCGCATTCTTTTCTAACTGAAAGGACTACGTCAATAGGTATCTGGCCTGCATTTTGGACTACGAATGAGCACTGGCCAGCGGTGAGCAAGAAAGTCCTTTCCCCATTCCACCAACATCATCTTTCTCCTAGAATGGTGAAATTGATATCATTGAAGGGGTTCATGACAATCAACACAATCAAATCGCGTGGCATACCGCACCAGGTATTTGGTGGTTGTCTTCTCAAGGAAATGACAAATTTTAATGGGGGAACAAACAGGGTGTTACGTTGATCCAACGTTAAACTTCACTGGCACTATTGTGGTCAGTAACCTTCCCTGCCCGTTCTTGCTCTCATTTAGCTCCTTCATTAATCACAGTCACAATCGCGCCAGAATTGCGATGCAACTATTAACAATAACGACGGCTGCGGAGTGACGGAATGGAGTAGAGCCTCGTATGGGCCATACTTTGAGTCTCAAGGTGGAGGTGCGATTGCCATGAAGTGGGATGAGGATGGGATTGCCGTTTGTACGTCCTTGCGGTCTGTCATCTTTGACATTAACCTCTTTAAGGATAGGGTCGTTCTACCGCGCTGCTATTCCCGAAGATGTTATAGCAGGGACGCCTGTTCCTGCAACATGGGGTCCGCCCTCAGCCATTCTTGGACCAACCAAATGCAACATCACTAATTTCTTCCATAATCATACCATTGTCTTCGGTGCGTCCTGTATCATCTGCATAGTTCAACATGTGCCCACTCCAATTTAGATATCACTTTTTGCGGTATGTTTAATCCCGACGCTGTACACAGCTCCTTTCATGGATCACCCTCCTGATAGGTGTATGGGCCGGCAACTCGTATGCTACGTCTGGATGTCCAGGAACATGTCCCGACCGACTCAAGGAACCTGCAAATTTTGTGGTACACATTTCTCAAACATCAAACTCCACCGCGAATCGACTAATACTGGCATTCGCATATCTAGAACGCGTCATGGCACATAAACTCTCTCAAGGTGTACAAAAGGGTCCTTCTTAACGGGGTGAAACCGACCAGCGACTCCATCACTAAGATAGATTTGTCGAGACATGGGTATTTCCTTTTGTTTATGATGTTGTTGGAGCTGGCCCTCCTTATCCAATGAAGCATTGCTGTGGAATCAAAAGGCGAGTCAAGACTGAAACAGGAGATCCCAAATCATCAGCTTATGTAGAATTTAATGTGTAGTGCTACTCTTATTTAAAAAGGTGTTTCTTGAACGTTTCTCCTATATTCTCCTTTTGTTCCACTACTTTATATCTGAGAAATATTCTCCTCAAGGGACTTTCCGAGTTCTAGCATCGAGACCACGGCGGACTATACCTCGACGTCTAACTTTGTTTCTAGCATTGAATAATGGTTCTTACTTCCCTCACCGTGTTCGTCCCATCACTGTTATTTCCCTACATTTCGACGTTCGCCACCTTCCTACGGCGCCTTCTTTTAGCTACCTCCAATCGGTTTTCCAGGGCCCTATTTCTGCCTTCGGCCTCGAGGCGTGACCGAGTCTTTGCCTGTGGTATTTTGACGTCGACTGGGATTACAAAAGATAACCTTGAGGATCACTGGCAGGCCACCGACTTCGTGGCCATACAATTTCTTCTCAAATGTGCGGAGGGCCAGAGCTTTTGGTTATGTGATACGGATATTCGATCTGGACCGGGTTTTCTTCTTGGAGATCCCGACTGTGACCGCATAGTCTTTGATCCTCCGCCGTTCGAGGAGATATTCGACACATCAGGCCCGGGTGCATATCTCAAACTTAACACTTTTAAATTAGATTATATTCTGCGGGTCAGAGAGACAGCGTCTCGACTCACCTCCAGCGACATACTCTGCCTCGTTATTTGTGGCCACGGGTTACCTGACGGAAGGGTAGTGGTGGGTGATGCTGAAGTGTGGACATTATTGGTCAAAACTAATCTTGAGGTTGCTGTACGATCCTGCAAAGCGGAGGTGCATCTCTTCATCACTGCTTGCTACGGAGAGAGTTGGACAAGTCCATACTGGAGCCTATTTGCCACTGCTGCAAGTCATCAGCAATCGGTTTCGATCACTGAGTCAGATTCAGGGAATTTCCGCGGGGGTGTTTTTACGACGTGCCTACTAGCTGAACATGCCGATCAACATTCACTGCGGGTCCCCAAGCCTGGCCTCTGGAGATTGGAAGAAAATAACGGAGTACACCACTATTTTCAGGAACAGCAAACGGAGCACAACTTTGGCTTGGCTTACTTTGGACAACGCCTCCCAACCCATCGACGCTTAGGCCGCTCCATTCCAGAGGCGCTTACATGGTTGCATGAACTCAGAGATCACATGGGAAAAAGCTACCCATCTGCAGATTTTACATTTGTACCATGCCAACAGGAATTGATCCAACACTGTGAATACTGCGGGTCTCGTTCAAACCCAAATGTCAATAACTCCAGAAAAATTTATGAATCCCTGTTGGGCTCATCCCAGGCCTGTCTGGATGTGTCGCTGCTTTCAAACGAAGAAGATAAAGAACTGCATCGGCTTGCAGAAGATCACAACACCTTTCTCCCACCTCCTTCAATCAGCGAGACCATCCTTGCCATCAATTGTGCTGCCCTCTTGAATCCTGATCGCCAACCGCGAAAACGATTGACAGCGAAGGAGAAGAATAGAATGTTAAAATCTCTACAACTGAGGTCGGCGTATCGTTGCCTTTCACTGGTCATTGCTCAGAAGCTAGGTTGGGAAAAGGCTATTGAAGATGTCGGACTTCCTTTTGAGAGCCAAAGGCAGTTGGGCTCTGATATTCCTTTGCAGCTGAGAGCGATCGAGAACGGCTACGCGCTGGACATGTTGCATTCATACAGATACAATAGTGCGCCGTGGGCTGGCGGTGGGAGCTGGTTGGCAAGGATCTGGAAGGCAGCTGGGGAGCCAACAATTCGACGGTCGGATTGGGAGAAGGTGTTGACGGAGAGTTGTGAGGAAGTAGGCTTAGAACCCTCAGAACTATTATTACAGTACGATTAATCTCTACATAATGTGTTTGATACAATTATCTTGTCAAAATCCCATTCAACTGCAATATACCCTGCAAGTATCCCTATGAGAATGTCGCGCCCTGTGGACCTCTCAATTCAACAGGAGGAATCCACTCCGGCACCTTCCCCCACTCAAATTTGGTAGCCTTGAACGCTTCCATGGCAACTCCAGGAAGAATTGTGGTATAGTTTGGGGGTAATTGAGAGTCATACGGCGTCAGGCCTGGGCGGAAAGTTGAAGGTGCATTGAGAAAGTCTGGGGGACCTTTAGCGGCTGGCGCGGGTTTGGCAATGGAGGGCGTGGATGAGACGGGGAGGTCGGGTTGGGTCTGCTGGAATGGGTTGGATTGCGACTGTGATTGGGAGGAAGCAAATGCGGATACAGTCTTTTGGGGTTGTCCGAAAGCCGATATGGCATTGTTCGTACCGCCCCCTGTGTTTTGACTGAATGCGCTGAACGCAGAGGGCTGTGACGTTTGTCCGAACGCTGATTGACCAAACGCACTCGTGGTGCTGGTATTCGTGCTCCCGAATGCGGAAGTTACTGGGGCAGGAGCGCCAAACACTGACGTTCCCTGCGCTGGTGTTGTTCCAAATCCAGATTGGCCAAATGCACCGGCACCCCCACCACCATTGGCCGCGCTAGCACCGAAAGGAGATGGTTGTTGGTTGACGTTTGCAAACGCCGAGAAGCCTCCCCCAGTTCCAACAGCATTGGTAGTGTTCGAAGTATTAGAAGCACCAGCACCAAATGCTGTTGGCGTCGTTCCAGCGAAAGCACTGAAGGCCCCTGTAGCCGGTTTGATGACAGACGATGCAGCAGGCTGACCAAATGCTGAAGGAGCGCCAAACGCGGACGGTTGACCAAACGCTGACGTGGTATTAGTGCTTGCAGCGGGCGTGGAGTTTTGACCAAAAGCTGGTTGGCCAAAGGCTGATTTACCAAATGCGGATGAGATTATGGTGTTGGTGCTGCCGAAAGCCGACGGCGTACTTGCGTTGCTACCAAATGCTGAAGGGGTGATAGCAGAACCAAAAGCTGATGGTTGCGTTGTGGTTGGAGCGAAGGCTGATGATGAAGAAGCGAAAGTTGAAGGGGTGCTGGCAAAGGCAGGGGTAGTCGTGTTCCCGAACGCTGAAGGTGTCGTGGTGCTGCCAAACGCAGTTGGCGTTGTTGCGCTACCGAACGCGGATGGCGTAGATGTGCTGCCAAACGCAGATGGCGTGGATGTGTTGCCAAAAGCAGATGGTGTTGTTGTATTACCGAAGGCTGACGTCGTTGTCGTATTCCCAAAAGCAGATGGCGTTGTCGTGCTCCCAAACGCTGACGTGCCGCCAAACGCTGATTGTGGCGGGGATGTGCTACCAAAAGCTGATGTCGTGCCACTGCCAAATGCTGATGTAGTCGCCGTTGAGGTGGATGCCCCGTTTTGGCTCGCAAGTAGGGCGGGCAAGTTGCTCTGCTTGACTGCTTGGTCATACGCTTGGGTAAGATTGGAACGTGCGTTCTGGGAGATAAATGTCAGTTGAGCTCTCGATGAAATTAATATGTGAATGTACCGCGTAAACTTGCTCTGCAGCAGATATCTTATTAGCTTCGTATGCTAACTGAAGGATGGGATAGGTCAAAAATCTGCCTCATTATGAAGCGAGGCGACTCACGTATTCGTTGACATTCCCCGCCGCGATCGCCTGAACGGCCTTCACACGCAGCTCCTCTGGTGACTCGTCCAACCCCCCCAGCAGAACTGGTTCATGTTTCGATGGAGCAAAGGAGGAAAGTGGCCAGATGGGCTTGTCAAGTTGCGGCGTGAGGTCGTTCTTCAGGGAATCAGTGCTATTTCAAACGATATTAGTGTGGGTTCAAATGGATTTTGGAGGGGAGTAACCTGAATGGTAATGAGGGCTTCGCACCTGCATTTGAGCTGGAGTTCCGAGTATTTGTCCATCCTTGATCTATATTCCAATTTATAAACGCTCCATTAGCAGAAACATTCAAGACGCACTTCCAAAGCCTCCTTGTCGATTGGGGTTGACAGGTTGAGGGTGTTCGTTTCTGCAGGCGTTACCGAACCGACAATTTCCTTTGAGAAAAAATGAGCAGATCGCCTGTTATTGCAACATATATCAGGATAGCACATGAGTTTGAGGGACATTAGCTCACCATGAAATGTTGAAGACTGATAGCTGAGTACAAGCTTGAAGGACGTTGACTAGACTCTCCTGAGTCCAACTTGTAACAAAGCACGTGTAATCACAGATGCAAACACTCCCATCCAACTCCCATCCAAACCAGGTGCAGATATAATGAGGAACCAGTCCTCGCAGAGCGCATCGTCAAGCACCTTTTCAACTACGTTTCGGGACTCACTGGGTTGTCTCCAAATGTTGCGGTTCCGATGAGCGTCCTCGCCAAGTGGTACGAAAGCTCATGGGCAAGATACCCACAGGTGGAGTAGGGTTTTTGAAGAGAGGAAATTGAAGTATTTAGGGAAATGGGGCTGGCATCATCACACCAGCTCATTTCTATCACCATATCCATAGATCATCATGCAATCTATGCTTTTGCTCCCCTCCACGATAGGACCCCCTAAAAAAAATCTAACTATGACCAAGGAAGGGTATAGAAGTATCATTGCCCCCACGACGTTCCGATAAAACGGGTTTCTGCATCTCCATAAAAATTGTCCTCACATTGTATCTTCCACGGATCCGCCTCCACCACCGACAATTGACCCTTTAACCAGTCCATTCGGGTCATTCTTGACATTGACAAGGGGTCCAGGTACAGCGAGCGCAAGGGCACACCTAAACGTTGGCGGTCCTGGACAAACTCATATAATACATCCTCGTCATCAATGTCACGGACAGCGAGACCATCGAGCTCAGGCCAAAATGGCCGAGAGTTCGCCGTTTTGAAAGACTCTGTAAATCTATTATAATTGGGAAGAAAAAGCAACTTGATCCCTGGGAAGCAAGCGTTGGCGTCGGCTACAGCCCCCAATCCCAAAACTTTGGCGAGTGCGGGTGCGAGGGTGAGCGATTTCAACGCCGGAAATCGAGGAGCGTTACTAGTTTCTCTCCTAAGTTTGGTGAGGTCGTTCTTAACAATTGGAGCGATAGTGAGTCCCTCCAAATCCGGGGCCGATATAGAAAGTAGAAGTTGAGAAACTCCTAACATATCTCCAAAGATGCGTATGTAACGGAGGAAGGGCATGTCATAGGTGTCATGGAGATCAGTAGGCCATTCGAGAACGAAATCGTCGTAGACACACAACGTGACCAAGCATCGACAGGACCGTAACATTTTGGAGAAGTCAGTGTAGAGAATTGGGTGATTTGAGACTGCCAGATGAAGCTGTGTTACAGCAGTAAGAGGAGGGCGGCAATAGCTCAAACCCAGACCTCCTAAGCGTACACTCCTCAGGTTAACGGCGTCAGCTACAATTGCGAACGCTTGTACATCCATACTTGTATCAAAGCCCTCCACACAGATGTGCTGTAGCGTTGGATAATGGCCTTTGCACATCGAGCCAAGGATGCTCGAAATCTCCATGGTGAATTTGTGAGAGTTTTCAGATGTGACTCTGATGGAACGGCAACGTCGGTAATGCGGTTGTAAGATACCTATGAACGTGCTAACGCCTGTCTGGCTTAGAGGGGTCGGGGTAGAGGTGATATTATAGGTCAAGTGCAGATCGATGGGGGAGTCCTTGGATCTGCCAAGGTAGACCTGTAAACCGTCCAAATCTCGGCGAGGCGACTCGATATCCACGCTCGACCACAGCGTAGGTGCCCCATAGGCGACTTGGCGCCAATAGCGCGACACCTTCCCAAGGACGAAAGGGAAGCGCCAGGACAAATGTTGCTCCAATGGAAAGAACATGTTTTGTGCCATTTCGAAGATGTGCACGAGGAGTTCGGACGGTAGTTCGTTGGCCAGAGTTGTCTTCTGACCATCCAGTAAGGAGGTCTCCAAGGCTTCGGAGTCCTTTTCAGTCTCCAAATTCATTGCGATCCAGGCAGTTGTTGAGTAAGAATGGAAATGAGAGGGAGCCTGAGGAGGAGGATATACCAAGAGCATCTCCCTGAAAGGAGAAGAGGCAGATCTACGACACAGTGTCGTAGATGAGGCTCAGCTGCGACACTCTCCACACATTTTTACAGCGTGACGATGTGCCGCGCAACCTCACGCATCACCCATCACATGTCACACATCGAGTCCTTTCCTCATCACCCCCACCATCGTCGACCATCCCCTCACGCCACCCCACATCCAGCACACCCTATCTCAGCAGGCACGACAATGGTGCCGAACGTGAAGGGAATGGAAAAGGATGCACCCAGGTGAGTACCTCTGCCAGCTCATCCGGCTAACAGACTCCAACTACCACGTCACCCAGGTCGGTGGGCGCCACCTAGGACCGTGAACGCCATGAAAACGGCCTTGACACACTTCCCAACGCCGTGAGTACCTGTCCGTCGACGGCCAACAGACGCGAACACGAACGCAAACGGACGCAAAAAAACTGCAAAAACCACCCCGAACACCAAAACGACCGAAACCTCGGCCAGGACAACCCCCGCGAATGTGGGCAGCCCACCCCACCTCAAACATTGCCCCTCCCCTTGTCGTTGTCGAGGGATGTGGGTGTACAGAAAACGTCGAAGCAGGAACACAGAGCCAATCCGAAGAACGCTCTACCCTCGACCCACGACACGAGAACGTAGACGGCTAGACACACCAACAAACGACAGGGCAACTACAGACGGCGAGGATCTAGCGGGAACCCAGTAGCATGGGTCCCCAACCATTCTCGAGGAGGAGTGGCTATGTCCTCCATCATCACCGCTGTTATAATGTATTTAGTGTCTTTTCCTGTACCATAGCTCGTCTCTATAAATTTTACACTCCTAATTCCATGAGTACAGAAAGTGCTCGAAAAAAAAGCACCCAGTACTCGTGTACATCACAGCACTTACTCCTTTTTTCTGACTTGGAATACATCCAGCAATATCTAGGTGTCTCACATGTATAATTGTTGACACATTACACATGAATTAGCGACACACTACACTCGAATATGTCGTTTATTCACCCAATGTGTCGCTTACTTATGCAATGTGTCGTTGTCCCGATTTGGGGAGTGTGACTATGGCAGTTGTTCTGTATGGCGGTTGTTCTGTATGGTGGTTGTTCTGCACATTTAATCCCCGCAAGAAGTAAAAGGTAAAAATTTAATTAATCCACCCATTTTTCTAACATCTTGTTGATCGGCAAAAGAATTTTGTGCAACTTTCCTTCAAGTGCGCAACTTTTGGATGCTAATTTGACTGCACGCAACTTTCAACTGCATCAATTATTCCGTGTAATTCCTTTTGAACCACCCTCTAGTACCCTGGCCTACCTTCTACCACTTCATATAATTTTTATCTAAAATAGCTAGGTTACATGTCGGAAATTTCCCTGATGCCTGATAAGGGTTATTAGGCACCCAAGGCACCCTGAAACTAATAAGGGCTTATGATGTTGCAGTTAATTTATTAAGTTTTGGGTCAACTTGATAAGATCAGATTATCAGGCGTAATAATGTGGTACAAATTACAAATAGGCACAGTCTAGACTTACAATGTACGTGGCAAATTAAAATGCAACAATCAGGGATTGAACCAAAAACCTCGGGCCTTGTGCGAACCTCACATGAGGACTACAAATTTGTAGTCACATCTTACCAATAGACTACACAGCAGTATTAGAAACTGTCCAAGGCCCACCATATATCC
>Ga0307507_10005098_pt1 | contig 22091 bp, 23 predicted proteins | sample 7_EM_MG_FD_207223 | JGI IMG/M metagenome (GOLD analysis project Ga0307507, IMG submission 207223) | Populus trichocarpa ectomycorrhiza microbial communities from riparian zone in the Pacific Northwest, United States - 7_EM | ecosystem: Host-associated > Plants > Roots > Unclassified | place... | reverse complement strand
ACTCGCCGTAGGGTAGGTTATTATCCTCGAGTGTAGGGCGGTCTGCACCGGAGCAACAGACGAAAGAAAAGCTTTTCGAGAAAATCTTTATTCTCGCGAAGACGGCATGCGGCATGATGCTTAATTAGGTATGCGAAAAATCACTATTCTCGGCTCATGTTCAATGAATTTTTGTTTCTGGTGTATGATACTTGTTATTTTGTCGGTTCGTTTTGCATGGCTGGAAAATGAAAGCGGTTAAGTGAATACTTGGTCAATTGGGTAAATGAGATCTACAAAGAAGTGATTCAGAGTAGAGCAATTGATTAAATAAAGAACACTGCCAAATAAAGCTGCTAACAGCGATACGAAGAGAAATGAAAGATGAGGGATGCTCGGAAGACCAATAGCAACTCCCCTTGAACGTAATCGAACCAACAAATCAACGGCTCGAAACCTATTCAAAGACACGAAACAATATCAAGTTGTTGGTATTCCCGAATCGCACTGACTTTTTGAAGTTGCCATCTCACTTTAAGCCTCCTCTTCAGCAGGCAATTCCTCCTCATAAGCTTCACCCTCATCATCCGAGACGGTGGCATCTTGGTACTGCTGGTACTCGGAAACCAAATCGTTCATGTTAGATTCAGCTTCGGTAAATTCCCTGCAAACTCTTATCAGCACGTGACCTTATAAATGGCAGCGATGGTTATGGGTAAAACTCACATTTCGTCCATTCCCTCACCAGTGTACCAATGCAAGAAAGCTTTACGCCTGAACATGACGGTGAACTGGTCGCCAATGCGCTTGAAAAGTTCTTGGATGCTAGTAGAGTTTCCAATAAAGGTAGAGCTCATCTTCAATCCCTTGGGAGGAATTGAGCACAGGGCAGTGAGAACGTTGTTGGGAATCCATTCAACAAAGTATGATGAATTCTTGTTCTGTACATTATGCATTTGATCCTCGACCTCTTTCATTGAAACCTTTCCACGGCTATTGGTTGGCAATAGTTAGCTTCAATTTGTGGTCATTTGAATGGGGTAATACTCACAAGATAGCAGCGCAGGTGAGGTAGCGGCCGTTGCGGAAGTCGGATGCAGCCATCATGTTCTTTGGGTCGTACATTTGTTGCGTGAGTTCTGGAACGCTGACGGCACGGAAGGAGTGGGCGCCGCGAGAGGTGAGAGGCGCAAATCCAACCATGAAGAAGTGGAGACGTGGGAAAGGAACCATATTGACGGCCAATTTGCGGAGGTCAGAGTTAAGCTGTCCGGGGAATCGGAGAGAGGTCGAAACACCAGACATGACGGCAGAGACCAAATGGTTAAGGTCCCCGTAGGAAGGGGCTGAGAGCTTAAGAGTACGCATGCAAATATCATACAGGGCCTCGTTATCAATGCAGAACGTCTCATCCGAGTTCTCGACTGTTTTCTGCGGTTAGTGTTTGCCAAATCCAAGCAAATGCTTCTGGTCCTTACCAAGCTGGTGTATCGATAGGGTGGCGTTATATGGTTCAACAACGGTGTCCGAGACCTTAGGTGAAGGAACGACGGAGAAAGTGGCCATCATTCTGTCGGGGAACTCTTCACGGATCTTGGAGATCAAGAGTGTTCCCATACCAGCGCCAGTACCACCACCAAGCGAGTGAGTAATTTGGAACCCCTGCAAACAGTCGCAGCCTTCGGCCTCACGGCGAACAACATCCAATACTTGGTCCACAAGTTCAGCACCCTCAGTGTAATGGCCCTTGGCCCAATTGTTACCGGCACCGGATTGTCCAAAGACAAAGTTGTCTGGCCTGAAGAGGTTTCCAAAGGGACCAGATCGAACAGCGTCCATGGTGCCTGGCTCCAAGTCGACCAACACAGCACGGGGAACGTATTTGTTTCCAGAAGCCTGGTTGCACAATAGTGAGAAAGGTGTGGCTGAAATCGAAAAATACATTATCATACACCAACCTCATTGAAGTAGACATTCATACGCTCGAGTTGTAGGTCACTCGTTCCGTTGTAACTGGCAAAATTTTTAGAACACCACTGGTCACATATTGAAGGTTGGAAGCAGGTGGTCACTTACACACCCGACCCATCGAGTCCGTGTTCTCCACTGATCGTTTGCCTACAATCAAAAAAATTTCAAGTAAGAAACCTCTCTCGCCAAGTGAGGCTTGATAAACTTGATATGAATTCATACCAGAAAGCAGCACCAATCTGGTTACCGCACTGACCGGTTTGCAGGTGGACAATTTCACGCATTCTGATTCTATAAAATATTTTGAGAATGGTTAGTCGCACAAGGGTAACAGGATAACAGGATAACAGATAGCTGATTGTTGACACCTAGGGCAATGCTTGGAAAACCTAAAACGCGTCTCTCAGAGGGGTAGACAAACGGGACTTACAACTATAGGGATAACTGATTCGTGAATCGGGTGAGTAAACGTAAGATTGAGATTTGTCGATAGAAGATGCTGTTGAGATGAAGGAAGAAGGAAGAAGAGGAGGGGAGAAGGAAAGAAGGAAAGGGGGTTTGTTGTGCGTTAAGAATTTGTCCTCTGCCAACACCACGCTGGGGGACTATCGCCAATCAGGGAAGGGGCAGGGTTCAGCTAGCCGCACCACGCACGGGGCGCTTAGAGAGTTCTCTCCCCTCACGCATGCATTGCCGACCGCCGAATGAATGGGGAAGTATATGGATGAACTTGCACAAATGGCGATAGCCACCTTAGTTAATTGGCTGAGAAATATAATACAAGAACTTTCCGTTGTGCGATAAAGTGGTAGCATTGGACCAGCCTCGACTCGAGGCCCTCGAGGACGCAACGGGGTGGACTTGGGGCTAACTTAACCATCAAGGAGATGGCCACTTTCAAGCAGATGCCTTGAACTATGGCACCAGTAAGCCTCCAATATCCTAATCTATCTGAGCACCGTGCAGTAACAATTAAGTATTTTTCCATTACGTCTAATACTGCTTTCCGTGCACCAATTGCTAGTACTGTTTTGTTCACCAATATTTGATGTGCTCCTATTCCCGGATGCAAGGATTAGCTCGTATTTGTAGAGTACCGGTAGTCGAGTGTTGTTGTCGTGCACCTCAACAGTTCCCAAAACGTCTTGCAAATATTATTACCATAGCAGTAGCATTGCTTTACTGTACCGTACTGTGCTGTGTGTATTATACGGCTGGCACGGTAGGACAAATCGCAATCTGGACAACGGGGTTTAGGCCATGCGAGGTTGCTTAATGATGTAGAGAAGTCGAGTTTATAGGGCTAGAACAAGCGATGAGGATGACTACTCAGCAGTTTAACCCCGGTCTTGTACTTGCCCCGCCGAGTTGAGGGCGTTCGCCTAGGTACAGAAATTGATCAGTAGGCTAATCGCATAAAGAGGGTACCTGGTGGACTGCAGAGATTGTTAGATTTTGGTTGTCGGTAATAAATCACTGGGTAGGCCCTTACTCCATGCTTTAGCTGGCGCCAACCGACGAGTGACTGCGCATGTATATAGTAATCTACTCACGGATCCTAAGTTGTTCAGATTACTGGGATATAACTTGTGATAGGTTTGTTGTTCTATTAAGGTAGAATGAGGCTTATCATAGAGGATTCTCTCTAGGAAAAAAATAAACAGCAGGATAAAGTTTTCAACAACTTGCACCGCAAATCATAATTAAGCCCTGGTTTTTTTTGTGATACAAATGAGGGTACGCCAAGCAGCGCTCTCTAGATACTGTTGCATCACAGCCTCAGCTCTTCACCTTCAACAACAACCGTCATCACCAACCTCAACTTCCACAAGCCTCAGGAATTTCTAAAGCACTATGATTTTTACTGCAAAGATTTTCCTATGGGTCCTCATAGTTTTTAAACAAGCCTTCGCTGTGCCTGGGGGCCCCTCTACGAACTCCATTTGCATGACTAATGAAGCCTCATTGACCTATCCAAGCCCATCCATAGTCGGCGGGTATACCTACCAATTACTGACAAACCAGCTGAGGAACCCAAGAAATCTCGTCTTTGATACGATTGGGAATCTCCTCGTTTCTGGTGATTCGGACGGGATCTTCGTTTTGAGAGTTAGGAGTGGCGGGGGCGGGTGTGTTATATATGACGGGAAAACTCTTCTTGGGGATACATCTGGGCTAAAGCTAAATCATGGACTAGCCCTTTCTAAGGACGGTGGGACACTGTGAGTATATTCTGACATGTTATTTTTTAAATAAAAAAAATTGGGGAATTAGCGGACTAAATTTGTGCGGCTTCAACCAGCTTCGCGAGTTCTGCGGACATTGCCTATTCATGGAAATACAATCCCAGAACATCCTCCATAGACAGTCTTTCAAGAAAGAAAATTGTTACCGGAATGGACTCTGACGGTCATACCACCCGCACCCTCCTTACTAGCAAATTATATTCGGATGTCCTGTTAGTTTCTAGAGGCTCTAATGGGAACTTGGACATGGATGCTAAAGACCTTCCCAAAGGAAAGTCCATGATCAAGGCATTTAGTCTCTCCAAAACGGAGGAACAAGATTTTGCAACACAAGGTAGCCTTCTCGGATGGGGTCTTCGGAATTCTGTGGGAATGGGAGAGGATAGTCGTGGAGGTCTCTGGGCTGTGGAAAATTCTGCTGATGACCTCATTCGAGAAAGGGTTGATATTCACCAGAACAACCCGGCCGAAGAATTGAATTTTCTCGGGCATCTTAATGAGTCAGCTTTCGACCAGTATTATGATGCGCCAAATTATGGTATGTTCCTGCGATACGTTGTTGAATGTTGCCTGATTTTTATTGTCCAGGGTATCCTTACTGCTTTGCCGCCTGGGATCCAAGGGATCTCAAATCCACAACCTATGATATCGGTGTTGGCGACCAATTTGCTTTGGTTATAAACAATAGCTTCACGGATTTGACATGTCGTGACAAGTTTCGGTCCCCCCGTTTGAGTTTTCAAGCACATGCAGCACCTCTGGATATCAAATTTCACCCTCAAACTGGACATGCCTGGATCTCATTCCATGGAAGTTGGGATAGGGATGTGCCGGCCGGGTATACTGTCTCACTAGTGGAGTTTGAAGGCGGGGAGCCAAAAGAACCCAGGAATTCAAACACCTCTCTAATGAACATCATGTGGAACAGCAATATCACTGGCTGCCCGCAAAAGTGCTTTAGGCAAGTAGAAATTTTCGCGGGGCACTTTCATCAACAACTGCTAATAAGAATTCATAGGCCGGTGGGTATCGCCTTCGATAGTGTCGGACGAGCCTGGGTAGCTTCTGATTCAACCGGTGAGATATATATTATCACACCGCCTGGCTCGTCCTTGTCTGGTTTGCCTTCACCCAATGACACGTCGAGCGGAGGCTCTAACTCCCGTAGGAGGTCCTCGGCGGCTGCTTCCCTCGCCCACAATGGTGTTTCTTTCGTCCAAATTACTGTTGGAGTAGTGGTTGTTTGTATTCTATTGGGAGGATGGAGTGTCCTACTTTAATCAGAATCCTGTAGAAAAAATCAAATAAATACATTTTAAAAATATTTCGCAGTGTTGTCTTTTTCCTGAATTTTTTTTTTTTTTTCCTCTTTACAGTCGAAGAGGCGACCACAGGTTTTTACTTTGCTCCCTGTAGTGCATGGGTTGGAATGAGTTTTGGATTACTTGGTAAGGGTTTAACTTGATGGCTGGGATTGCGGACATGGATCCATTGCTAGATCTTATGCTAAAGCTAGCATTTTATGATATTCCTCTTGGCCAAAATAGATGACTACTATAAGCTGCTTATACCTGTTCTATGCCCAGCTAGCAGGGTCGTCGAGGCCTCGACCATAGAGTTGGTTAGTCAGAGAGCTACTATGTACAGGCACACGCTGGCTAACATTAGGGTGGCATTCGAGAACGACAAGGATCCACTGATCCCAGATTTGAATATCTCTACACAAATAAGCGGTCATGCGCTACTTCGGTTCGTTCCCTGTGTGTCGTTCTCGGGTGTCGATACCTGTCATTGTTTAGACTCGCGCACGGCTGACGGAGCTGAAGGGAGTTCTTTTGCATGGGTTGGCTAATACTTGGGGCTTTAGGTAAGTAAAATGAAATATCATCGGGTGATACAAACGTATCATATGCATAGGTCTTGTTGGGATTGCCGATCATTGCAATAAACCACCGAGTGAGAGCCTGTGATCCTTGATCCACACACTTGCACTGGTATGTCAAGAACAAGAAGGAGACGAAAATTGAAGAGGTGGGGCACCGTGTCGAGTAGCACTAGTTTTGTGAACCTTTGGAAGGTCGAGGATTTAACTTTAGACTCAAATCCGTTCTTAGCCTAGTCCCTTCTCAAATAATGTCATTCACGCGGGGCCTCCCCGGGCATAACTTTATTGAAGAAAAAAAACAAAAAAAACAAAAATAGGTTTCCAGGAACCACTTATGGGCGGAAGCCTCAGTTAAATCGCAAGCTAAGACATAGCAATCTACCCTTCACATGCTAGCTGCCAACTTTTTGAGATGTCCAAAATCTCATTCGACCTCCAAGTCTTCCAAGTTAATAGCGAATAACCCTAAACAGCCTTGTTTCATAAGGCATGAAGACTACCCCTCGTGTGGTGAAATAGCTGCATCGGCTGGACCGAGGTGGTTCGGGAAGATATTCTTATTCTATTCGACACCAATATTGATTCCGGCAGGGTTGGACTATGGACTCTCCTCACTAAGGAGCTTGTCTTTGGTAAATAGGGCCATTATTTGAAGCTTGGAATAATAGGTGAAATAGGAGCTAGTGGCTGCTCTCTAGTTGGGAGCACGGGGGATCATGCAGGGAGGTGGAATGTTACGAAGGTTTAATATAACGTACTGGATCCGCTACTAGGTGCGGCAGGTATGAAATTCGCCGAAGAGCTAAGGTTTTTGGGCGAACCCCATATGGGGCGGTGCACATCTGCTTGCCTACTGTACGGGGGTGGCATTAGTGCATAGATTTGTAATTCCAAATCACTGAGGGGGAACAATCTCAGGGCCTTGCTCCTCGGGGTCACCGAGGAATGGCAGTGAATCCACAGGCAAATGGCATTTAATTTGTCCCTCTGGCCGTGAATTTGTGAAGATCTTGAACAAAAAAAGTATCTATCCGGCTATCTATACTCTGCTGCTGCTGCATTGCCGCCTTTTACTAATGGCCACGGGTAGACGGAGTAAGCTGGAGAAGTTTATCGTGGTGGATGTGCCAATGGAATTGTGAGCTCTTCCTGGGATTTCAGATATAGGCAACCTAATTCAACAGCGGCTGCAATTGACTCCTGAGGTCATGGCCACTGATATCACCATCTGTGAATGAGATTTCAGCCGGGTATAGTACCGATCCGCTGGCGAGAATTTATGCATGAAGGGAGAAATGAGGCGGAGCTGCTTACTGCCGTATTTCTGCACAAGAGTTCCAAAGTGGTGTGCACTTGGGGCATAGTGTGCTTTAGAACCAGTAGTTTACTTCTCCCTGAGAAGTCGCGATGCTTGTTGATCCGTCGATCGTCGTATTAATGTTTCTCTCTACGTTCCCTGAAGTATTCTGCATTATGATGGTGATGGTTAGGAGAACGATAGCTGGCGCTTTAATTGGTCTTGGAACCCTAGTCATTCATAATACCTCCCAGGGCACTATGTCTCAGTCTCCGGGTCGTCAAGGTAAGCTTAAGCTTCTCCCCGGCAAAATCCGGAAGGTCGTACTGTCTAGTTTCGGTTAGGGTGCCCAAACTCTACCAAAAGCTCAAGCGCTTAACTCCCCTCCTACTGCCGACAGCTCGTGCAATACTCGAGTACCCCATACCGAAAATTGAGTTCCCACCGGCCTTACTCGAGCACTCGAGCACCGGTATTTCTGCTTGCGACTGTCACACGTCATTCGCTAGCCTAGACCCCTTTGATATGCATTCTGGAAAAATGGAAGGCAAAAGGAAGGTTAGTCGTACTAGGAATTATATACCTGATTTGGATTGAGCGACTGAGTTCATACGTGCTGCGGGCGACTCGGTTTGGGCACAGAGGAGAAGAAGGAAGAAAAGAGGCGGTAATATACGATATCATTTCCAAGAGTCTGATTGGGGCGGGAGGAAGTGGAAGGGCAAGGGAAGTACCGACAATTCCCCCCCCCTGCAGAGCACTCCGCTTGGCTCGCTCGTGCTACGATAATCAAGACATCCAGAATGGAAGGAAAAGAAAAAACAAAAGGCATAATGAACAAATACCCTACCATCTGCCCTTTCGGACGTTCTGCGTTTCGTCTCCCTTGTTCCTGTTCGTCCGTCCGTGCGCCCGAGTTGGATACACTCGTTCTCCAAGCTCTGAACTTGAGCTTGTTCTTTTTGCTAATATTATTATCACTATCACACTCCCTTTACGTATTACACTCCTTTAGTTTTTAATACCGGTGCTTGGGGTCCTCTATTACGTTGAACCGTCCACTCCCTCATAACAAATAAGGCTGCCTTCGCTGTTTTAAAGATAGAAAGACAAAACACTCTTTTTGCAAGTTTAAATTGCGACTCACTCCATCTTCAATCACTAAGCATTGTCTTCGAAAGAGATGTCAAAGCCCAACATTTCCCCACCGCCGTTTCTATCCTTCCTCTTAACCCTCTTCCTCCTCAACCCAACCTTCACTAGCGCCCAACACACCAGCGACGTAGACGAAGAAAAGCAAGGCCAAACCGTCGTATCAGCCGACAATGACAGCACAACATCCCACGCCCCTCCCCCCCCGGGCCCAAACCCCGTACAGACCGGACCAAAACCAATAATCGCAGGCTTGGACGACAGTTTAGCCATAGCATGCATCGTCGTCAGCATTTCCCTCATAGTGGTCATTTCCATGCTTGTCTACCTCTGGCTTAGACGGAGACGTCTGCGACGAGCGAGGGTGCTGCCTCGAAGTCTGGATAAGGTCGCCTTGGTCGATAGGAATGGATCTCTCTCCTCTGTTGATGGGCAGGAATCGCCATTACCGTCGCCACAGAGAAAGCTCGAAAGGACGGAGACCGAAGTTAGTTTTGCCTCGGAGGTCACAGTTATGGATCAGATTCAGAAGCCGCAGCCGGTGTTTCACGCTATGTGAGAGGTCGCGGGTACGAGAGGGAAGGAGAACGACAATGATAGATTCGAATTGATTGGGATATGGATACTGTGACACGCTGGAGGGATGGATGGGTGGATGAACGCGGGGTGATTTGAGTTTGGAGTAACACATTCCTCCCTATTGTATTTATCAACGTTTATTTCCTATGTTTATTTCTCTTAAGGATGAGATTATGCCGTAGAGTATCATTAATGGACTAGGCCATGGGATGGCCCAAACAGACATTCTTTCTGGGGGTTTCCTTACGACTTGGCAGGCGTAACACCTTACACGGGTACCAGCTCTTGACTGTTTAATGAAGAATCTAGGAAGTAGATGTACTGTACTTCACGAACCACAAGGTCTATATACACATAAACCCCATAGATCTCCATGACTACAACCAGTCGCAATGATGGGCCCTTGGGTTCACAAGTTGGGTTTGCACATCCATGATTATTACCATTATTATTATTATTTTGAATTTATTGCGACAATAGTTTATTGATAAGCGAGGTTGTGTTATGGTGGATTAGGTTGCAATAGATGTCCTGCGAGGTTAAGGGTGGGTGGGGAAGCACTGTACTAGTACTCGAGTACAGTATACCATGTAACAAGACTGTCTCATAACAGCAACACAAAATCATTACCACTTCCAAGATAGGATACTCTAGTTGCACACAGTAAGATATCTAATATCGTTATCGTCACTAAGTCTGATAACGACGATAATACGATAACCCCATATACCACTCAATACGAAAACGGCCCCCCAATACTCGAAGCCCCCACCTCTACCTGCGAGTTCTAAGAGATGCTGTCTTTATTTCTTTATCTCAACCCAAGGAAACCGGTTCTCCTAAAACCTTAATCTCATTTATGTTTCAAGGTCCTAGATCATTCATTTTATGCGCAGTGGTAGATCGCACTAGCCGCCTTATACGAGTATGCCCGTCGCACAGAGCTTACACGACTGAGTAGTCTTCTTTCCTTCCTTCCTTCCTCCTCCTCCCCTTCGGGAAGAGGCACCAGTTCCCTAATAACTGAAGGTGGGGTAATTCCCGGGGAAATCAACAGAAATTGACGGATATATGTCCAAGTTCGGTGACATTTGATCGTTGGTGGTGCGTTCTCACTAACACAAATTAGAAGTTATCCGATTGCTATTTTTTGCACCATGAAACATTTGACTATCGTGACGTGTGTCAAGATTTGAGAAAAAAATAAAAATAGCTATAGTTTTGGAGTCTGTGTGAACCCCCTAGGTCGGAAGTTTTTCGAAATATGATAGCTACCCTTACATAGCAGGGGGTTCCGGGGCCAGTCAATGGTAGGGTAATAAAATATTGATCCGAGATTCTCGGTTACTTGAATATATAATTTGGCGGGAATTTATCAGGGGTTAACATAGTGAACCTGAATTGCTCATGCTCGTCTATTTTTACCATGGGGTATTGTTTCGCTGTGGGCGGCGAGGCGCTGTGCGGTGGGCGACTAACGGTGACCTCTGTCGCTATGGACTGGTTGAGGTATGATAGCTAAGAGTGAAGGGGCTGCCTTGGCAGATTTTGGTAGGTAATCTACCCTATCCAGCAAGTAGGAGAGGATGCGAGATCGGTCTGCTGCTCGGAGCTTCAGGCGGGGAATATACCTATCTCTATAATATTGTACTGTAAAACAAAATATACTGCCTGGATCATCCGATAAGATCGCTATCCTATGCGCACAATCCAAGATTACACTTTTTATCTTGCTTGCTGAGAGGAGACCCCTACGGTCTGCCCAGAGCGCAGCAGCCCTACAAAGGGTAGAACATAAGTCAGGAAGAAGAGAAGAAAGAAATCCCGTATTATAACTTAGTAATAAGATAAGTATCATACTCGTAACACCGGACCTGAAAGTCAAATATAATGCCCCGAACAAAGATTCCGAATCTGGCGCCATCGCATCTCCCACATACCATAGGCTTACCAATCTTAGAATGCCAGACGATCTTCAAATATGCATCTGTAACCCGCAGCCGTGGCCCTCTCCAAATCCCACCCCTCTCGCAGCCAAACCTGCCTTTCTTTCATTACTGATGCACCCGTGACTCAGATTGCTGGTTTGCATACAATGGGACCCTGCCATTGACATTCATAGATTAACGTTTTGTAAACTCTCTCTTTTCAAAGCTAGGTCGATTTCTGCAATGCCTTAAACGTTTAATAAATATTATTATTATACAATCATTATCTTTAACCTCAGGCGAAAAATCGAAGACAACAGGATAAGTGGTTGTTCCTGTAGCGATATGGTGTGAAAATACCTAGCTGGCGCAGTGGTTAACATGTCAAGAAACAATTAACCTCCTGTGCAATTAGCAGGAGCCCAGGAGTTCGATTCCTCCCAAAATGAGTTATTATCGAACGATCCGTCACGTAGGGTAGGAGATTTAAAGAATCTTGCCCTACAGGAACTGGGAGACTGAAGACCTTAGCCTTCCTCAATAGGGCTGTAGCGCAAATCAGACCTGCTGCGAGGTGGTAGAATCCGACTCTAGACCTCACTCCTAAGTGTGAGGTCCGCGATCGGCGGGGTAGCAGAACAAAGATGAAATAAGAATTTATTTATAATAATCATAATATTATTATCATCTTTTCATCTTTTCTTCTTTTAAATATCAGAAAGAGTTGCTCTGCCTCTGTTGATCGGGGAAAAAGAGCAACTGCAAATTCGGAATGTTATAAAGATTCTCTAGTAAGTAAAGTACTTTTTTTACGCCGCTTGTTCGTATACACTATGCGAGGCGCAGATGGAGTGAAGTGCTGGTTTGTTTGTCTAGGGAGGTCAAAAACGGACGAGTGATGGCAGGTGATGTTGTATTCGATGGGAAGAGTCTCACTCTAGGGGAGAGTCAGATGTGGGCCTTTTACCTTGCTATCATACGTCCTCTTCAGTTATGCCACCCCAGACGGGCTCCAGCATAGTGAGGCAATGCGAGGGGCGGGGAAGCCCCAGGCTTAAATCCTGGAAATGCGAATTCGGGGTACGTTATGCCTTGGCTTTAGAGAGCCTGGCTTCTGAGAAGTGGTGGTCTTTGAGGATCGCGATGTTCACTTAAGACAGACATGATCCTCGAACCCCACATATTGCACAAGTAGGAAATATCAGTAATGTCCGTCAGAATTGGCACAACACCCGGCCCCGAACGAAAATTTAGATGCCGAGGCCATCCAGAGCTCAGGCCCCCAAACTGTCAAAGCTTGGACTTGGATTGGCATAGCAACGTTCGTGCTGCCACGCCTACCAAACTGTTAAGTCTCACCTATTTGGTGCTTGCAAGCCTATCCAAAACTCGAACAACCGTGACATAGAATCAAGTTGCCGGATGGGCACCGTGCTTATGCCATTATCTAGATTTGCCTTGCAGAACCGCGAAACCTAGGCTGGGCCTTGAACATCGGACTTTCTCCGAACTTATCATGCGAGTTTGCTGCTCCTATATATATTCACCAAAGTCACAAAAATGTAAGTTCAAGATCAATAAAACTCTACACATGCCGCTAAGCCATCTCGAAAGATATATAGCACTCTAGTCCACCGTTCGGCACAGGGGGCACAAGCATCCAGTTTCCCAGCCAGCCAAAGCTCATATCCCCTCCACATGACATTGATTTTATCATATTAGCTCGACATCATCCAAGACAACACAACTCGGGGCCTGACGGAGGCCACCTAAGGCTCCGAGACATCTTCATCGTTCGCTAGAGACGTACTTGAACAGGCAGTGCCAAGTACTGCAAGCTTCTCAATCAAGCGTCACATCACAAATCATTCCCCCCCTCCCAGGAGTGAATTTCACCCTCTAGCAACACCCCCAGTGCAATATCTCCGCCTTCATGAACCTAATATCCAAAGGAAATTTCTATACGCGCAACTTTCAACAGAAATATTCCAGCGAACTCAAAGAGAGGGATAGGCAAGCCAGTTGAAATTTGCCATGAAGGTAGGGAAGTCGTTGGCTATAAAATCCGTACTATCGCGGAATAAGTCTTTCGAGAGTGCGGTGCAACGTGATACGATGCAACACAATTAAAATATATACCGACATTCCCACTTCAAGCTTCTCCCAGCTCGGGAGGAGGAGGAGAGGGGGGGGAATGCCTGGTCGTGACACCAACCAATCACCCACCGTCGCTCTAGCCTATGGACGTTTTTACTAGCGCGGTCGGTATAACTACAGTAAGTTCTATATGACACTTCTTTGTTGCAAGCTTTCCTCGTGGTTGACTAATCTTACCTTGGCAATTCAAGCAAGTTCTCCGTGGCGCAATTGGTTAGCGCGTTCGACTGTTAATCGAGAGGTTGGAAGTTCAAGCCTTCCCGGGGAAGAAATTGTTTCAGCAATTTTTTTTTCCCCCTTCCTCCAGCGGAAATGCACACTACGTTAATTGCTATTGTTCATATGTTTCTCTGTGAAGGAATTTGTTGAGGACTTTGTTGATTGATCATCTAACGTACTGTGCTAAACCAGGAAGCAGATCAGACGGGGAAACGAATCAGCTAAAATGCACCAAAAAAAAGTAGAGGCCTAGAAATCAATCAATGCGCAACACTAAGAGGAGAATTTTCTGATGGCAGATCATGTCAGATCCGGCCGGCCCCCTCGAGCTGAATTTAGAGGTTATATCTTGTCGGAATTCCTCCAGTGAGGATTTGTGCAAAATTCGCAGATGAACCGATTCACTCCTGCGTCTGATCCACTTCCCGGTCCAGCGCTGTAAGTTGCCCGCTTCCGCAAAGTTCCCATATCCTTCCTAGTACTGCAGATTGCTACTGTTATTACACCAGCCCTTGAAAACACTTCCCACCCCTCTCCCCGCAATTTAGCAAAAAAACAAATTGTGATGGAGGTTTACAATGTCCGGAGGTATGATATATGGGAAAAGGCTCTTACTACTCCGTAGTCATGGATAGGGATTGGCCTTGGGTTACCGTACTAGATTAGCACAAGGATGGTGCGAGAGCCCCAGGACACGGTCGTCACCCGCAGCTCGACCACTGCAACTCTAGCCTCTAGCAGGACTTACTTACAGTACGAAGCAGTACTAGCAATAGAAACACAATTAGTTGTATATTCTCGCCAGCTACAATTGCCACCACCATTTTTGAAAAAAGTAGTTTTAGTGCTTATGATACATTTTTACTCATTTGGGTAGATTTCATTTTTATAAACTGCAGTGATCCCCTTAATGGGGTTGCAGGCAACGGCCACCTGAGGCAACTCAAGATCAGCCCTCTATTATTATTTTTATTATACAATACTCTCTGGAGAGAGTCTTTATTATAGTATATGCACTGCCTAGGGCAATTGATTGTGTATGTTGGGATTGGGTAGTAAGCTTGGCCCTGGTTGACTTGATCTTCTATGATACCTTAAATCTATTTTGAATGCATTAACCTTTAGCCTAAAATCTTGACTGCATCAACCCTTATCCTAAAATCACTCTTTATGTCTTGAGGTGTATGATATTAAGCTGGTTATCATATGATACATAGGAGGCTTAGACTAAGGACAGCAGTTGCTAAGACTCCCAGATGTCTACTATGTACTCTAATAAGACAATATTACTTAGTTGATATTCCAATAGCTTGTTAATTTCCATCGTGACTGCTCCTGAATGAAGGCCGATGGCCAATGAAAGACAAAGACACCTTCAAACTTTTCTTTTATCAATTTAGGACTTGACTCTCGTGCTAACGTCAAGGCAATAAGACCTGGCTTTAGAGTAGTTTCACTTTGTATATAGATGTTCAGGACTAGTATTGATATGTTTAGATGAGGCTTGAGTGGCTGAACTCAATGGTACTGTTAGCGAAGACGGATCAACAGCCCACCAGCGTTGGTGATCCCCCTTCATTTCCTTATTTTTTGAAGAATAAAATATGTGGTTGTCCACCTTGCCAGCGGGAGTTGTAGGTGGCTAAACTTGTACATTTTGTATGGAAAACCGGGTGGGGGGGTCGATTTCTTTTGTCGCCAAGTTCGTACAACTTGAATATAGACTGAAAGTATGAAAAGTACAGTATAATAATATTATGTACCTTCATACACTTATTATACTAGCACATCCACCACCAATCCCAACATTGCTAATATATACAGTACCGATACCTCACAGCACCACACAGTGGATTCCCCAATCCAGCACAAGCGACACACGAACGCCAGATTCGTATTGCATTGTACAGTGAAACCTCCGATAATTCCAGCAGGTAGGGAGTATCACGAGGCTGGAAATAACGGGAGGATGGAAAGAGGCACAGGGGGCAGCCAGACATACCGGTAACTGGTTAAATTGAGTGATATATCATGATGGAGAAGAAAAAGAGAAAGGGAAAATTTGTGTAGAACTTGGATAGTATCACGTTGGTGACAGTCTTGCTATCAATGCAACTTGAATATGCTGCAACAAGCAAGGCATTCGAAGGGTTTTTGGACCCGTCTGGAGGAAATTTATCCTTATAGTAGAGTGGAAACTTTGCCTAGTTCTTCAAGTCTTGATACCTGCATTGCTGGTGTTTTTCTCGATTCACCCATTGCCAGTGTTGAACTCTGCTAACTCTTTGGCTAGGCATTCTCTTCAAAGAGTTGGATTGTAGTGATCCTCGCTCTGACTATCATGGTTTTTCTGCACATAAAATTAATACTACCAGAAGCCCCTTCAGATTTTCACCCAAATGGGGTTTGTTTGTTCATTTATTCCCCCCCCCCCCCTTCCAGTTTCCCCTTGTTCAAGCTAAATTTTCCTACTAATTTTTCTCCGATAGGCATTTGCCGGAATTAAGTTCCACGGAACGCCCCGGAACCGGAAACTATAAGAGGCCAATAATTTTGAGAGGGATTTCCCACACCCTCAAATATCATGACTATGCAAACACTGAAGTTATCAAAGGGCTGGAAGCTCCGGAGACGGGAAATATCGGAGGTTCCACTGTATTGTACGATATCATAGATCCATAAGCCACCAGGCGAGTTCTGAACGACAGAATAGCGCCATCATGTTTTCCGGGATGTATCATATCATATCCGGTTGTGATATGGCCCGCCGGAGTGGGTACCTACCACTGCGCGTAGCGCCTCCCGGATGTGTTGGGTTGTGATGGGTATTTAAGTAGTGGTACTGCGCCGGGCGCTCGCATACCGGTACACGTGTGTATGCGTGTTTCCGATGTTGAGTTGATGACTGTTGATTGGTTGAGTCCTCTACTCTCCTTTGCTGCTTGGTGACATCTCGTGGTGGGCTAGGTTAGCGGGTTTGTTATAGAGTGAAGTCACGTTCTCCGGATCTGGGTTTGTGGTTCGCGAGTGATAGGCTGTGATCCTGCGGTTTATCGCCGGGGAGGATACACGCGGGGGTGAGCGTTTGTTTGGATATGGGCTTTTCTGGGAAGGGGCACGAAGTACGGACGACAAGGAGGAAAGAGTCTGGGAGAGACGAGCTCGAGGGGATACGATATTATATATTCGTATACCGCCCCACACAAACATAGCGCAGTATGCCATCAACTAGTTGATTATACAGCACACCCCGCCTCATCAATGCTTCCGTCCCTTCCATAAAGATCAGCAAAAAAAATCCCCTACTCTACCCACTCCGGATCCACCCGCCTCCTCCAACATGCCACAAATTTCTTCCCGCCATTCCTCTCAACTTTCTTCCCCTCTTCAGTATCAGTCTTCATCACAGCAACGCACACATCATCATCGAGCTCCTCCCCGGTCAACCTCTCGAACAGCGGATGCTCATCAAAATGCTTCGCCATCCAATGGTGCAAATCCTCCACGTCAGTGATAGTATACATGATACCAGCAGGCGCGAGTACGTAGGCATATTCGCTCGCCAGGGTAGGCCTAAGCACACATCAGCAACCACATAACCCCCGACCATAGGAGCAGAAAGGGGTACGCACGATACAATCCTAGCCTTGTGCTTCCTAGCCTTAAAATGCGGATCAGGAAAGCACAAGAACACCTTCCGTAACTGAGACCTTTCGAAAAAATTGGGCAAGAACTTCATAGTGTTCGCCCTGATGACTCCGACGTCCCCGTATAATACCTCTCCGCCTTGTAAGCGTCGCAGCGCACGGATCCGCTCGTCGACGTATTCCGTCACTTGTGTTCTTATTTCCATGCCCAGCATGCGCACTCCCGGGAGGACTTTTGGCAGAGAGATTATTAGCCCGCCGAAGCCACAGCCGATGTCTGCTACTTCTACTTTCTTCTCTTCGGAGGTGGAAGTAGTGGGGGAGGCAGGGGAAAAGTGCTTGCTCCAGTCCATCTCCTGCGGACATGGAGGGTACTCCAATTGATGATCCGAGAATGGATTCGCGTGCGCGCGCTGTCGGTAATGCTTCTTCTGCGGGAGGCCCTGGCGAGTTGGATCCGAGCGGTAGGCGGAGCGGTGGCCGGTACGTTGGCCACTAGCCGCCTTCTGACGCTTTGCTGGGGGGGAGGCGGAGGTTGTTGAAGTTGTTGGCGGGGTTGACATTTTGTGTCTTAGTATTCTGTCTGTTTTTTTTTTTGTTTTTTTTTTGAGATTGGCGGTGGGGAGGGAGGGAGGGAGGGAGGGAGAGGTGGTGGTGGGGGTGGTTCTTTTTTTGCTTATATGATGCGGTACTCTTGAGAAAATTATTGCCGGAAGTTACCGAGCGGAACCTTGCAGTGTCGGCTTGGCCGAAGGATGGCCCAGAGATGTGGCGCAGGGATAATAGGAAACTCGAATAATTGGACCATGTCCCAAAATTTCGTCCTCTGGAGAAGGTGAGAAAAACAACCCGAAAAACCCGCTGAACCTTACCAGGAGAGGCAATTCCAACGTCCTATTACTAGCACATGGCCCAATTGTTTGTGTTCTTACAGTAGCGTGAGGTCGCATTTTATCTCTAACTGGACGAGAATCCGGGTATAGTACCGGTATGTACTCGAGTACTTGGCTGAGAAGTGTCAAAGACCGTTCAGCCCCACACAGGATGGAGAATAGAATTGTGAAACGGATGGACGATCAAGAAACCAACTTTAACAAACAGCTCAACAATCAGGAAGCAAGAATGAAGGAATATAATACATAGACTCCAGGCTCTGTTAACTCCGACCCCAAATCCACAGCAATTACTTAAATGCCCATTTGAAGACCAAGGAAAGAAAAAACAAGTTGGAGGTTTAGACAACTCAAAGGCAGGGTGCGAGTAGTCCAAAACATCCACCCCAAATTCAACGATTTTTTGAACTCTATTGCATTATCATACAACAGCGACGTAATTGAAAGAAACCCCTCCAAGCACTGAAGAGAAAATGAAAGGTGAATAACTTGAAGGTTTCTTTGAAAATTAGAGTCCCAATCAGCCACACAATAGGACTTGAAAAAAGTTCCATTTTCGGTGGAAGACACAGGAATCTGCTACCTCAGCCACAGTTTATAGACCTAGCAACCAAGACTTTATTGCTTAGGAAGTAACTTACTAGTTTTTGTGTTGTAGGGATCTACCAGTAAGGTCCCACTAAATATAATATTATCAAAGAAAACCTATTACTTCCAAGTCACTCAGTTAACCCTTACATACATGACCAACATCAGTTATATAACATTATGAAACTCTAGTTCAGAATTGTCCATAATAAATTAAATTTCAAAAGTATTTTTCACAACTCGTTCCTCCCAGAGTTGATTTCAAGTGGCCGGCACCATTTTCCGGGAGGAAATGTTGTGTTAGACTACTCGTCAGGCAAGAAGTGCCAGGGCAAAGGGGGGGATGAACGCCTCGTTGAGGAAAAGGCAAAATGCCTCTGAAAAGATCCCTGAAAAGATCCCTGTCTTCCCTTCTAAATGTACGGGCACTTTTTGCCTAGGACTAGTATCCACTGAGGCTTAAAATTAAGAAATTCTTCAGCAGCTTGGCTGGCACGTGATATGGCAGGGGGTTGAGGTCACGATACGATTGGGATATGATACGTATGATAAAAGGACGTTTGAGAGCAACACTGTGCGGCACGGTGCGCAGGGTAAGGCTACGGATGTAGGCAAAGTGTGGTGGACACGATAAGCTATTCATTGTCGTCATCATCACCACCGCCTTACTTCACCAGTAATTCACGATGCTGATAGCAACTTCGCCCGCGCGCCCACTCTCTCGCTCACTCGTTCACCCTTTTTGCAGGGCAGTCCAACCTAATTTGATGATATGATAGCCAGGGGCAGTTCTGGTGGGTATTTGATATATACAACTCATGATGAGGAAAAATGAAAAGAAAAAAAATGAAAACATGGCAAATCCCAAGGGAATATATCGGTTCCGAAGAGGTGTGTGTGAGAAAAAAACGTCCACAAGCCCCAAATCAAAGGAAAGTCGAGTACGCCATCAATCATTGAATGGGAAAGAGAGTAAAGGAACACACGGCCGGATATCCCGTGTGATGGGAGTGGAGGAGAAATAAATAAGAGAGAAAAGGGTGGAGATAAAACACCGCAAAAAATGATGAACCAGAAAAAAAAACCCAGAACCGGATCAAATAATCCCTTCCCACCACGCACATCTCCTAAAAAGACACCCACTTCCTTTGCACCGGTTCCCATTCACGTTTACTCCATACCCGCTATTCCACACAAAGTCCGGTAAATTACCACACTGCCAATGATATCAACGAAGGGTTATCGTCTTTTAGGGTTGAAAAAAGGAGGCAGCAAGACAGACAAAAAAAGCAAATCAAGAGGAAGGGAGAGGAAAAGAGACCAAGGGAAAAGAAGAGCAGATGAAAATGAAATGAAAATGAGTAGAGAAAGAAGTGAAAATATGATCTGAAAATAAAGAGAAAAAAAACCAGCATCACAAACAAACGCCCGGGTTGATTTCTTTTTCTTGTTCTGCTCTTCAACCTCTCCCCCCATTTACCGAAACTCAACCGCCCCGAAACACCTGTCCTGGACATGTTTCAATTCAAGCTTTTGAAACTTCTCACTTTTGGCATGGAAGTATATCCCCGACACACTTCCCGTGACCTGATTGAAGCATATGTAGTAGAAACCTTCGAAGCTCGCGCCCGTGATTTGCTTCACCCTGTGGTCAGGAACTAGAAAATATTCCTTCCAGCGCATGAAAATGTGTTCCCGCTGCTCGAAACCCCTGTAGTTAAAGTCGGCGCGCTTGGCTTTGCTCGCCAACGGACGATAGGCCGGAAATCGTGCCCAGTGTTGGTAATCGTTCTTCTCACTGGATCCCCATTCCGGCCGGCGGGTTTGGAACGTATACTTGTCTCCAATCATCTCGCCCTCAAAGTAGGTCGTCAAGGTGGGGTGGTCTTCTGTCAGGCCTTTTTTTTTGATTCGTTGACATGTCAGCAATTGCTATTGCACAACGACGATGCAGGCAAGGCATTGGAAAAAGGGTCGGGAAAGAGAAGAGCGATAGAAACAATCTTCAATTGGACTGCAGCGAAGAGCTGCATGGTGCAGGGGAAGACAGGCATGGGGGGGAAGGGCAGGGAGAAAATTTCAAAAAAAAAAAGTAATTCAAAAAGCCCAAAGCGAGATCGCCCCAGATTTTTCACAAGCCCGAGGGAAGAGCAAAAATAAACAGAAGACCAAAAGGAAAGATCAGACAAACCTTGGATGCGAAGATAACCGCAGAGGAAAGATTCGGCCATATCGACATGCTTAAGCTCAACATGAACCTCGTAGGTAGATTTATCAGAGGTTTGTTTGCCAGAAAATTTACTACCCGAGCGGAGGAAAGAGCAAGTCGAAGATGGTAACAACTACCGAGTGCGCGCCACAGAATGCAGAAGGCAGAAGTCAGCGATCAACAACCAATATAAAATCTTCACCCATCCAAAAGGGCAGTTAACGAAAGTAGAGGGGGCTAGAAAAGATGCGATGTTTTTTTTTTGTTTTTTTTTTAATAAATAAATAAAATAAAAAAACACCTCCTCATTTCTGGTAGGAAGACAGCTCCAAAGGATACATAGGACAAAGAAGTTGTAATGCAAAGGTGGATTCTTGAAATAAAAATAAACAAAAATAAGAATGCAAATCAGCGGGAGAAACCACATACCCGCTTTGAAGAAAACTCGTAAGAGAGCGACGGTGTGAAGGGGGATTCGGGGGAGATGGGAAGTCCATGGGACGCAGCAGCCTGTGGATGATCCATGCGCTTTCGCTCAAGAGAGGGCGAAGGTTCGGACTGTAAATCCCTCTCCATATCTCCCTGTTGTTTCATTACCACGGTGGTCGTAGTTGTGGTGGGGGCAGCAGCAGTGGCGGTGGCCGCTTCGTCGTCGGACATGTTGGTGGGAGAGAGTTGAGGTTGGGACATGATGATATCTTGCTGGTGAACAGTAGCGGCGGCGGGTTGTTGTCGCCGGATTTGAGAAGAGATAGCAGAAGTCGAGCGGGAGACAGTTGGGTTTTCTTCAGGACAGGCGAGCTGTAGGCGGGAGGGACGAGTGAGCTCATTGATGTTTTCAGGAATGGTCGTAAGGGTCTCATTGGGTGTCGGCATGATTGTTGTTTTAATTTATTGTGAGATTTTATTTATTTTATTCTTCTCCCCCGTATGTGAGAACCTGATATTATAGGTAAAAGTTGGTGAGGAGGCGGTTCGTGCTAGTGTTGTAGGAAGAGGGGATCTGAATTCAAGGCAATAGCGTGGTAGAGTGATGGTGGTGAAGGTGCTATGAGCAGAGAACAGGGAAAGTCGTGCCAGGGGAATCTTTTTACCCTATTTTTTACTTTCTTTCAGACACAACGGGGCGGGTGGAGAAGAATGCCGTTGAACGGGATTTGGCGGAACAAGTCGAAAAAAAATTGAAGAGGAAGGAGGACGAAGGGGGATGCAATAGAATTAGAAGTTGATTCGGAGAGAAAGAATATTTTTCTCGTTGAAAGATTGAGGAGTTGTGTGGAGAGACGATAGTCCTAGGCCGGTAGATGCTGGATGGTGTCTGAGTTAGGTGGATGTATGAAG
>Ga0307507_10005097_pt1 | contig 22091 bp, 15 predicted proteins | sample 7_EM_MG_FD_207223 | JGI IMG/M metagenome (GOLD analysis project Ga0307507, IMG submission 207223) | Populus trichocarpa ectomycorrhiza microbial communities from riparian zone in the Pacific Northwest, United States - 7_EM | ecosystem: Host-associated > Plants > Roots > Unclassified | place... | reverse complement strand
TGCAAGTGTAAGTATATTAGGGGTTTTTGCCAAGACTATCCGGAGACTATCCGGATAGTCTCCGGATACTATCAGCTGATAGGTCTATTATCCGAGAGGCCTATCCGGCCTATCCTCCGCAGGTCTGCAAATCACGTGCACATCGTCGAGCTTAAAGAGACTGCCCAAGTACCCCCCTACCAACAAATATTACTCGAATTTGTTTGGCTGCGTTAGGGTAGGCCTGTTTTCCGGGAAAGGATGTAGACACGAATTGACCACATTGACCAAGTCTGTGCTGTATATTGTTCTATAGTCCGTTTCGCTGTACTCTATTACGATGTAATTATCCGGATGATATTGGTCTTCTCTCGGCCAGGTAGGCTGTACCGGGTCTTTATACGGCGCATGCAACACCATATAACCATTCTGATTTGCCACACATTAGTTCTTGCGAGCAACTTACGGCCATTGAACATCTGTGCGCCCTGCCATGGCATCTCCTAATACGCAAATTAGTGCTCCGAAACGTATCTTGAACAGCTAAAATAATAGCTAAGGAAGCCATACCGGCGCCATAAACCCTAGAGTACTGTAGTCATCGAACATATGGGGATTTTCTTGAATCGCTCCATGATGTGAAAATTCCCAGACCGAAGTCAGCAACCTTCAGTCTGGGATAACCTTCAAAAGCGTCTCCCATCCGGGGATCCGCAGGGGCACATTCACCATTTTAGGGTCACGGTGTACAAATTCCTCTTCCTAGTTAGGGTCATCGCCCTGGTTTTCTATAGTGGTTCACCATTTTCCAAATGCCAACACGATGTTATCAGTGCACGAAAAAGATGCTATAGGGATAGCTCAGGCGGATATCGATTGCTAATCTGAAATTAGAGTACTTCGTACCTCAAGGATTTATTCTGGTCTTGCCTATTGATAAATTCCCCTACTAGATTGTCACGATCGCCTCCATGAGCAGTATTCAAGATAGAGTATCATGAAAGCTACGAGGTTTGGGCCTGTTCCAACGGCTATAGGCTTCTCCACAGTCCTGCAACCTCGCGCATATAGTATATAGTCGCAATGTAGCTCGTTGATCCTGTCATGTATTTGAAACTCGTTTTGTGCTTTGCCTAGATGTCCAGGTAAATCGTTATGTATCTGCTTCAAGACCAATCTTTAAAGAAGTTCTTAGTTTAATATTGCAGAAAACGCTAGATTCTCTCTTGTGGTTAGATCTACATCAGTGATGGTGTTTGTGCTTGGATCAATTTTTGTATAAAGTGTTATGATGCCTTAGGCGCCGCGACCCAATATCTTCATATATCTCCAGTTTTGCTGCTGGAAAGTATCTCTCGAGTCGTCTTGTGTTAGAAGCAACCTGTCAACGGGAGAGTCCTTCCTAAGCCACTCCGACTTTTCTTCTTGGGTAAGGTTATCCACGTATTTCTCAAGGTCCTAGCCACCAATCCAATTGCCGCGGCTACGCATCCCGGAATATTAACCTACCAAATGGAAGATAAGAGAGAACTTCTTACATTCGCCGAGCTGCTCGAAATTCATCCAAAAGTCCCACGCAGGATTTTCAGCCCTGCGCTCTACCGTATGGTGCTGGAAGAAGTAGTGCTAACTAGGAGATTGGTTCCTTGTCTTCTGTTGATAACCTTTTCCATCCCTCTTGGTGAGATGGTCTAAATCTCTCCTAGGTTCATCTGGAGATCCGTAAGTTAGCCTAGAATACTAAATCGAGGGGCGAGGGGATTGAGTGACCTTTGTTAGGATGTTTGTATTGTCCACCATATAAATTGGGTTGTTTCTTGCCGTACTCCGTTATAGCCCTTAATTCACCACGAGTATATGAAACTGACAAATTCCTTGGCCATTTCCCAGTATTGCCAAGGCTTGCTGTTGGGCCTGTATGAACGTTGTTTGGACAGTCCTGTTCATTTTTCTGCAGAGCCGCCGGGTGTTCAATATCCGCTAGAGTCGGGGAATCTATTTGCTGCCGGACCGCACCGCCCTGTGTTCCGGCAGGTGCTTGAGATATAAGTGGTGCTGGATCTATTGATGGTGGCGGTGCTGACTGTGCTACGGCTGGCGCTGTTATTGATGCTAGATCTTCCACCTGGGTACCTCCTGCTTGGGAAAGCCCTTTCTGGTCTCTTTTAACTTTAGCAGCAGCCTCCTTGGCTTCAGTCTCTTGTAACACTCAGTTTCCCCGCTTCTCTGTCCAATAGTGCCTGTGCTCTATCACGCCTCATAGTGTACGACGCTCTAGAAGCCCACCGCTGGTTAGCCTATTTATGCAGGGATTTAATTTGAAATGCCCACTTTGAATGCGCTGATAACCTATTCTATAGCAATATTTTTGCGAGTCCGTTCTTCGCGTCTCCGGCTCTTCTTTCGAGATAATGAGTTGGATAGCTGGTTGGTGATTGTGTGTCCGACCACTTGGCGAGCCTTTGGTGAGCCGCTAGAGAATGATTTGGTAACTGAATTCAAAGGTTTTGTTATGTGAGTGCTCCTTTCATCCTTCAATATTCTTTGTTCTCCTTAACGTGTATGTTGCTTATAAAAACGCAGGGAAAAAAAAAGAACTGATAGTCGCTTCTGGTAAAGGTTATGCTCACTACGCGATCCTTTGTTCGATGATCGCCAACTCCAAATGTTCAAACAGAAATTATGAAGATGAGGATGAAACAGGCAGTAGAGATATTTTGGACTTGAAATAAGATGTTTCGAAGCGCTTGCTTGGGAAGTTCCAGAGCATATCTAAAATCGAATTTTTGCTAGCGTTTGATATCTGGTGTTTCCTGAATTATCAGCCTTGCTGACGAGCTAAAGTTTGCATTTATCACCCTATTCAGCTTCAGCTTCGTCAACGTCAAGGTATTCTTTGCTCTCCAAGTGCCACATGGAATCGTTGACTTTCTACTAGTCCAAACTCTAGGAGTCCTGTAGCCTACTCTGCTCTGCGTCTCTTAGTACCATTCTGCGCTCTTGCAGTCCCGTTCGTCGCGGCCTTCTTCTGCTCATCCCCACTCGCAACCGCTTCATTATCATTCATCCAATCCCTTCCTTGACCTGGGCTCTTCCGCCTAAATTGTCCGGCTCCAATAGCAATAACCTCGTCCTCGCTATCACTAGCTTCGATATCTAGTAAAACTGGCATTCGGAATTCGCCGGGCTCAAATTCTGCCTTCACGGGCTCAATTGTCAACACATCCACCTCCTCGTCTTCAAGATCTAACCTGCGCTTGTGGATCTCTTCGATTGGCTGAATGTCGAACTCATCCTCCCGTTCCACGTACTCCACGTTCTCTTCCACTTCAACAAAATCAGGCGCAAGTGCCGACCAACGTTGTGGTGTGAGAATTGACCAGAGGTATACGCGTCCAGAGTCAACACCGACAGCTGCTACGAAAGGTCGATAGGGATGCCACTACTAGCTATGTCAGGTTTGCGGTGTCTTCAGATTTGTAGGTGCCATACGGACCTCAACAACGGAAAGTTCCTCCTTAGGGCCTTCTAGAATCTTGACTAGACTCCCATGACCTCGTTCCCAAACGTAGATATCGTGATTCATCCAGGTAGATGCTGTGACATATTCTCCGGTGGAGCTGAATGATACGTGGTTCCATGACAGACGATTCACCACATCCTGGAATTTATGTTCCACCTCCAGTCGCATATTCTCGAAATCGGCTTTCGGATCCGTCAAATCAGGCAAATGAAGTGTCCTGATAATCCTGTCACTTGAATTGACCACGATGTCCCTGCCAGAAGCTGTTGTTCTTATGAAAATAATCAAGTTGTTCGTAAGTCGTATGGAATATTGGACATGACGAGTTGCGATGTCAATAATGTTCATCCATCCCTTGTTTGTGCCAGCTAGGATATGCTCCCCGGAGGGAGTGAAGACAGTAACCGTGGATGTCTGCTTAGCATCCTGTGCAGCTTGTTTTTCTGTGGCATTCTCTCGTTCTACTTGAGATCGACGCGGCGCAGAGGGAAGGGTTCGCTTGACGGGTATCTCTGAGGATATGTCGACCAGGACAGGCTGGTCTTCGAAGATGGCAGCAACAAAGAGTAGACTGACGCCTAGTGTTAGAGTTGTAAGGTATGTATAATGGGACTACGAACTGGTTCTTCGGGTGGAGCTCTGCAATGAAGATTGGTGCCTCAAAGCGGACTGTCCGCACTCTCGAGCCATCTTTTAGATCCCAGAGAACACATTTCCAATCCTGAGAAGCGCTTAGAAGGTATCGATCATCGGCTGACCAGCTATAAGAAGTCGGTAAACTGTAATAGAGAGGATAATTGCATGGAACACACCTCAGCGACTGAACCTGACGAGTGTGCCCTCGAAGTTTTCGCGCAACTCCATTGGTCTCGATGTCAAATATAACCACAATGCCATCAAGCTATGTTCTAAAATTAGTCCACAGAACGAAAATTGTATGATGTATCAATGGCATACTCTTCCGGAGGCAAGTAAATCACCGCGATGGCTAAATCGGATGGAGGTCGAATGCCCGCTGCCTGCGCTGCTGAGTTAGTGCACTGCCCCCGAATGATTTGGGGGATGATGGACACGTACGAAGTCTGCCAGTCAATGCTTCGGGACAATCTTGCGCAAGCACGAAAGGGTCGACGAGGGATAAGTTCATGATAGAAGAGTTGATCAAGGTCTTTCTCGACCATGCGGTGGCGGAAGATGAGGGCGCGGCCGCGCAACAAGCATCTTCATATGAGACACTCAAATGAGTCCTGGTCCCGCGCTGGTGAAGAAGAAGTTGGCGGTGAAGTGATTGGTTGGGTTTGCGTATGAGTCTTCTGGGAGTCATTATTGTGCGTCCGGGTGAATAAAACGCCAAGAATAGGTGGCGGCGCTAGTGCTGTTTCGAGCGCAGAGCCCCAGCAATTCGCCTTTGTCTCTGGCCTCCTCCTGCGTGAAGGAACTTCATCTTCTCCATCTCCAACCCAACACCACCCACCCAAAGTCTCACTTCCATCAGTGAGCGCGTCTATTCTGTTTCTGGGATTGCCCTGTCCGTCGCTCTGACGAATCTGACGAGCGCACTCACGCCGCCGCCGCCTGCTGTTTCGGCCGGATCGCGCAGCTCAACCTGTCGCATACTTTGACCCTCCTTTCATTCCTCATCGCCGTTCTTCAGCGCGCCCAGCGCATCATACGTCATCTGCGAATTCAACACCATATATTTCCATCAACGGAGGGTTCGTTACAATAAAAGGAGACAGGAGGGGTTAGGACGGAGGAGGTGCTTTGCGCGGGAGCCGTGCCTAGCACGGCCGGCTTCGAAGTGAATTTTTTGCGGATACCTATCCGTCCGCGCGACCATTTCTGCGACTGTTTGATACTTAGATCTCGATAAACACAGCGAAGATGGCGCCAGGGCCTACTATTCCTTCCAAATGCCCCTTACGGACGATCAAAGAGGTCCAGTTTGGCCTCCTTTCACCAGAGGAGATCAAGGCCATGAGTGTGGTACACATCGAGTACCCTGAAACGATGGTTTGTGGCCCCCTTGTATGCCGAAATAAGTCGGAACCGTGTCGCTGACTTCTTTGTAGGACGAGCAGAAGCAGAAACCTCGTGATAAGGGTCTGAACGATCCCAAGCTCGGCACAATTGATCGCATGTACACTTGCTCTACATGCAAAGAGGACATTACGACGTGTCCCGGTCATTTCGGCCACATTGAACTCTCTGTGCCAGTTTTTCATGTTGGTGAGTATTCTCACTGAACAAAAGCTGTCGACATCTACTGACTTTGTCGTAGGATTCATCACCAAGATCAAGAAACTCTTAGAGACCGTCTGTCACAATTGCGGGCAGATTTTGGCAGATTACGTGAGTGTAACTCTAGGGGAAGACCATGTTACTGTTTGCCTGCATGACGCTAACTATTTCTAGAACCATCCGGACTGGAAGGCTGCCATCAGAATTAAGGATCCGAAGAAACGCTTCGATGCCATGTGGCGATGTTCCAAAGGCAAGAGGACATGTGAAGTCGAGATCCCCGATGATGAAAAAAAGAGCTCTATCAAGGTCCCACATGGTGGCTGTGGCAACAAGCAACCTGAAATGATTCGGAAAGAAGGTCTGAAGCTCTACGCGGTCTACAAAGCGAAGAAGGGAGATGAAGATGAGGGCAAGGGTGACGAGAAGAAGCCGATCTCTCCCCAGGACGCACTGAACATTTTCCGAAACCTATCCGATAACACACTACATCTTTTAGGCCTGAACAAGGACTATGCAAGGCCCGAGTGGATGATTATTTCAGTTCTTCCTGTGCCACCACCTCCGGTTCGGCCTAGTATTTCTGTTGACGGTACCGGTCAGGGCATGCGTGGTGAGGATGATCTGACTTACAAGCTTGGAGATATCATCCGCGCAAATGCTAGAGTGCGAGAGTGTATCCACGAAGGATCGCCACAACATATATTGACGGAATTCGAAAGTTTGTTACAGTATCATGTCGCAACATACATGGACAATGATATTGCTGGAGTCCCCCAAGCGCTCCAAAAATCCGGCAGACCTTTGAAAACGATCCGTGGCCGTCTAAAGGGAAAAGAAGGCCGTCTTCGAGGCAACTTGATGGGCAAGCGTGTAGATTTCTCGGCTCGTACAGTCATTACGGGCGACCCTAATCTATCCCTGGACGAAGTTGGTGTTCCGCGAAGCATTGCTCGAACCTTGACCTATCCTGAAATTGTCACAAAGTTTAATATTAGTCTTCTGACATCCCTTGTGAGAGCTGGTCCAAACACCCACCCCGGCGCAAACTATGTTATTAAGAATGATGGCACGCGAATCGACCTGAAGCATAACAAGCGCCCGGAGGATATCAGACTACAGTATGGCTGGAAAGTTGAACGACACATTGCTGATAACGATGTGATTATCTTCAATCGACAACCATCGCTGCATAAGGAATCCATGATGGGTCATCGGGTCAGGGTTATGCCTTACTCCACTTTCCGCCTTAACCTGTCTGTCACCTCTCCTTACAATGCCGATTTCGATGGCGATGAGATGAATCTTCACGTTCCGCAAAGCGACGAGACACGTGCTGAGATCATGAATCTTTGCATGGTCCCGCTGAATATTGTTTCACCTCAGCGGAATAGTCCACTTATGGGTATCGTTCAAGACACTCTTTGTGGAATTTACAAAATCTGTCGTCGCGACGTTTTTCTCACCAAAGAGCAGGTCATGAATATTATGATGTGGGTACCAGATTGGGATGGAATTATCCCTCAGCCTTGCATCATCAAGCCACGCCCGAGGTGGACTGGAAAACAAATCATCAGCTTAGTCTTCCCGTCAGGCTTGAACCTTGCTCGTTTAAACAACAATGGTGATAAGTGTCCTCTGAAAGATGATGGTCTCTTGATTCATGGAGGCGAACTCATGTTTGGTTTGCTCAATAAGAAGATCGTTGGTGCAAGCGCCGGTGGTGTTATTCACATTATCTTCAACGAGTATGGATGGCAAACTGCGGTTTCCTTCTTTAATGGCGCACAGCGAATTGTGAACTACTGGCTCTTACACAACGGTTTCAGTATTGGTATCGGAGACACCATTCCCGATGAGGCCACTTCGCAGAAGATCCAGGAGGCTGTGTCCATACAAAAGAGGGAGGTCGAGGAAATTACGAAGGCGGCGACCGAAAACGAGCTTGAGGCATTGCCTGGTATGAACGTGCGCGAGACATTCGAGAGTAAAGTCTCGAAAGCTCTGAATACAGCACGTGATACTGCTGGTAATGATACAGAAAAGAGTCTGAAAGATCTTAATAATGCCATTCAGATGGCGTTGTCTGGATCCAAAGGCTCGGCTATCAACATTTCGCAAATGACTGCACTTGTGGGCCAGCAATCAGTCGAGGGCAAGCGCATCCCATTCGGCTTCAAATACCGATCCTTACCCCATTTTACTAAAGACGACTACTCCCCTGAGGCCAGAGGCTTTGTGGAGAACTCCTACTTGCGAGGTCTTACCCCCACTGAGTTCTTCTTCCACGCCATGGCTGGTCGTGAAGGTCTCATCGACACCGCTGTCAAGACTGCCGAAACTGGTTACATTCAACGTAGATTGGTCAAAGCCCTTGAAGATGTTATGGTCAAGTACGATGGTACTGTCCGCAACTCTCTTGGTGACATTGTAGAGTTCGTATACGGAGAAGACGGCCTAGACGGCGTTTATATCGAAAAGCAGATCGTTGACATCATCACCTGCTCAGATCAAAAGTTCGAACAAAGATTCCGCGTCGACGTCATGGATCCTTCTTTATCACTTTCGCCGGATGTCCTTGAGCTTGCACCCGAGATCGCTGGCGAGATCGACGTGCAGCGGTACCTGGATGAAGAATGGGAGCAACTATTGAAAGACCGCGCATTTATTCGTGATGGTATCGACGATGATAAAGAGGAACTAGCCCTTCCTCTCAATATTGTTCGGATGATTGAAACAGCAAAGACTAAATTCCGTATCAAGGAAGGTGCAAGGAGCGATCTTCATCCTGTCACAGTTATCCAAAAAGTCAGGGCTCTCCTTGATAAACTAGTCATTGTCCGTGGTGATGACCATCTATCTCTGGAAGCACAAGAGAGCGCTACCATGCTTTTCAAATGCCACCTCCGTTCCCGCTTAGCTTTCAAACGTCTCGTCACGGAGTACTCGCTCAACAGATTAGCTTTTGAAAACGTCATGGGAGATCTCGAGAATCGCTTCGCCAGAGCTGCAGTGTCACCTGGGGAGATGGTTGGTGTCCTCGCAGCCCAATCCATTGGTGAGCCGGCCACTCAAATGACCCTCAACACTTTCCATTTTGCTGGTGTGTCATCCAAGAACGTGACTCTAGGCGTCCCGCGTCTGAAGGAAATTCTCAATGTTGCAACAAACATCAAGACTCCTTCGATGACTGTCTGTCAAGCAGACCCCAATGCTTCACAACAGCAAGCCAAGATTCTTCGAAGCCGCATTGAACACACCACGCTACGCTCCCTGGCTGAGACATGCGAGCTTTACTACGATCCTGATGTCCAGGCAACAGTGATTGATTCCGATGTGGACATGGTCGAATCCTACTTCATCATTCCAGAAGATAATGCGGATACTGAAAGACAATCCAAGTGGCTTCTCCGTATTATTCTTGATCGTAGAAAGCTGCTGGACAAGAGTATCACTGTTGCGGATGTTGCTGCTAAGATCAAAGAGGAATTTGCACCTAATATTGCGGTCATTTTTAGCGATAATAACGCTGATGAACAAGTGCTTCGTGTCCGTTTCGTCTATGATGCGTTCCTCAAAGGCGAAGAGGAGGATGAGGATGATCGAGATGAGCGCTGGATGAGAAAACTCGAAAAGCATCTACTTGACGAAGTCAGCCTCCGTGGCGTTCGTGGTGTGGACAGAGCTTTCATCAGAACTGAAGAACGCGTTCATGTTAAAGAGGATGGATCAATCATCAAACGCAAGACCGATCCCATGTGCCAGGAATGGATCCTCGATACCAGTGGCACAGCTCTTGCAGATGTTCTCGTAGTTGAAGGAGTCGATCCTTACCGAACTTATTCCAACTCATTCGTCGAGATTCTTGGAGTCTTTGGAATTGAAGCCACCAGGGCAGCTTTACTAAAAGAACTTAAGGCCGTTTTGTCGTTCGATGGTTCATATGTCAATCATCGTCATCTGGCGCTCCTTGTCGACATTATGACCGCTCGTGGTCTACTTATGGCTATCACTCGTCACGGAATCAATCGTGCAGATACTGGTGCCTTGATGCGTTGCTCCTTCGAAGAAACCGTTGAAATCCTCCTTGACGCAGCGGGATGCGGTGAACTTGATGATTGCAAGGGTGTCTCAGAGAACATTATGCTTGGCCAACTCGCTCCAATGGGGACTGGGGAGTTTGAAATGATTATGGATAATGCGATGCTGCTTACCATGATTGAAGATAATTCCCACATGCGTGGTATTGGCGCTGGGGCTGGTACTTACGCTGATAGTGGAGCGGCTACTCCATATGACCTCGGCTCACCAACTTATGAGGGTGGCGTCGTTGGGCCTGATTATGGTGCATCCTTCTCTCCTCTTGCCGCTGCAGGTGGAGACGAAATTGGAGGCTTCAGCGTATATGGCGGTCCTGGGGCCTTTGGAGACGGCGGACTCAGCCCATATGGAGGAGGGCGCAGCCCCGGATACGCTCCCTCAAGTCCGTTTGGCACTAGTCCTACTTCACCAGGCTACTCTCCGACTTCCCCAGGGTATTCGCCTACGTCGCCAGGCATTAGCAGTCCTCGTTTTGGCGCCACATCGCCTGGCTTCTCGGCAACAAGTCCTCAGTACACGCCGACTTCTCCAACGTACTCACCCACATCACCAGCGTATGGAGCTTCCATATCACCTACTTCACCGTCGTACTCGCCAACGTCCCCAAGCTACTCTCCCACGTCGCCGTCGTATTCACCTACATCGCCAAGCTACAGCCCGACATCACCAGCGCAAGCTCACCGCGCCACCTCACCCCATTACAGCCCGACGTCTCCTGCTTATAGTCCAACGTCACCTATGTACAGCCCGAGCAGCCCTCAATTTGGCGCTGGAAGTGACAGACGATCACCAACGTCACCTACTTCTCCCAGCTATAGCCCAACTAGCCCGGTGTACAGTCCAACAAGTCCTGCTGCTAATGCATATTCCCCAACCTCGCCAAAATTCTCTCCAACATCGCCAGGTCCGGCACCATATTCTGCAACGTCACCGAAATGGTCTCCTACTTCGCCGACCTACTCTCCTACGTAAGTTCTCGTACCATTCAGTGATGCTAATTACAGGCTAATGTTGTTACCTAGGTCACCTCAACAGTGATGATTCATTTCGACACGCATGGCGCCTGAAGAGGAGAATCATCTCGTAAGGCAAAATAACTTTGTATATCAGCGTTCTTTTTGCTAATATCGTGTTTGCAAAAGCTTTTACGCAAATCCAATCATCAAAAACCATACCCGACGACGTACCTTTAATTAGGCCCACGTAGCCGCGGCTTTTCTTTCTCTGTACTATCAAATTTTTTCACTTTTATACATTCTCGAATGCATGAGAGCATTAAAAGACTTGCAATTCTAGTTCTGCATTATCTTTTCAGGGGGCGAACAGGAGCGTCCGGGCTTTTAGGTTATTTGCGACTTGCAACCGAACAGAAAGATCGCGTAATCTGTGGATTTTTTATACAGCGGCGTTTTTGGAGCGGGCGGATGGCGTCTTTTGCATGCATTGCATCAGATATGTGCACCTTATTCTAGTAGGCATTGGACCCGGCCCGTTCCAAATTGAGATTGACAGGGCCTTTGGAAGTCGTGATATTATTTGGTTGGCGGCTTCAGAGGCAGGAGTGGAGGAGGGTTGGTTGGACGACTGACGTGATTGAGGATGCCCATGGAGACTGCCCACGGCTGTTGGGTGAGATATAGAGGGATGATAAGAATCCAGAAATGGCTTGAATAGTCAAATGATCCATTTTCTTGGTGTCTGTGTAATGAAACTCCTTGTCATACTTCGCATCTACTTACCCACGGCCTTCAATGGTAGGGCACTGTAATGGACTAGACGAATTGACACGTTAATTCTGGGAAGTTGTTCCAAGCGTCATATTAGTCGTTTGCAAAACGGACTGGAATCCAGATCCCCGATTTTTGCGCCCAACCTTACCTATAAAACCGTGAGATAGCCCATTTCCACGTTCAACGCGCCTTATTATCCATATAACTCCCCGCCGTTAGTCAGTAAGTTAAAGCCGACGTCGCCCCGCCATTTGCCCTATCTTAACGCGTTTCCTGGCATTATAGTGCCCGCGAAGATGCCCGCGAAGATGCCCGCGAAGCAGGCCTTAAAGTTAACGCTAGCAGCGTTAACGTTATTGGCAGCTCCTCTAGCTGGTAGTACTCGCTCTATTAGCAATACCCGCCCTTGTTTACGTACTGCTAGTGTCGCTCTTAAGGCTTTTACTACAAATAAACGTAGGAAGCCGTCTGCTTATCCTCCTCTAGGGCCGCCTAAGCCTAGCTAGCGCGCCAAACTAACGAAAATAACTCGGATAACTTGCATAGAGCCGTCTATAGACCGTAGTTAGCGTATGTGGTTTTAGAATAAGGAGGTTAAGGAGGTTAAGGTGGCTACATCGTATTAGGCCTTAGAGGGCTGTAGCCGTTATAGGCACTATAATAATAAAACTAAGAAGGAAGTTAAGGCAAGAAAGGAGCGTAGGAGGGACGAGCTTTATGCTAGATAGGAGCGCAATATTAAGAGACTTAAGGGCCTAAATTTAAAGGTTCTGTTAGATCTAGAGAGGCTTAATTTATGCCTTTATACGTCAGGAAAACGGGAGAGTGGTAGGGGCTAGCCCGGGGTCATTTTAGCTGGATCCGCTGATCTGCTCATGTACACTTCTTTACGCTAGCCCGGGGCCCCATTAGCAACATTAGCAACATTAGCAACATTAACAATATTAATAACATTTTTAAAAATAATAATATATCTTTTTACTATAATAGTTATAATATTTCCCATAACTGCAATATTTATATAAAAATAATAATAATTTTTAAAAATTTAAAATTGGGTATTAAGCAATTAAGATAAGCGGGAAGCCTCTCGCAGCTCCAAATTGTATATTGGAAGTGTTCCTGACGATTTACCGACCGTGTACTGATTTCCTAACTAGGCCTAGCACCCGCCTGCCTGCCCGCCTGCCCGCCTGCCCGCCTGCCTGCCTGCCTGCCTGCCTGCCTGCCTGCCTGCCTGCCTGCCTGTCTCTGCCTGCCTGTCTATGCCTGCCTGTCTGTGCCTGCCTGCCTGTGCCTACCGTCTGTGCCTATCGTCTGTATCTGTCTTTGGTATCTAATTCAATTCGGGGGAGAGGTTGGCCCAATTAAAGGCTCCAATTAATTCGATTAATTGATTGATTGTATTAATTCGAATTATTCTCTATAGGCGTTAGCTGGCTGTACATTCAAACGGTAGTTGTCTAGGGTACCTCCCTAGGAAGTCTTAATTCCATTTGATTCGGTGGCAGGCTGATATTGAGGCTCTGGTTCGATTCGATCGATCGATTGAATCGTTTGTACTGTTCGCTGGCTGGTTGTTCGAACGGTCGTCGTCTGGTTCTGGTAACAGTTATCTGGTTCTACGACGGTCGTCTGGTTCTACGACGGCCGTCTGGTTCTGGCGACGGTCATCTGGTTCTGGCGACGGTCATCTGGTTCTGGCGACGGTCATCTGGTTCTGGCGACGGTCATCTGGTTCTGGCGACGGTCGTCTGGTTCTGATCACAGTCCTCTGGCTACCGTTCTGGTGACTCCCTAAGTAGGGAGGATGTAAGGAAGGGTAAAGGTGGCATTTAGGTGTACAAGGGGTATGCAAAGGCACGTGTAGAGGCTGTTGGGAATATAGCGGGGACCCGATGGTACTTAGGACGATTTATAAATGTGAAAATTAAAGTCCTGCTAGGAGCCTGCTAGGAAGCCTGCTAGGAGCCTACCAGGAGGCCTTTAGGATTTTAATACCCTAATAGCAATAAATGCAGTAATACTAACAATATTTATTTTATAGCTATAAGCTAGCGTGATGCTAGCGTATAGCTCTAGGGCTTTGCTAATATGGCGAAAAGCTGGCGTAATGCTTTGGGGGGTTGGCTAATATGGCTAAAAGCTGGCCCCGGGCCCTAGGGAGTTAGCTAATATGACGGAGAGCTAGCCCCGGGCCCCAAAAATACTTTTGGCGAAACTAAATTTCCTGCGCCACTTCCCGTTTTCCTGACGTAGTTTAGATCTTATTAATTAAAACAATAAGGACTTTAATATTAAAGATATATTAAAAGGGTAGGCGGAAGATCTATATTAAAGGCGTTAAATTTAAGGTTAAGGTGTTTGTATTAAGCGTTAAACTAAGTAGGTAACCATTAAACTATTCTATCTACGGTTAGTTTAGACTCTATATTAATAGTTCTAAGGTTACTATAGACTATCTAGTTAAATAGAAATGGCAGTTATACGACCTAAGCCTTATTAAGGACACTATTATAAGTAAAATTAACCGTTAACTTGGTAGTAAGATCTATACTTAGGTTAAACGTTTTATAGTTATATAGTATATTTTTAGCCACGGCGGATAACGCAGTTGATCACCGAACCGTAAGCGCATACTAAGTCATCACCAAATATTCAACACTCTCTCTCTGCATCAACGCCATGCCTCTAAAATACTTTAATACTGCTCAAGCAAGGGAAGCGAAGCTCCTTTTAGCTATTGACACCTTACAAAAGGGCCAAATTCCTAACGCCTACTGGGAGTTCAAGGTTCGGTGATCAACTACGTTAAGCTAACTGCTTTATTTATAACTTCTCTATTAAATAGAGCGATCGCCTACTTAAAGTTATTAATATCTAGTAGGCGTATAACCTTAATAGTAATATTTTATTAACTTTTAAGTTAAGATTAACTATAAGGTGTTAATAAAGTTAGGAAGAAAGAGAAAGGCTATTAAGGACGTTAAGAAATCCATTAAGATTCTATCTTTCCTATTAGTTGCCTTATAGTCTAAAAGTCCTACTCTTATATTAGGTAAAGGCGCGCCTATAAAATTACGCCTAAAGCTATTACTGTAAGCTTTGCAGTGTGGGAGAATTAAGTAAACGACTTGATTGTAAATCTATGGAAATTAGGTGTACTATATACACGAAATAGGTGGCAATGGGCTGACAACAACGCCGATAATAGCCAATGTAGACAACGTAATAGAAATGAGTAGTGAGACATATGATGTCAAAAGACAAGGTAGTGAGTCATAAGATAAGACAAAGTACTATTTTGGTATGGTACCGGTAGTTAGTTACAATTACTATAGTAGAATCTAAGCCGTTAAGTAGTATATAAAGATATTACTAACTTTCAAGCTTGCCTAGGGAAATAGATTAAGTGTATAAATATAAACTGTGGTAACTATTAGAACTTCTACTATATATTTAATAGTTAATACTACGCTATTAATACTGCTTAGTATGAGGCCTAGGCAAATACTATTACTATTAGCAATACTTAATACAAGGAGCCACCTATAAAGGTTTTCTATGCTTTTATAGTAGACGGTCTAGTTAGCCGCCTAGGTTAATAATCCTATAAACCTTTAGCGGTAGCTAAGCTTTATATAGCAACTAACTATATAGCTAAGCTTTAAGAACTATAAATAGAGGTCTATAGACGTTAATTAAAGGATAGAGAGAAAGAGAGGGAGGAGTATTATAATAAATAATATAAGGAATAAGAGGAGCGTCGCTGTCTAATTACTATGCAAAGATAGCAGCAGTAAATAGTAATATTTTTATATGGTATTAATTAGCAGCTGCCTATGTACTCTTAATACTACGTCGGCCCTTCCTATATATAGTATCTGTAGAATTAAGTGCCTTATTTACTACTATAGTAGCTTTAACTACCTCTACTGCCAACTACTTAAATACCTATTTAGCCTTAAATCTAAGCTATTACCGCCTCCTACCCCTATATAAAATACTAATAATTACCTATACTTAAGTTCTATATTAGTTAATAAAGAGGATATAGATACTATTTAGTATCTATTTATCTAAAAGCTAGAGAGGATATATAATACTATAATATAAGAGAAACTAAAATAGTTTAGGGATATTATATTAGAATAATAGTAGAGTCTAAATAATCTATGTGCTATAAAAAAAATCATATAAAATTGATAGGGCTTTAGAGTTAGGTACCGCTAATAGCTTTATTAGTAACATAGCTAGCTAGCTCTGCGAGTTTAAAGTATACTATAGGTAGTAAAAGACTGCTATAGCGGTAAACGCCCTTATAGACCTAGTAGGAGGCTTTATAGATATATAAAGAATATATAAACTAAGCGGAAGGGGTGTTTTCTATAGTAATTTAATATTAGATAATTTTCTAGTAAGCGCCTTCTATAAAAATAATAAGTCCAAAATATAAGACTTCTATTTTATAGAATTCGCACTTATCTATATCTAATTATAAGCTAGCTCTACATAGGGCTTCTAAAATAAGGTTAACATATTTCTTGTATTTAGTTAGGTTATTGCTATATGCTAGAATATCGTTAATATAAGCAGTATAAAAAACATCTAGATAAAATTATAGGGTGTTATTTATAAAGTATTAGAACAAACTTAGGGCATTTATAAGGCTAAATAGGGTTACTAAGTATTTAAATAGTCCGTATCTAGTACGGAATGCAATAAGCTATTTATCTCCTTTTATAATACAGAGGCGGTTAAATACGTGGATAAGGTCAAGTTTCGTATAATAGCGAGCCTTACTTAATTAGTTTAGTGTCTCTTAAATTAATAGGAGTAGGTACCAATTCTTAATAGTAATAGCGTTAAGAGCTTAGTAGTCTATATAGAAGTATAGACTGCCGCCAGGTTTCTTAATAAAGATTATAGGTACAGCTATTGGTAAAGAGCTTGCTCTAATAAATCCTTTACTTAAGTGCTTGTCCAAGTACTTTTATAGTACTTTAAGTTTATTTTAGGACATTCCGCATAGGGGTCTAAATCCTAGCTGGTTTCTTTCTTTAAGTATAATCTTATAGTTATATAGTCAGTATTCTGCTAACTTATCAGCTTTCTTTTATAAGAATACCTCCAGGTGCTTATAGTGGCATACTAGTACTTTATAGCAGGGTTAGTATGCTTCTTTAGTGCTAAGGCCTTCTTAATATCGGCTATTATAATAGCAAAAATTATATATTCTGGTTTCTTAGCAAGTTATACTAATAGGGTAGCTTTAATTATATAGATATCTAAGATATTAAGCGAGCTTAGATTATCCTTAGTTTCTTATACAGTTTCTTATTTAAGTTTAGGTTTATTATCAAGTATAGAGTTAGTATTAGATTTAGGTTCGAGTTCTTTAAGTATCCTTTTTATAGTAGAATACCAGTTCTTCTGGTATCTTTATATATTAAGCTTAGACTTCTACTTAGTTCGGGGCAGTATAGCAGTTAGAATCGGATTATGTAGTTTAGTATAATTTTTAGGTTCTTAGTAGACGTCAATAGAAATCTTATATTAGTGGAATTAGGTGGACTTTTTAGGTATAGGGTGGGTATTAGTAGAAATTTTAGACTAGTAGATCTTGGTGGATTTTTTAGATTTTGGTTTAGGTTCTAAGCAGCAAGTTATAAGGCACTTCTACTTATAGTAAAAAGCGGTAAATAGAAGCTTAAGGTTGTCCCAATTAATAGTTACCTTATATAGCTTTATCCAAAGTTATTTAAGGATTACTGGGTAACCTAAGGTAGTTATAAAAAGCTTAATTAATTCTTTATAGTTTAGGTATTGGAGTCTTAGGGCTGCTATATAAGTAATACGGCCTAAAATAGTGCGTTTACCATTAAATCCAAATACGTTAATATGCTGGTTAAGGGGTATTAGGGTAAACCTATTATCTTACGCAAAGACCTTATTAATAAATCCTATACCACTAGCTCCTATATTAATTAGGACTTAAGTATTAGCCTATTAACCTTTCTACTAAAGACGGTAGTTAACGGTTATACTATAATCCTAAGAGTTAGGGTTTACTACATCTAATATATTTAATAAGATCCTATAATATAGCTGTCCTAAAGAGCGACTTAACTCTAGGATGTGCCTTTTAATAGTAAGCAGGAAGGGGTTCCTCTAAAACATTAATTATAGCTTTGTCCTTATAAGTAGTACTTACTAGATATAGGGCTAGAGTGTAACGGGACTAGCCTAGTTATAGTAAAAATGTCTTAGTAAAATACTTAACAGATAAATTCTAACGCTTTAACCAAATTCTGCCGAATTCTACTAGATTAATTAAATACTACCAAAGTCTGTTAAAGACCGCGTGCGTATATACGCACGCATCAACCACCAAGACCCCTAAGTATTTAATTATATAATTCTCTTATTATTCTTTTCCCTTCTTTACGCAACGTCTTGTACTCTGCAAGAGCTATATACCCATAGATTTAGATAGAATTTATATTGTTCCTTCAAATCTTCCCTAAAGCCTCTTTACGCCCTTATATTATGTTGCGTTAAAACAACTACTATTAAAATGGCAAACAAACCTAAATCCCTTTTAATAACTATAAGTATTATAACCCTAGTTAGGGAACAGTTAACCATAATATAACAGTCCTTTACGGAAGCCTTAGCTTAGTAGCGGGCTATACTAAAAGCCCAATACTAATGATTAATAGAAGCACTCCGCGAAGAACTCCGCAATGTTAAGGCACCTATATTATAGACCCTAATAACGACACCTATAAACAAGATTAATATAATGGTATCTAAACCTGGCCTATTAAATAAGAATATAGAACTGGTAATAGTAGCTTAACCTATATATATAATAAACTAAATACCTATTACAAAATCCGAAAAGCTCCCTAATCCTCTAATATTTAACGGAAACCAAAATAACCTATATCCCTTTATAACCAAGCTCCGTTTTAAACTCTTAATAAACTACAATTAATACCCCACTAAAGCTAGCAAGGTTAGCTATAGAATATCCCAATTAAGTAAAGACGCTGTATAAACTATAGATCCATTCTTCTATAATGGCACTTTTATTAATTTTAAAACCTTTATCTCTCTACTAGAATGAATGTATAATAACGCTAGCTATAAATATACAGCTGTTACCAAACTTAAAAACCTATAATAACAGAACCGAGATTTTACTAGCTTCTTTTTGGAATTTTTAGGCCTTATTAGAGAGCTAGATTAGAATAAAGCTGCTAGAGTTGCTACTCTTTAATAAGCTATTTTAGATAAGATTAAAGCCTAGCTAGTAAGTAGGGAACTGCTAAAAAACCTATCTAAATTTGCTATAATATATTAACAAATTAATAAGGACCTTTAATATAATAAATAGACTTATTCCCTAAAGGCAACTATACCTTATAGTTAAAACTCTATAAAACTGGTATATGCTCTAAGGCGCGATCCTTCTTTAAGACCTAAAAGCCCTACATACAACCCTATGGACCTTAATGCTACCTAATCCTATGCATCCTTAGAAACCAATAAATAAAAAACTTAAGCCATAAATAGAAAATGCTTTGGATGTGGTAAAAAAGGATATATTTAAAAGCATTGCTGAACTTACCCTTTTAAAAAAGTCCGCTGTAGTTCCTTCTAATCCTTAAGCTGTACCTAATTCTTAAATTACACCCATTCTTTAAGTTGTACTTATTTCTTAAATTATACCTGCTTTATAAATTATATTTGGTCGCTATAAAGCACCTTACCTTTAGTTAACTTAGGAAATAAATTATCCTAAGGCCAAGTTGTGTCTTAGGACAGAAAGTAGAAGAGTATAAGTATTTAGGCTCTTCTAGCGCTAATATATAACATAATTCCCTTACAGTCCTTTGCGAAATATCGTGGACTCGGGCCGGAGTAAGCCCGCGCACCACCCACCACCAAATTTTGTATGGAAATTAATGGAATTGATTATTTCTACCCACTCACACTACTACAATGGGCCGGCGCCTCCCAATTGAGGTTATAAACCAAATAAAACTTCGTCTTGACCTTAATAAGGATATACCTAAAATAGCAGCAGCCTTGAAGCTCTCAAAGATGACTGTTTACAAGCTCTAATTAAATTGGGACCTCTGGGGTCAGCCGTATGCTCCACCTAGTGTTAAATTAGGTAGACCGAGCGCTCTACTAGAGTATCAAAAGCTGGTAAGTAGTCTTGGCATAGTGTTAAGGTTTGCTGACGTTCCTACTGCATAGAGACTGCTTAAGTACCTTAGCGACAGGCCTACTGCCTACCTTAACGAGATGCAAGACTTCCTCTTTAACGAATTTAATATCCAAACCTCTATATACACCATTCGCCGTGTTCTTGAGGCCGCTCAGTGGTCTAGAAAGATAGTCTCTAAGCGTGCCGCCCAGCAGAGTATACCCCTCCGCACTACCTGGCAGGGCAGGCAGAAACAATGGCTTGCTAACCAGCTTGTCTTCCTTGACAAATCGGCTTCAAATAAAAGGACTAGTGATCGAAAACGGGGCTGGTCGTTAAGAGGGATAGACTATAAGGTATTAATACCATATAAAAGATCTAAACAATGGAGCATACTACCAGCGTTAACGCTTAAGGGCTATATAAGCTATCTTATCTTCCAAGGAGCTTTTACTAGCAAGCTTTTTAAAGATTTTGTGGAGTACTAGGTGCTACTAAATTGTACGCCGTACCTAGGGCCGCGTTTGATTATTATATTAGATAATACATCTATCCATAAATTAGCATGACTTCAAGAGCTCTATAAGCGGGTGGGTGTTATACTTGAATTCCTACCACTATACTCACCAGATTTTAATCCAATTAAGGCAACGTTCAAGGATTTGAAAACTTGGATAAGGAGGAACTATACGCTGGCGTCTAAGTTTAAGAGCTTTGATAGATTTCTAGAGTTTACAATTAGTCAAGCTTATAGAGTATACGCAGAGGCACATTTTAAGAAGGCTGGCTATATAGTAGATTAAAGCTTTCTATAATATATTCCTCTACTCGCGATAGGCTGTCCTCTGGCGTTTAAACTCTGCTACCTTCTCTTTAATCCGCGGCAGCGTACTAACTGGAAACCCATACTCCTTCCAGAGTTCTATTGTTATATCCTTTGGAGATCTTATCCTATCAATATCCCAATCATCCGCCATTAAAGTATGCTTAATTAGCTGTAGGATACTCTTCTGGCGCTTACTAGAGTGGCTTAGCTAAGCCATTAACCAGTTAAAGAACTGTGAGAGAATCTCACAGTAGTCTATTTCCGAACGCACCAGGCTTAAATTAGGAGGTAGCTCAATGCTAGAAGGAGGTAGAAGTTAAGGTAGAGGTTAACCTAGCTACTGCTGATAATCTAGACGCCGTATTACTTGCAACTCTCTAATAGTAATTAGCTGAACCAGGTCCTTAACTTAGTCTGCTAGTAAGTTATTCTTAGCCTCTAATTCCTTATTCTTTGGGAGCTGCCGCCTTATCTTCCAAGCTAATAGCTGGCAAACAATATTCTGTAACGGCTCCTCAACCGTTAAAACGTCGCTTTGGATCTCTCTACTCCACCATTAAAGAATATAAGCGTTGACGGGATAGTAATGCTCAACATAATCAGCTTCACCTTAACGCCTATTCTGCTAGCAGGTACCTCCTTTGTTTAAGCAGTACAAATTAACGCAAGGCCATCTGCTTGCTAGAGTGGGGACCCTATTTCCAGCAGCTTCCTCAGCGGCGATGATATTTGGGAGATTGGCCTCTTGGATCTAGGTGGTAGTTCGTCTACCAGATCTTACTGTTTAACTAGAGAGAGGCGCTGGCAATAGTACTAGTGTTTCTAGAGGCCGTTCCTTAGTTAAGTATAAGGTAAGATCTAAGTATAATAACTTTATCAGATGCTGCTCACGGAGGTCCCTTAATAGCTCAAGTACTTAATAGAGGTCGGTGCGATCGTTAACCTCATAAAGGAAGTTATTAGCCTTTAATTGCCTCTTGTATGAGGCAGCCGCTTCAAGGCGATTGACATTAAAGATCCATGGTAAGCACCTTGTAATTACACTATCGCGCCAGCGCTTAATTAAGCTATAAAGGAGGTTCTCAGTGTCGTACTTTGAAGACATCGCACCAGGTAAGGCCTCCCTTCCAGATACTGCCTTCCAACGACTTATAAAGCTGACAGGAACTGGTGGCAGCAACGTTCAATCCTCCTCCTCCTCCTCCTCCTTCTCCTCATCCTTCTCCTCCTCCTCGTCCTCCTCCCCCTCATCCTCGTCCTCATCCTCCTCGTCCTCCTCGTCGTTATTCTCCTCCTCGTCGTTATTCTCCTCCTCGTCGTTATTCTCCTCCTCGTCGTTATTCTCCTCCTCGTCGTTATTCTCCTCCTCTATAGTATCCGGCTGTGCTAATAACGGCGGCGACGAGTGTATAAATAACGGTGACGGTGGCTGCAGCGCTAGCGGCGGCGTACGACGCCGTGCTGGGCGAC
>Ga0307507_10005096_pt1 | contig 22092 bp, 5 predicted proteins | sample 7_EM_MG_FD_207223 | JGI IMG/M metagenome (GOLD analysis project Ga0307507, IMG submission 207223) | Populus trichocarpa ectomycorrhiza microbial communities from riparian zone in the Pacific Northwest, United States - 7_EM | ecosystem: Host-associated > Plants > Roots > Unclassified | place... | reverse complement strand
TTGCCAAATGCGTAGATTACTGGCAGGTTGCGTGTCAAAAAAACACGACATAGGCTAGTCGGTCGAGTTGCCAAATGCCCTCAACTGCGCGCCAATTGCGTCAACCACCAACCATTGAGGCCATTGGAAGGGTACCATATTTTGCCAATGACCTTATTTATTAAAGGATATTTATAATATGGATAAGACAGGGTTATTTTAGAAGGCTATACTAAATACTATATTAGCTATTAAGGCTTTATTAGGAATAAAGAAGTAAAAGGCATAAATCTCTCTAGGTAATTACTCTAATATAGATAGCTTAGATAAGCTTCCTCTCCTTATAATTAGCTTATTACTAAAGCTATATTACTTTGCACGCAATCGCATTAATATAGCCTTAATAAATATTATATGGAGGCATAATAAGAAAGCCTAGATGACAACGGTAATTATGCTTAAGTGGCTCACCTAGTTTAATAGAAGGATATATAGTAGGAAGATACTGCTCTTAATTAATAGCTTTAGCGCCTATAAAGTAGCTGTTTAAATACTTATTAAGAATGGCTCTCTTAAGAATATATACATGGAGTTCCTTCCTCCTAATTATACCTTAGTATATCAGCCTCTTAATTAAGGGATAATTATAAACTTTAAGCTACTCTACCAGCGATACTAGCTATAATTTATAGTGGAGCGCTTGCTTTAAGATAAGGATCTAATTAAGCAGATACACGTCTTATAGGCGATTTAATAGTTAGTTAAAGCTTAAAAGAGAGTTACACTATAAATAATTAAGAATTACTTTATTAAATTTACGTTATTTAGCTCTTATATAGGCCTACGGCCTTACCCTTAAGATTATCTAGACCCTTCTATAGTTAATAAAATACAATAAATAGCAGAACAGCTACCTATAGCAGGAAAGATTTACGCCGTAATAAATATTTAGGAATTTGTTAAGCTACTAGGTAAGGAAGTAAAAGATTTATTAGAGAATCTTATTAAGTATATAGTAGAGCTCTATACAGGGCCCAACCGTAATGCAGAAACAGATAAGGAGGTTATTAAACAACCTTAAATTAAGCTTAATAAGGCGCTTATGGCCTTACAAAAGCTTCGTCTTTATAAGGAGTAGCAAAGCGATTCTAATAGAGACGTAATTACGACTCTATTAAGACATAAGCGTTAAATTTAAGGCCAACAACCTTAAAACACTAAGCAGCAATTAATTGTAATGTATTTTAGTATAGCTAATCGCTTAATTACAACTTTATACGTGTAGATACATACTATTATTACCTAATTTTGATTTTAGGTGTATTTTATATATAAGTATGTTATACAACGATACCCTTAGTATAACGATACGCTTAGCTAAATAAACCATATCGTATTAAGGAGATTTTGCTGTATCTATATCTAAGCATAACTTTATATTGCTTTAAGAGTGTTATAAACAGGGAGATATATTTAAGGAATTTGCCCATCCATATTTTTACTAGGGCGTAGTATATTATTTTGCTATATATTAAGGGTTTGCCATTAAAGCCTTATAGGCCTTAGGGCTTATCAAGTTTCTTTAAATTTAGGCGTTAAGTTTTTGCATAGTTTATATTAATAAAGCCCATACTAGTGGCTCCGCTATCTATTAGGATTTATACCTTCTTCTATTTTCTAAGTGTTTGAATTTCGCTAAGTATATTAAGGGAGTTGTGCCGTGTATTAGCGCTAGAAGAGCCTAGACACTTATACTCTTCCACTTTTTATCCTAAGGCGCAACTTAGTCTTAAGATAATTTATTTTCCAAGTTAACCAAAGGCGAGATACTTTGTGGCGTCTAAGTACAATTTATAGAGCGGGTATAATTTAAGGGACGCGTACAACTTAAGGAATAGGTATAATTTAAGGAACAGGAGGAACTACAGCAGACCTTTTTAAAGGGGTGAGTTTGGTAATGCTTTTAAATATATCCTTTTTTACCATATCTAAAGCATTCTCTATTTATAGCTTAAGTTCTTTATTTATTAGTTCCTAAGAGTGCATAAGATTAGATGGCATTAAGGTCTATAGGGTTATATATAGGGCTTTTAGGTCTTATAGAAGGATTACGCCTTAAAGCATATACTGGTTTTATAGAGTTTTAAACACAAGGTATGGTTGACTTTAGAAAATAAGTCTGTTTATTATATTAAAGGTCTTTATTAATTTATTAATATATTATAGCAAATTTAGATAGGTTTTTTTTAGCAGTTCTCTACCTACTAACTAGGCTCTAATCTTATCTAAAATAGCTTATTAAAGGGCAGCAACTCTAGTAGCTTTATTCTAATACAGCTTACTAATAAGGCCTAAAGAAAAAGGTCGATAGAAAGGAGCTCTTGCTGCACCCGGCCCAAAAAGACCAAAACCAACCAAAAGAACCCTGAAAATCACCCAGAGAATCCCCCTGAGATGCATGCATCGCAGGGGAGGCACACGCCGAACGACAGTGGTTCGCACTCGCGCGCGACCGCCAGAACCACGCCCAGCAATGGCCCTCCACAACAAAGACGGGCGAATACCACACTATAAAGCGGAAATACCTCTATCAAGAAAGCATCTGATAAAATACAAAGCCTATTAGACGCGTCTAGTATCTAGAATTGCGGGGGAGTAACCGTCAGCCATAACAAACTAATGCAGCTAGCAGAATAGCTCCACCAGTCCAGTAAACCTCAGGCGCCCCTCTAGCAAACCCTTAATCAAATCCTCTAACGGCTAAGTAAAATTAAAAATAAACAAAACCCCCCCTTACTGGCGAACCGCACCTGGGCCGCCGTAGCTATGCTTCTATAGCATAGGGAACCCACCCCCCATAAGACAATAACCGGGTATATAATCATAATATAACCAAACACAGAAAAAGCAGAGGGGCTTAGGGGATAATTAGAAATAGAAGTCCTTATAGAGATTCGTAAAGAGGTCTATAATACTGTTACAGTCCAATACCTTAGGAGCAGAGACATTAGAGTTACCCTAAAGGACTAATAGGCAAAGGAACGAGCCGTAAGGGTAGGGGATAGGCTAGGTGAACGTATTAGCATAAAAGTACTCCGTGAGGATTACCTAGTTAAAGTCCTAGCGGTTCCTATAAGCCTTAGGGTAGAAAAGGGACGCTAGGTAGATAATACAGCAATTATATAGGAGATAGTAAGACAAACGGAATGCCTTATTCTAGGATTTGAGATTACCTAAATCTAATGGCTTTAATAGGAAAATGTAAACTAAGCATATAATAAGAACAATAAGAGGATATAAGGGTCGCTAGAGACTCGCTAGGGAGACACTAGATAAATGTATAGCTCCCTTATTGTTAGTATATATATACTAGGAATGCAAAAACTCCTTATCTAAAAAGGAATAATTATAAATGGCCTTATATATAACACAAGACTCTATAACCATAGACTACGCCTAGAATAATGCTATTGCTATATATAATAGGGACACACCTAAACCATATACGCAGCACAGGTGTGCTGCGGCCACTATATAGGCCCCTATAATATAAGACACTGCTTAAACTAAGACTAAATAAAACATGCAAACTGCCACCAAAGCACACATAAGGCGTAGGAGAGAGAAAACTATATTAAATATAGGAGACGGAAGGTAAGGGCTTAATAGCTACGGGAATAACTACATACTAGGTTATACAAATGGAAATAATAGGCAATAAGCTAGAGGGACGCAGGTGCCTTCCTAGTGTTTCTTACCTTTAGTAATAGGGGGCTAGGCCAGCCATCCTAAGCCTTAACGGGCTAGAAGCGGCGCTGCGCGATATTACCAAACCAAACAGGGATATAAGGGTTATAGGGGACATAAGGGTTATAGGGTATATAAGGGAGAGGACACCCCGTAGGAAGACCCCTATGGATATCTATAGTAAGCTTAAGACTAGGACAATTAAGAATTAAACTTAACGTGGTAAATATAATATTCGCAGCCAACCTATAAAGGGCATATAGCTAACTAGTAAGATTAGGGGAAGAACTAGAGACAATAATAGATTTAGATATAGAAGCGCTAGTAGGAACATAAGATACGGGAATAGAAAGCTTTATACAAAATAAGTAGCAACTAGGGTGTAGATATAAGAGATAGAAGCTCTAAATATCCTAGAGAAAGTGGAAATAGAAGAAGTGAGGAATAAAGGAGAGATAAAGGACCCTTGCTAGGGGTCCGCCACCTATCTATTATATAGTATAACTGCGGCAATACAAACCACCATCTTGTAAGGCCCCTACTAGACAGTCTAGACCCAGAGAAATACTATATCCTTGCTATATAAGAGCCGTATTATAATACCTATATATAATTAATATACTGCCCCTAAGGATTCCAGCTCCTGTATAAACCAAAAGCAGCTATATAAGTGTGCTTTATAATTAGCAAGGCTATTAGCCTATTTTTATAATTATAGCAGGCAATTAACCTAGATATTGCAGTTATAACAATCTAGATATATAGGGGACCGGTATAAATTATTAATGTGTATAACCCTAGGGTTAAAGGCGTCCTATAAATAGAGAATATTATATTGGTAATAAGCTTACTGGAAACCAAAGGTATAGAGTCTATTCTATTAGGAGATATAAACCTCTACCACCTATAGTAAGGAGGTATCCATATTGCTGCTAACTAATAGGTAGAGTGCCTACTAAGAGCTATAGATATCTGGGGCCTTAAGCTAGCTACCCCCCCCAGGAGCAATTATATGGCAATAAGGTACTGCCAGAAGTATAATTAACCTTATATTTATAGACGAAGGCCTATACTAGAGACTCAAAAGGTGCAACCCTAAAGAAGAATGGGCACTTGCCTTAGACCATATCCCTATCTAGATATAACTAGATCTGGATATTAAGGCGCAACTAAATAGTAAAAAATACGCAATAAGGAAGCTTAAGATAGACAGTTTTTTTAGTATAGTTAAATAACAACTTTAAGACTTAGAAGAAATCCACCTAGTACTAAATAAGTAAGGCTTATTAGCTACCCCTAAGAAAATTAACTAAAGACTAGAAAGGATCCAGGCAGTAATTAAAAATAGGCTAGAAGAGCACTGCCTGGTCTTAAAACTAGGCCCCTATACATAACACGTATGGTCCGCACAATATGCGGTTCTTATTGCTAGCTAATAATAAGTAAGAAGGAAATACATAAGCAGCTATAACCCTAAAAATAAGAGATAATACAAAGATATAAGAAACTAGTTAAAGAATACCCTAAAAAAAGAAGTAAGGAATAACTGGAAATAGTTTATAAATAAGCACACTTCTAATTTAAGCCTCCTCCATAACAAGGGCCTTTGGGCCATGGCAAAATGGTTAAAGAAAAAGGTAGGGCGCCTAGTAGAAGACCTACACCTACCACCCTTATAAAGAGTAGGGGAAACATAGGCCACTAATAACAATAATAAGAAGGTAAAGATCCTTATAGAAAGGTTCTTCCCCTAACCGGCTCTAGCAGACCTTAGTAACATTATAGGTAAAACACCAGTGACTTGCCTGTAGGTTAATAGCGACATAATAATAGAGGAAATGGCTAGAACTATTAGCCGCCTTTTAAATAATACAGTACTAGGACCAGATGGAATTCTAAATAAGGCCTTAAAAACCTATAGACTACTTATAGCATCTTGGCTTGCAGATATAGCCAAAGTATACTTTACTATAGGCTACTACCTATAACTCGGAAGATCCATAATGATGGTTATCCTATAAAAAGAAGGTAAAGCAGATTACTTAATCCCAGGAAGCTACTACCCTATTGCCTTAGAAAACACCCTTAGTAAAGTCTTAGAAAGGGTAATAGCGGACTATATAGTAAATATGGCTGAGGAACACGCCCTATTACCATAAAGTTAAATAGGGGCAAGAAAGAACCGCTTAATACTATTAGCACTTACGCTACTTACTACCACCATTAAGTCTGTATGGGTGATGTGAAGGGACTTCGTAGTATCAATACTTAGCTTAGATATTAGTGGTGCCTATAATAACATACCCTATAAGCGCCTCCTATATATCCTTAGGGCAAAGGGCTTTCTAGAATAGATTATATAGTTTATTTAAGGGTTTACAGGCTAGAAAGAAATATTACTAGTCTTTAGTAGATACCAGAGCCCCCCCATTGCAGTTGTAATAGGAATACTATAAGGATTACCCCTCTTGCCTATACTCTTCCTTTTCTTTGTAAGCAACCTACTTAACTCCTTTAAGGAAGGGGCGACCTAGGGGATAGGCTTTGTTAACAACACAAACCTAATTATATACGGCCCAACAGCCGCAGAGAATTGCAGAACACTAGAGAAAGCCTATAATACCTATATAGAATGGGCAAGACGATATAGAGTCTAATTCTTACTAGAGAAATACTAGCTAATCCACTTTATAAGAAAACGCAACTAATCTGCAGATCTCTAGCATGTAATTTATATTTAAGGCTTTAGGGGTCAACCAGTTTAAGGCCTAAGGGTATTAGGAGTATGGGTAGATAGTAAGCTTTGGTAGAGCGTATATACGTTATAAGTAGCCCGTAAGGGCTAAGTATAGTACATCGCAATGTCCAGGATTGTTAATTCTATATAGGGTCCATGCTTCTAGAGGTTACGCCTACTATATATAGTAGTTATCCGGCTAACCATAACGTATAGATCCAGTATTTGGGCCATAGGAGAATCTAAGAAAGGCCCCCCTAAATTACTCCTTAAATCACTCTAAAAGGTCCAAACAGCTTGTCTCTAAAGTATAATAGGCGGGTATAAGCGAACGGCCACAGCACTGCTTAAGAAGGAAGCTAATATCCCCCCCCTATAATTATATATTAAAGCCGCTGCAATGCAAAGGGTGTAAAGGGAGCGCAACTTTAATGTTATAAAGTATATTAAGACACACCTAAATAAACTATAGAGTAACCCTAGGGTGCCCTATAGGAGAACAAACCAACAACCCTAAAGTAGGGAAGATATGTTAGAGAAACAGGTAAAGAAAGTAGAAGAAGAATAGTGCCGTATTAGGGCCCAGGCCTATATAGAGGAGGAAGGGAGACGCGTAAGAGATTAGTAAAGATAACAGTAAGAAAGAGAAAGGAGCTAAAGTAGAGTATAAAAGAGTACTAGAAAACCATCTACTATAACACAATACTGGTTGGACCAACACTAGAGAGGCGTATAGGAGTTAAAGGTACAGAGGCTGTCCTAGGTAAGAGGAACCCAAGCTGTAGTATGGTTAACGCTATAGGGGGTAAATACCTAAGGGCTCTAAGAAGGCCTAACAAAGGCGGAAAATATAATAGCAACACTCTTAAGAACAGGAATAATAGGACTAAAAGATTGGCTCTACTAGGTGGGTGTCCCAGTAGGTAGCCTAAGATGTAAATGTGGCTGGCTAAGATAGACACTAAAACACGTAATACTGCTATGTCCCCTACGCACTAACTGAGAAGCAATGCTCTTAGTAGCTAGCATAGAGAACTATAATACACTACTTTTAATATAAAAAGGTCTTAAGGCGGTTACCTAGTGGCTTATTAGCTAAAATATACTAGACCAGTTCTGGGTTGCAAAGAAAATAGTAATAGAAGGCAAAGGGGCGAGTACTAGGCGCCCCTTAATGACTCTACAGTAGTAGAGTTAAGTTTGCGATACTAGCGTATCTGTAGGCTTGTTACGGCAGCAGTGGTTCCCAAGGAGGTTATAAAGTAAGGTAGTAGAGCACCATAGGTGACTTGTAGGCGCCCCGTATACGAGTCCCAAAAGGTGGGGAGATGGATTATGGGGTTTTCTCATTTTCTTAAATAGAGTTTTCTCCCCATATGTAAATAAGGAGTAGTCCGCGTGGGCCCAATAGGGATCCAAATTGGACGTTAAGCAATGAATAATTAATAAGGCCTAAAAATTACGAAAAAAAGCTAGTAAAGTCTTGGTTCCATTATTATAGGTTTTTAAGTTTAGTAATAGCTATATATTTACAGCTAGTATTATTATATATTTGTTCTAGCAAAGAGATAAAGGTTTTAAAATTAATAAAAGTGCTATTGTAGAAGAATGGATCTATAATTTATATAGCGTCTATTACAGCGCTGGTGGAAAACAGTACTAGCAAATTGCCGTCAGATTGCGGCAACTTGCCGTCACGTAATGGCAAGTTGCCATCACGTAACCAGAGGATTGTATATAGCTTTAAGCGGTGCTTCCATTCTTCCCCTTTCCTTTCTCTAGCTTTAGATCCTCGTTTATAGACAATACAATTATACAGGCTTGCGCGACCTTCTTGCTGTACTCGTGCCTCAATTAACCGAGTCACTAACATTATCTAAAGCTTATCACTACTCTTCTTTCCTAAGAAGGAACTTAAATATATCTATAAGGCCATAAATAGGACAAGGACATAGAATAGGACCCTAAGGACATTACTAGGACTATAAGGACAGGACAGATCCCTAAGAACTAAAAGAACATAAATAGAACGCAAAACCTAAGAATAGGACACATATAGACCAGAACCCCTAGGAAATAAACAAACACTAGAAATTACCTAATACCCCTACCACTATGCTAAGAAATATAGCAGTTAGCAAAGCCGCTGCAGGACCTGCAAATACCTTTAATAATAAAATAGTCGCCGTCTTAACCCCCTAGGAAGAGCTCATAGTAGCTAATGCTAAAATTAAGCGGCTTTAAGAGCTGCTTAAAACCAGAGACACCCCTATACCTAGCAAGGAGTCATTAAACACCTAGAGACTTGCTATGGTCCTTAAGGCCCTAGCCCAACGCATAGTATTAGCATCGTTGTGGTCCGCGAAGGTCGCGGACCCCCCGTTGCTTACAGACGGAACTGACCCTATATTTAACAATTGGAAGCTTTAACTGCAAGATAAGCTCGAAATTAATGCGGACTACTTCCCTACTACCTAAGCTAAAATGGCTTATATCTTCGGCCGTACTAACAGGGATACACAGACGCATTTACGTCCGCGATATGCCCAGGACTTAGCAGACCCCTTCCTCTCTAGAAAAGAGATAATTAACTACCTATCTTCTATTTATAAGGACCCCTTTAAAATACAGAACGCCTATCTTAACTATAAAGCCCTTAATATAAAAACAACAGAGACCTTCTTAGTCTTCTAAACCCGCTTTCTATACCTAGCCAGACAGGCTTAAATCCCCTAGGAAGATTTAATACTAGACCTCTTTAACAAGCTTACCCTAGACCTACAGCGCGCTATACTACCGGTTTATACTACTATATAGACGCTAAAGGAACTTACGGACTAGTGCCTAGCTATTAACCAGGGCCTCCACTAAATTAAGGCACGCGCTAAGTGGTACAAGACTAGAAGCTCCGCCAGCTAGAACACAAGTACTATAAGAACGGGCCATAGCGCCATAGTAAGATCTATAACCCCTACAGCACTAACTATACCGCCCGCCATTAACCCAGCAGCTAGCTATACAGCTAGCCCCGCTGCGGGTCTGGCGAATACTTAACCTACATACAGCAACTCCTAAAGACAGGCCCTTAGCAATTAAGGAGCCTGCTTCTTATACGGCCAGAAAAACCACTTTACAAAAAACTACCTAACAGCGGCAAAGATAAATAAGGTCCTGTTAATTCAGGAGGATGGTATAGAGTTAGAAAAAAAGGAACCCTAGAGTAAAACTCCTCTCTAGGGTTAAAAGGAATTAATATGTTATATATTGATCTAGGTTAGCTAGTTAGTAGAAGAAGCTACATTATCCCTTATACTTTATTCCATAATAGATATTAAGTTTTAACCTCTATTTTGGCTAACTCTAGAGTAAATACCTTTACCTTAATAGATACATAGTATACTATAAAGCTAGCTAACTTTTTAAATGCACCCTTTAAAGAACTGCCCAAACTAATTCCTATTCGCGGGTATAATGGACAGATAGGACCACCTATTACAACTATCTTACGGATTTACCTCCGTGTAGACGGATAAAGGCAGTATAATATCCCCTTTCTCATTACAGACCTAGGAAGCCACAATATAATTTTAGGAAGAAAATGGCTAGCCTATTTAGGCTTATAGCTTAACATACAGAGTAGACGGCTTGTCTGGCCTAAAACCCTACCCCTAACACCTTCTTTTATAAAGGAAATCAGCATTATAATAGAAAATCTTATACGGCTATAGATAGACACCGTCCACTAGGCCAATACTATGCGTAGGGACTAGGCCTTTGAGAAAGATGTACAGCTCAATCCGCAACGGGTCTGTATACTACGCCGCCCCCAGACTACTAATGTCGCACCACCAGCACTAGAAACCCAGGAAGTCAGTAATAAGCCAACTGGCTTAGGCCCTATATAGCTATAAAGAGCAGCAAGGAATATCGGACGCTGTACTAAATATATAGACTGTAAGGATAACTTACGGAAGATGGAATAGGAGCTAAGGAGGGTTATAACCCCTCTACTATAAAATACGGTCTATGGAATGTCTATAAAGAAACCTACAAACCTCCCACTGGTCAATATTTGCTGTATTAGTGCCATAGGGTTCTACCAGAACTTAAAACGGCCTAACACCGTTGCCTTTACAACTAGCTTATACAAAATTAACCAGATAATTAAAGACAAGGAAGCCCTAGCCTATAACCAGCTTAGTAGGGAAAGTAAGCTTATAGATAAGGAGCTAGTAGAACAGAAACTACCCCGCCAATACTAGGAATTTAAGGACATATTCTCCAAGGCAGCATCTAACATACTCCCGCCTTACCAACCATACGACTATAAGATTAAGATTGAGCCAGATAAAGAAAATACCCTCAGCTATAGCCCCCTCCGCTAGCAATCTACTAATAAACTATAGGCTACTAAGTAGTACCTTATTAATAACCTTAATAAGGGCTTTATTAAGCCTAGTTAAGTTCCCTTTACTATATCTATTCTCTTTACAAAAAAGCCTAACAGTAGACTTTGTTTCTGCATTAACTACTATAAACTAAACTATATAACCCACAAAAACCAATATCTACTGCCCTTACTTAAGGAAACGCTAGCCTATATAAGTAAGGCTAAAATTTTTATAAAGCTTAATATCCGCTAGGCCTTTTACTAAATTAGGATAGACCTAGGATCTAAGGATCTTACTATATTTCAAACCCGCTATAGATCATACAAATATAAAGTACTACCTTTTGGATTAACCAACGGACCAGCTATATACCAGCGGTATATAAATAACGTACTCTTTAACTACCTTAATAACTTCTGTACAGCATACCTAGATAATATTATAATCTACTCCAAGAATGAACTGGAACATTAGGAACATGTTTATAAAGTCCTATAATAGCTCTATAAGGCTAGTCTCTAGGCTAATATTAAGAAGTTAGAATTTAGTGTTAAGTATATAAAGTACCTAGGGTTTATTATCAGTACGGACGGAATTAAGGCCGACCTAGAGAAGACAGCCATAATTAACTAGTGGACACCCCCACAGACTATAAAGGGGGTATAATTATTTTTAGGTTTCTGTAACTTCTACTAATACTTTATTAAGAACTATAGCAGGATTGCCTAGCCCCTTAACTATCTTACTAGAAAAGACCAGCCCTTCCACTTTAACGCCATATATAGGCAGGCCTTTAATAAGCTTAAAAAACGGCTAGTATTAGCTCCCTTACTTGCCCACTTTAACCCAAAACAGCCCTTGATGCTAGAAACTAATGCCTTAGACAGCATAATAACTAGTGTCTTTTCCCAAAAGTAACCAGACGGAGAATGGCACCCTATTGCATACTATTTAAAGACTATAATAGATGCCAAGCTAAACTACCACATCCATAACAAAGAAATGCTAGCTATTATCTCTAGCTTTTAGCACTAGCGTGCACAGCTAGAAGGGACCCCTAAGCCTATTAAGGTGGTTTTAGATTATAAGGCCTTAGAATACTTTATAACAATAAAGGCCCTTACGGCCCGGCAGGCACGCTAGGTAGATATCCTGTCTTAGTTCCACTTCCTAATTATATATAGGCCAGGCACAACCAACTGTGCAGATGCCCTTATAAGGCGCAAATAAGACCTAAATAACTAGATTGCCGTAAAGATTACATTACAGACCTAGATGCTGCTACGACTAGAGCACCTTGACCCCTAAATATAGGTAGAACTAAATACAAACCCCACAAAGGCCGAGATGTGCCCTATTAACACTACGGAACTTAACCTTATTAATAAACTACTACAGGCAAACTGTACGGCCCCTTCTCTACAGGAGTACCGCAAAAAGGTAAAGAATGCTACTAGCCCATAGTCCCTTAAAAACGGACTGCTTAAGCACCGGGAACGGCTAGTGGTAGTAGAGGAATAAAATTTACAGACTTAGCTTATCGCCGAAGCACATACTCAGGTCTCTACGGCCCATCCTAGAAAAAATAAGACCTATAGAATCATTGGCAACCGCTACTACTAGCCCAGAATGGTTATAGATATTAACCGCTATATACAGAACTGCGACGACTACTATAGGCTTATAATTCTATAAAATAAGATCCTAGGGCTATTAAAGCCACTCCCAATACCAGAACGCCCCTAGCAGCATATCTCTATAGACTTCCACAAGTTACCTACGGACCGCGATAAATATAATATGGTCATGATTCTAGTTAACCGCTTTGGCAAGCGCCCGTTCTCAATCTCCTGTTATAAGAATATTAATGCTAAAGAGGCGGCCTAACTGTATATCCACTATGTCTACCAAATTTACGGACTACTAGATACTATCGTATCCAACCACAGACTACAGTTTATATTAGCCTTCTGGAACGAGTTCACCTAAATCCTAGGTATTAGGCTAAAGCTCTCTATAGCATACCACCCCCAGATAGATGGTTAGATGGAGATTATAAATTAATACTTAAACCAAAGACTCTGGCTTTTTATTAATTACTTTTAGGATAACTAGAGCGAACTGCTACTTATAATAGACTACGCCCAGGCAACCCTACCCTATAACTCTACAGGGTTTGCACCTATTTAGCTAGAAATGGGATACCTACCCTATATAAGCTTTAACTAGAAGAGACCAGAAGGACCACAGACCGTGCGCGAAAAACTATCTTATAAGGAAGCACAGCAGTATACTAGACGCTTAAAAGAGGTATAAACAGTAGCCTGCAAGAACCTAGAGAAGGCCCAGAAATTAATAGAATAGTAGGCAAATAAGCATAGGCGCGAGCCCAACTTCACCATAGGCAACAAGGTCTGGGTTATAATAAAGAACTAAAAGACAGAACGGCCTAGCCGTAAGCTAGACTATAAGATAGTAGGACTATATAAGATCCTTAATAAAGAAGGCAACTTATATAAGGTTAAACTCCCAGACTCAATTAAAGTCCACCTTGTTTTCTTACCAGATAAGCTATAAAAAGCTGCAAATAACCTACTACCTGGACAAAAAAATGAGCCTCCACTGCTAATTTAAGTTAATGGCGATAATAAATAGGAAGTTAATAAAATACTAGCCTATAAACTAGTACAAGGAACGCTGAAATACCGTGTCCAATAGAAAGGTTATAATCTAGACCTAACCTGGTACCTCGCCTAGAACTTTATAGGTTACCCCCAGAAGCTTAAAGAATTCTATAACTAATACCCTAATGAACTAGGACCCCTAAAGTATCTAGACGAGTGGATGGAGTACTGGTATAGCGAAGATAATAAGCTACCTGTTGAGCATATAGATAAGAACACCCCACAGACATAATACGGACATACAAAGCCTAAGGGCAGGCTTTTTTAGAGGGGGGAGTAATGTTACGGCGCTAGTGGAAAACGGTACTAGCAAATTGCTATTAGATTGCCGCAACTTGACGTTATATGATGGCAAGTTGCCATTACATAACTAGAGGATTGTATATAGCTTCAAGCGGTGCTTCCGTTCTTCCCCTTTCCTTTCTCTAGCTTTAGATCCTCATTTATAGACAATCCAATCATACAGGCTTGCGCGACCTTCTTGCCGTGCTCGTGCCTCGATTAACTAAGTCGCTAACAGCGTCCTTACTTAAATAAGACATTCTATAGCTAACCTTACTAGCCTTAGTAGGGTATTAATTATAGTTTGTTAAAAGTTTAAGACGGAGCTTAGTTATAAAGGGATATAGGTTATTTCAGTTTCTATTAAACATTAGAGGATTAGGGAGCTTTTTAGATTTTATAGTAGGTACTAGGTTCGCTATAGGTATAGGTTAAGCTACTATTACTAGTTTAGTGTTCGCATTTAACGGGTTAGGTTTAGGTACTATTATTTTAATCTTATTTATAGGTGTTGCTATTAGGGTCTATAACGTAAATGCCTTAACATTATGGAGTTCTTTATAGAGTGCTTTTATTAATCACTAGTGCTGGGCTTCTAATGCAGCCCGCTACTAAGCTAAGGTGTCCATAAAGGACTGTTATATTATAGTTATTAAAAGGGATTTAGGTTCGTTTGCCATTTTAATAGTAGTTATTTTAACGCAATGTAATATAAGAGCGCAAAGAGGCTTTAGGGAAGATTTAAAGAAATAATATAAATTCTATCTAAACCTAAGGGTATATAGCTCTTATAGAGTATAAGACGTTATATAAAGAAGAGAAAGGAATATAGGAAACTTATAACTAAATATTTAGGGTCTTAGCAGCAGACGCATGGGTATAAGCCTATGCGGATTTTAACAGATTTTAACCAAATTCCATTACTTAGTAGAATTTAGTGGAATTTAATTAACTTTGGCAGAATTTGGCAGAATTTGATTAAAGCGTTGGAATTTATCTGTCGAGTGTTTCACCGAGACATTCCTACTGTAACTGGGCTAGTCCCGTTACAATTTCATTATTAATTTACCGCCTTATAAACGATATGGCCAAACCTATAAGAACATCCTTATAATAATATACCGACTTATAAAAGAACGCCACTACGTCCTAACTAAAGGCGTAGCTATTAGCGACGTTACTAACACTTTCCTCTATAAAGTCTACTAATTACACAGGTTACCTAACTCTATTATATCTAACTAAGGCACGCAATTTAACTGTAATATATAGAGGCGGATCTGCCAACGCCTTAGTATTTTTGTTAAGATATCTATATCCTTTTACCATAAAACTGCTAGATAATTAGAAAACGCTAACGCTAGTATAAAGGTGTACTTATAACAGGTAGTTGCCTATAGTTAAGATAACTAGGTAGACTACCTTCCGCTAAGTAAATTTGCAGTAAATAACTATATCTTAGCTACTATAGGACTTACCCCGTTCTTTATAAATAAAGGCTATTACCTATAATTTGGTATAGAGCCACCAGAGCCTATTAATAAGAAACTGCTATATAGAAAACGCCTTAAGATGCTACTTGCTAATTAGTATACAGACTATATAAAAGACCTACTTAACTACTACAAAGGAGAGATGGCCTGGGCCCAAGTAAAGTAGGCTTACTTTACTAACTATTACAGAACACTACCACCTAAGATGCGTGTTGGTGACTAAATATAGTTAGATATACGCAATATCTCCACGTAGAGGCCTATAAAGTTACTTAATTATAAGAACCTTAGCCCCTACTAGATTAAATAAGTTATTAATAAAAGAGCTATATATAAACTAGAACTTCTACCTACCTTAGCCACCTGCGGGATATAGTCCGTGTTTTACCTATAGCTACTATACCTTCACTAGCCTAACCCTCTACTAGGATAAATATAGCCTAAACTCCTACTAGTACTAATCTAAGATAAGAATAAAGATAAGAACCATAAGGAGTAGACTATTAAATAAATTATTGACTCTAAATACTTTAGCAAAGGCAAAGGACGGCGGCTCTATTATAAAGCTACCTATATAGGATTTAACATAGATTAGCCAGAATGGCAACTATAGGAAGATTTTAAAAACGCAAAAGATCTAATTAGCGATTTCCACTATATAAACCCATAGAAACTAGGCCTAAGCAGAGATTTTATACCTAATCCCCTATGGGAGCCGTCATAGCTAAATTATTATATACTACTGTTACGTAACTACTCTAATAAGATATTAAGAAACTTTAACCGCCGGTCGAAGTTATCTAATTGGTTAGATTCTAGACGCTAAGGAGAAGCCAACTAATTAGGATTTTCCATCCCCGGGATAGAAAATCGCTATTAGCTTACTTACTACTAGCGTCTTAGTAACACCCTTGCATCTCCTCTATAGCTTAGTACCTTTATATAGTAGCAACCTATAAGCCTTAAGGCAGAAGCATCTATATAAGCCCATTACACCTATAACAATATTTCTTCTTCTTCTCTGTACCTTAAGCGTTTCCCCCTATATATATATAGTAACCACAGCGTCGCCGGAGCTCCGCCTTAATAGGAGGGGGGGTAGTATTACGGAAACTAACCATAGGGGCCTTTATAGGAGAGCCCCGTGCTCTTACATACACCTTATATATAGCTTACATCAGCTACGCAAGGGTATACAGCAAAATCTCCTTAATACGATATGGTTTATTTGGCCGAGCGTATCGTTATACCAAGGGTATTGTTGTATAACATACTTATATATAAAATGCACCCAAAATCAAAATTAGGTAATGATATTATATATCTACACGCATAAAGTTGTAATTAAGCGATCAGCTATACTAAAATGCATCACGATTAATTGCTGCTTGGTATTTTAAGGTTGTCGGCCTTAAATTTGACGCTCGTGCCTTAATAGAGTCGTAATTACGTCTCTATTAGAATCGCTTTGCTGCTCCTTATAAAGATAAAGCTTTTATAAGGCCACAAGCGCCTTATTAAGCTTAATTTAAGGTTGTTTAATAACCCCCTTATCTATTTCTATATCGCGGTTGGGCCCTATATAGAGCTCTACTATATACTTAATAAGATCCTCTAACAAATCTTCTACTTCCTTACCTAGTAGCTTAACAAATTCCCAAATATTTATTATGGTGTAAATCTTTCCTACTATAAGTAGCTGTTCTGCCATTTGCTGTATTTTATTAACTATAGAAGGATCTAGATAATCTTAAGGGCGAGGCCATAGGCCTATGCAAGAGCCAAATAACATAGATTTAATAAAGTAATTCTTAATTATTTATAGTGTAACTTTCTTCTAAGCTTTAACTAATTACCGAATTACCTATAAGACATATATCTGCTTAATTAGATCCTTATCTTAAAGCAAGCACTCCACTATAAATTATAGCTAGTATCGCCGGTAGAGTAGCTTAAAGTTTATAATTATCCCTTAATTAAGAGGCTGATATACTAAGGTGTAATTAGGAGGAAGGAACTCTATGTATATATTCTTAAGAGAGCTATTTTTAATAAGTATTTAAACAGCTGCTTTATAGGCGCTGGAGCTGTTAATTAAGAGCAGTATCTTCCTACTATATATCCTTTTATTAAACTAGGTAAGCCACTTAAGCATAATTACCGTTATTATTTAGGCTTTCTTATTATGCCTCTATATAATATTTATTAAGGCTATATTAATATAATTGCGTATAAAGTAATATGGCTTTAGTAATAAGCTAATTATAAGGAGAGGAAGCTTATCTAAGCTATCTATATTAGAGTAATTGCCTAAAGAGATTTATACCTTCTACTTCTTTGTTTCTAATAGAGCCTTAGTAGCTAATATAGTATCTAGTATAGCCTTCCAAAATAGCCCTGTTTTATCCATATTATAAACATCCTTTAGTAGATAAGGTTTAATAATTGCTTAAAGCTCTACTATGCGATCTTCTGCTCCCTCTATATTAACTAAGGCAGCCTTACTATGCTACTTCCTCTTATAAATTCTGTTGTGAGATTTAAAGCCTTCTAACCAGCTAAGCGACTACTTTAGCTTAACTATTATTGCTAATATAGGTATTTATTGCCATAACTAAGTGGCGGCAGCACGTATAAAGTCGCTAGTAATAGAAATGTAAGAGTTCTATAGGCGTTAGTGCCACTTAAAAAGAGCCTCCTCTAAAAGAGGATATTTAGTAGCTCTCTTTCGCTCTTATATACTTTGTCCACATTATAATTTATTTCTTAGTATTTCTAATATTAAGGATTAATTAATATTATAATAGAGGAAGTTGCTTACCTAGCAAGCAACCTCTAATTATAGTAAACTAGGGTATTTTTGGTAGTGGGCATATATTTTCTAGCGCTTATAATTGGCAAAGCCATAACGGCGTTGTCTTATAGAATTTTAATACCTTACCATAATAAATAAGATAGAATTAAGTATAGAGTAAGATCTAAGGGTAATTTTAATGGATTTTAATTGTTATGTAATAGATTTAATAGCTAAACTTATGGTAAGTAAAGGTTAAATCCAACGAATTAAAAACTGCTTATAGCGATATTAGTGGTAGGTGCTTAACGATATCGGCAAAGGTTAGATTATCGTAATATTACACCAAAAAAGGCTTGATTAAGGGGTATAGATTGTAATGTAGAGGATATCGTTATATACCCTATATCGTATTAAGGAGATTTTACTGTATATAACTTACTGCTAAAGTTATTGCTTAAAAACTATTTGCCCTATAAATATGCATATAACTATTTAAATTTAATATAATACAAATTACCCTTACCACAAACCTTAAGCCATTACAATAAATCTATAACTGCCAATTATGGTAAAAAAACGCAAGGATGTTATGTTGAAACCTCTTAAAATTTATATAATATAGGCCGCGCCTTTTATCTTATTAGCAAAAAGACAAGATTATAAAATCTTTGCTATAACTATAAAAGATATTAAAAAAGCACTAGAACTAAAATTATATCCTAATCCTTAACCTCTTATGCCTAAAGAGTACTATAACCTAATTAATAAGTTTAAAAAATGATTTGCAGACTAACTAGCCCCGCACTAAGAGAAATATAATTTTAAGATAGAACTTAAGCCTAGTATAACACTAAAGTTTGGTCCGCTATATAGTATGTTATAAGAGGAACTGCTTATAATGCAATAATACCTTAATAAGCATCTAGAAAAAGGGATTTATTTGCCCTAATTAATCTCTATTTGCCTTATCTATACTATTTATTAAAAAGCTAGAAGGAGGCTTAAGATTCTATATTAATTATTAAGCTCTAAACATAATTACAATTTAAAATTAATATCCAATTCCTTTAATTTAAGAGACGCTTAACTATTTAGTAAAGGCACGGTACTTTATAAAGCTTAATATAGTTGCTGCCTTTAATAAAATCCGTATATATAAAGGAGATAAAAAGTATATAGCTTTTTATACATAATAGGGACTCTTTAAATACCTAGTAATGCTATTTAGCAATATATTAACAATACGCTTTATAAATTCCTTAATATATTTATTGCCGCGTATATTAATAATATCTTAATTTACTTATTTTTGCTTTATAAATATCGGAAACACATTAGAATAGTCCTTAAACGCTTATAAGATGCGGGCTTATAATATAATATTAAGAAATACAAGTTCTATGCGTCTAAGGTTATATACTTAGGCTTAATTATATCCTGTAACGGAATTAAAATAGACCTTAAAAAAGTCGCTGTAATTATAAACTAGGAAAGCCCTAGCAACGTATAAGACATCTAAGGATTTTTAAGATTTATAAATTTCTATTAACAATTTATTAACCACTTCTTAGAAATTGCCTAGCTATTAGTAAACCTAATAAGAAAATATATATAGTTTAAATGGACCGCTAGATACAAATAAGCTTTTAATAATTTAAAACATCGCTTTATAACTGCTCTAATTCTTACTTACTTTAACTTTAACCTTAAATATACCGTTAAAACTAACTTGTCTAACTATGCGCTAGGGGGAGTGTTATTATAATATAATAAGAATGGCGAACTACGTCTAGTAGCCTTTCTCTCCTAAAAACTCGCCTCTACTAAATTAAACTATAAGATATACAATAAGGAACTGCTTATAATTATTAGATACTTTAAATAATGGCGTCCCAAGCTAGAAGGATTGTTATTTCTAATATATATATTAACGGACTATAAGAACCTGCAATACTTTATAACTATAAAACAATTAACACAGCGCTAAATTCGTTGGGCCGAATACCTCTTATAATTTAACTTTAAGATTATATATTAACTAAGTAAACTTAATTAAAAGCCTAACGCATTAATATAATAATTATAGGACTTACTTATAAACGCTTTAGACAAACGGATTATAAATTAATTATGGATCTTACTGCCCCCTAAATATTTTAAAAAACTATATCCTATATTTCTAGATACGGAACTTAATAGAAATAAATTAGAAGTTAATAAATAGGAAATAGAAATTAATAAGCTAATAGAATATAAATATAAAAACAATATATAGATAGTAGATGTAATAAAGGCGATCTAAACTGGAAAATAATAGTATAAGGATATTACACTCGCTAAATGCGAAATTTAAAATAATTAATTGTACTATTAACAGAAGATAGTAGTTTTAAATTCCAAACCCTTACAATTTAAGATACTTAAATTTATATATAACTCCCCTATAGTAGGACATCCTAGCCATGCAAAAACTTACAAGATTGTTTAACAAGCATATTACTAGCCTATAATGCATAACTACGTATAAAAATACGTTTAAGTATACAGAATATGCGTGTGTGGAAAGACCTCTTATATAAAAAAGCAAGGAGTACTTTAACTACTACTAATTCTAATACAAAGATAGCGCGATATCTTAATTAACTTTATAGTTAACTTGCTTAACAGTAATAGGTTTATAAATATTATAGTAGTTGTTAACTGCCTTATAAAAATGCGATATATAATTCCCATAGACTTAATTAATGTGATATTAGTAGCCAAATGTTTTATTAAATATGTCTTTAAGCTATACGGACTTTCTAACTTAATAATATCCAACTATAGAAGCCAGTTTGTTTTGGACTTCTAGTAAGCTCTATATAAATAATTAAGCATTTAAATATAACTCTTAACTGCATTTTATCTAGAGATAGATAGCTAAACTAAAATTGCAAACGTAATTATAGAATAATACTTATAAATATACTGCTCCTACCTATAAGACAACTAGGAAAAATAGCTGCCTTTAGCTGAGTTTACTGCGAATAATATAATAAATATATTAACAGGCATAGCACTATTCTACGCAACCTATAAATAAGACCCTTAACTTAGATTTAAACTATAACCTAATATTAATATAACAGGACCCACAATTAAACGGATCTAGTTAATTAATATATATAACTTTGCTAATTAAATAAAGCAGTTAGCGGAACTATTGCAAAGTAAATTAATGTACGCTTAAATGTTATAGGAATAGTATATAAATAAAGAACGAGCTCCTATATAGGACTTTAAGGAAGGTAATATAGCCTATCTAAATATACAAAACCTAAAGACTTAACGGCCCTTAAAGAAACTTAATTGGAAGTTTGCGGGCCTATACTAAATTAAGAAGAAACTAAGCCTATATACCTATAAGCTTAAACTACTAACTAAGATAAAAATATACCTAACGTTTTATATAAGCTTACTGTAACCTTTAAGAGATAATCCTATAACTTGCGAAATTCCGCTACTACCTTTTATAATTATTAACAACAGTAACAGTGTGTACTTTATTAACTTAATTAATAATATGCGATAAAAAAACATAATTTAAACAATTTAAACTTCTTATTAAGTGGAAAGGATATAAAACATAAACCTAGGAAATCTACAACTAGATTAAGGCTAACGCGCCTTCTTTAGTAAAAGAATTCCATAAGGACTATCCTTTGCGGCCTACTTTGGCTGGATAGATACAATATAAAGGTAAAAAATTGCTACTTAATACAAATACACAATACACAATAGTAGGAAACTTGAAATTGAAAAGAACTTAAAATGCACTATAATGCTTATAACGCGATCATATAACACGCAATAGGTTATAACGTATTCCACCACCGAGCCGGCAGAACCACCGAGCCGGCAAGTCTATTTCCCCACCAAAAATTGTAAAAATTACAATATAATATCTTAACAACCACTTAATAATAAATTCTAATAATTTAGA
>Ga0307507_10005094_pt1 | contig 22110 bp, 23 predicted proteins | sample 7_EM_MG_FD_207223 | JGI IMG/M metagenome (GOLD analysis project Ga0307507, IMG submission 207223) | Populus trichocarpa ectomycorrhiza microbial communities from riparian zone in the Pacific Northwest, United States - 7_EM | ecosystem: Host-associated > Plants > Roots > Unclassified | place... | reverse complement strand
GTCTTATAGGAGCCTAGCGATCGACGTTGCTAGATAGGAGTCAACGGACTTAGCTATCGCAACAGACATTGGGCACAGAGGAGTGATCGTTAGAAGAATATCGGTTACCTGCTGCAAGTATCACCCGGAGAGGAGAGCATTGTAACAGCTGACTATCGCCACAAGTCTCGACAATGCCTGCCCCTTGCGTCCCATAGAAGAGTAGCTCACCCGCGATACCCACCAGCCCTATCAAGCACCCCTGTTCTCTATCGGTAGTCCTGAACTGGAAGCGTTCTCTCGAGAATACGTTGTCCACAAACTACAAGGACTCGCCTCGACAGGTGGACTGGGCCACCGTATGTGGAACAGCCACAGCTTCCGTAAGGGCGCCGCCACATGGGCAGTGCAAGTGAGGATCTCTGAAACGGAAATCCCAACACTGGGCCGCTGGAAGTCAGATGCCTACAAGACCTACATCGAATACTCGGATACAGAACGAATTTCACTCTCTAAGCGGTTCCAGACTAGCCAAGCTACCACTCTCCAACCTTAGAGTTCAGCCTGCCTGAACATGGCCCAGGGAGGTTACCAACCGCACGGCAGGCCAACTCAGGCCCTACTCACGATGCCTGCCTACATCTGGGAAACATCAGTGGTAACGATCTCCCGTGCCAAGGGCAGCGGCTCCCCATGCACCGCCTCCGACAGTGTAATCAGATATGCGTTCAGCGCGGGGCACATGTGTATTCTCTTTTGGCCCTGTTCTATTTTGGGTTTTTCTTGGGTTCTCTTTCCGTTACTTTTAGCTAAGTTCTCCTAAACCATTTACTGGTCTTTGGAAAATTGGGTATACTACAACATAGATAATACATAAATGGTGAAACAAAATACTCTAGATCTAAGCCATTATAGAAAGAACCCTCTTCTCTATAGAAAATCGGAAAAGAGAAACAAAAAACATTGCCGACGTCGGCACGCCCCAACCAACTCACACCCATTCGTAATAGCAATGTTACAATATATTCCCACCTATAGACCCCTATTTTAAAATAACCTTTCGGCAGGGAGAGAACACAGAGGGATGACATGAGGAAATAAAAACGCTATCATGCACGGAAAGCTGAAATTACCTACTCCTACTAGCATCCCCTCGAAGGTGAGAAGACAAAAGAAAAGGTGGACAAAGTGGACGCCATATGAGGAATAGTATATTACCTACAGAAAATGCCCTCCCACGTTTATCTATGTCCAAAGTGGAATGACTCGAAGCTCAGGTCTTAGTCGAATATCGGATGAGGAGAAAAATTGGTACTTTAAAGGCCCGGAAGGGATTTTATAGAGCACGTGTAGGTACTATTTTCGAGGTGCTAGAAGCGTAACTAAGTAGATTCACGAAGGAGGTGTGATGCGGATATGGAAATTGGGCGGCAAAGCCCGATACAGTCTTCGGTGGGGACGCTAAGTACTCGCGAGGATGTTAGGGTGAAGGGAAAAGCTTGCGCTTAACCTGACGCAAAATGTGGCAGAACGCTGTAATACAGCCTCTCGGGGAGCTGGAATCCTGCGAGATGGTAGAATCGGGGGATGCATGGGATGTGGGTATGGGTGCCACAGCGGATACTGGAGGGTGTACTTGCAGTTGATTCAATGGATAGTGGCCGGGCGGGAGAGGAGTGGTTTCCGTGATCTCGTGTCTCAGGTCTGGAATGATGCCTTCTTGTTGTGATACAGGCCTTGGCTCCACCTCCTCTTGAGCAGTCAGGACAGGGCTAGGGATGGGTGCTGGAGCGGATACTGGAAGGTGTGTTTGCCCTTGATTCAATGGAGATTGGTCGGGCGGGAGGAGAGGTGAGGCCTCTATGATCCCGTGTCTCAGGTCTGGAATGATGCCTCCCCGCCGTGATACAGGTTTAGGTTCCACCTCGTCTTGAGCACTCGGGACAAGGCTGGGGATGGGCGCTGGAGCGGATACTGGAGGGTGTGCTTGCAGTTGATTCAATGGAGATTGGTTGGGCGGGGGGGAAGGAGTGGCTTCTGTAATTTCGTGTCGTATGTGCGGAAGGGTACCTTGGTGTTGTGATACAGAACCGGGATCCACTTCCTCTTGAGCACTCGGAGGAGAGCTAAAGACCTTTAGTGCCAGGTCGCCGGTTTGTGATGTTTTGTGACTGAAAGGCCTTGATTCTGATAACAGCCTCACCATTCCAATATTCTCAGACCATTGTGCGTGACTGAGCGGTGTCCAGCCACATTTATCCGATGAATCCGGATCGACATCCCCACTCTCCAGCAATATCTTTACTATACCCTCATGTCCAGATCTGGCAGCATATAACAATGGTGTCCGGCCACAGTGATCCGACGAATCGAGATTAACATCCCCTCGCTCAAGCAGTATATTCACTACATCCTCATGTCCAGATTCGGCAGCATATGATAGTAGTGTCCGGCCATCTTCATCCGACGAATCGGGATTGACATGCCCTCGCTCCAACAATATCTTCACTATACCCTCATGTCCAGATTGGGCAGCATATGATAGTAGTGTCATGTCATATCGATCTGACGAATCGGGATTGACATGCCCTCGTTCCAGCCATATTTTCACTATACCCTCATGTCCAGATCCAGCAGCATAAAATAGCGGTGTCTGGCCACATTTATCTAACGAATCTGGATTAACATCCCCTCGCTCCAGCAGTGTCTTCACTATTCTTTCATGTCCATATTCGGCAGCATATGATAGTGGTGTCCGGCCATCTTTATCCGACAAATCCGGATTGACATCTCCTGGCTCTAGCAGTATCTTCACTATACCCGAATGTCCACATCCGGCAGCATATGATAGTGGTGTCCGGCCATCTTTATCCAACGAATCGGGATTGACATCCCCTCGCCCCAGCAGTATCTTCACTACCCCTTCATGTTCAAATTCGGCAGCATATGATAGTGGTGTCCGGCCATATTCATTCGACGAATCCGAATTGACATCCTCTCGCTGAAGCAGTGTCTTTACTATAACCTCATGTCCTGATCTGGAAGCATATAATAGTGGTGTCTGGCCAGATTCATCTGAAGAATCCGAATTGACATCCCCTCGCCCCAGCAATATCTTCACTATACCCTCATGTCCAGATTCGGCAGCATATGATAGTGGTGTCCGGCCGGATTCATCCGATGGATCCGAAGGGTCTGAATTGGCATCCCCTCGCTCCAGCAGTATCTTCACTACACCCTCATGCCCAGATTCGGCAGCATATGATAGTGGTGTCCGGCCGGATTCATCCGAAGGATCCGAATTGACATCCCCTCTCTCCAGCAGTATCTTCACTACACCCTCATGTCCAGATTCGGCAGCATATGACAGTGGCGTCCGGCCATCTTTATCCGATAAATCCGAATTGACATCCCCTCGCCCCAGCAGTATTTTCACTATACCCTCATGTCCAGATTTGGCAGCATATGATAATGGTGTCCGGCCATATTCGTCCGACGAATCCGAATTGACATCCCCTCGCTCTAGCAGTATTTTCACTATGCTCTCATGTCCAAATCTGGCAGCATAAAATAGTGGTGTCCAACGACAGTGATCTAACGAATCCGAATTGATATCCCCTCGCCCCAGCAGTATCTTCACTATACCTTCATGTCCAGGTTCGGCAGCATATGATAATGGTGTCCGACCATCTTCATCTAACGAATTGGGATTGACATCCTCTTGTTGCAGCAGCATCCTCACAATACCCACATGCCCATATCCCGCAGCATAAGATAGTGGTGTCCAGCCATTTTTGTCCGACGAATCCGAATTGACATCCCCTCGCCCCAGCAGTATCTTCACTATGCCTTCATGTCCAGGTTCGGCAGCATATGATAATGGTGTCCGACCATCTTCATCTAACGAATTGAGATTGACATCCTCTTGCCGCAGGAGTATCTTCACAATACCCACATGTCCAGATCCGGCAGCATATGATAGTGGTGTCCTGCAACCCTCATCCCACGAATCGGAATTGATATTCTCGCGCTGTAGGAGTAGTTCCACAACATCCTGATGTCCAGCCTTCGCAGCATGTGCGAGTGGCGTTAGGCCTTGCTTGTCTGATAAGGTGGGGTCGACATCTCCTTGCTCAAGAAAAAGCTTTGCGAGCATGGGATTCCCAGATTTAAGAGCCCATATTAAGGGTGTTGCGCCCCTAGAATCACCCCTGTTCAAGTCCCATACCTTCATGTCCACCATCGCAATCGCGATTTCTGTAACCCCCATATATGCGATGCAGTGTATTCCAGTAAACCCCTGAAGGTCGGGATGCCCTCCATGGTAGTGATTCCGCCAAGACAAGAAACCCACCCTCTCCTCGCGAAGGAGAATGTCAATCGATATGTGGTCCGCATCTCGCCGAAGAAGTCGTAGTGCTAGCTGTTTCACATCTTCCGTTACATGTTTCTTAGCATGGAACCCCCAGTAGCATGAGGCATAGTGGAGAAATGGCGTTGTCGATGGGATGGTATCGAAAGAAGTTGAGAGATCACAAATAGACCGAAAGTTTAGATAGGTGAGGCATATTTCGGCCATCATCGAGTGAGGTGTAACGAACAAGTTATGTGCTGCAAGATACTCTTGAAGAGTGAAATGTACGAGACGGACTGTTGATGAATGCTCATCAATCGTCACAAGTCCTAATGTGCAACTCAATAAGGCCCGTGTTGAGGGAGCATTGTGGATATTGAGATCCGCAGTTCCGACTTCCACGGCCAATGCATGGCACAGCTCATCTGCTTTTAACGGCCGTTCCGAACATGAAATCCACATCAGCGCCTCCATTCCTAGCTTCACTCGGTTCCCTCTCTGCTCTCTTATGCGACACAACGTTGCGCTATATGCATCTTCTAAGCCAAAGCCGTTGGTCATCTTATGGAGTGTTTGTCTTCTCTGGTGTATTGTCGCATCTTCCAGAATTGCGTCCATAACTAGGGAAACGAGAAGAAATCTAGGGTCCAATGTTAGCTCATGATGTTTAATTCACTATAGATGAGTTTTACTTACGCCCCCGAGATCTTCTCGGGAATAATTCTAAGAATATCGGCCTCAAGCTCCGGATCCATTGCATCCAACTCTAAGTCCCTTCTCAACCTCATAGTAACATATCCTCGAATATCCTCCTCGGTGGGCTTTATAGAGGATAGATCCGGATATCCGGGGAAATATTTCTTCACTTCCTCTCGAATGTGTGGCCTCCCGGTAATGAATAGTCGAATGTTTGGACACTTCCGGACAATGTGCTGTAAAGAATCCCAAAGTTCAGGTCGATGTTTTGTGGGAAACTCGTCTAGTGCGTCGATGCAAATAAATCCCCGTCGCAATGATGAGACAGACTTGATAAGCATCGTGCATATTTCTGGGAGCCGGAGCGCCCGACCGTCAACCTTCCCCTTCGCTTGCTCGAAGGCCTCCTTTATCTCTTCTGGGATGGGTTCCACCCCGGCCACTAGTTGTTTCAAGAGAGCTGCTATCACTCTAGTCGCGGATTGCGATGTATGCTCATGGAAGTCACAGTAGATACAAGCCACGGCCACACTGCTCCCATCAAACGTATCGCACAGCGAATCTATTACGAGAGAGCTTTTGTTTCCACGCTTGAGTTACTTTTGCACGCCACAGGGTATTCTAACAGAGCTACTTTTACACACCTCAGATATGTCTTCCCAACCCCTGGATCTCCATGACAGAATAATACAGGATTAACAGCCTGATCCTCGCTTGTATGCCATTTCTCAAACTCGTTCGTTCCAAGAAGCCAGTTCCCTACTCCATCCATTCTGTCCTTGCTCACAGCCTGATGCCTTTCTCGGGGTGCCATGGGGGACAACCACTCCAGAATCTCGCGCTTCTCGTTCGATATCTGGCAATTATTCCACACATTATTGTAACTCTCGGTCACGTTGCCAACGTTTCGGTTTATGGTAATGGCCGACTGTTGGTATGCTGCTGAACCCATTTTGCCTTGAATATCGCTTTTGTTGTTAATGGTGGTGATAGTGAAGGTGGTGCCTTTTGTAGAGTAAGAGGGGGTAATAGAAGGGAATTTTTTTGGGCAGGTTTGAGCAATGATGAGGAAAGACGAAAAGCTAAGGCTTTTCAAGCGCCAAGCGGGCACCGACACTTTATGGGGCTCAAGTCTCAGGAGTAAAGTCACAGTACGTTTTTCTTGGTGTGTTGCCGCCAAAGAAAAGCACAGCTCCTACCGCCATCCAGAGAATTATGCCGGATCCCACTATCCAATCATCTCCACGCCAAGACAAAAACATGATCAAAAAACAAAAAGCGCCTGCTGTGTCCTCTATGTTGGCAGTCAAGATCTCCCTCCCGCATATTATGACTACTGTACTTGTACTAAAATATTCCCATCTAACAAAAGGATTTCAACCAACCGGATACTTTAGTATATATTATAGTATAGTACACTACCACATGCGGAGGAGAAAAATCGGGTGCTCGATTGAGCACCCTTGCTACCGAGGGCCCTCCCGGATCCCCAATATTCTTATTATAATAATAATATCTCATCCGCAATGCTGGGATCAAGTGTGTATAATATTTGAAAAATCCTAAATTAGATTAAGTTACAGTACAATACAGTATCGTTTCTGCTTCTATTTGATGTGTATAAACCCCCCCTCCCCCCCTTATCACCCTCCGCTTACATCTTCCCCCAGATCTAAAGTGCTCTTTTGTACCAGCTCGACTAATGGTGTCTAGTAAGTTTATAGTACCCGTACCGTATGACACTATTTTATTCTACTCTATCATACGCAATGAGAACTCACCGCCGGGTAGTACAGCGGGGGGATGCAAATTAATAAGCTAATATTAGGAAAATTCATGAAGGTCTTATATAGAGACATATCATACTCACTTTGATGTTATATATACCTTTAGGTATTCTTAGTTGTTTAGATATATTTATTTTGTTTTTGTTTCGATTCGGGTTTTCATTTGCCATGGGATTTTTCCCGAATGCAGCGGTTGTGCCTTAGGGAGTGCTGGTCATGTACCTAAAATCATACCACGGATTTAACAAAAAAAAAAAAAGAGAACTCACCGCCGAATGTTGGAAATCACATATTGATGGCCGCACTTGATGCGGGATGTGCCAGTGCGGGATGTGCCCGCACTAGAAGGCCGCACTGGTATACGTACGCACCTGTGAAAGGACGCGCAAGCTAAGAAAACGCTATCACACCCCTGTCTGTTTCTCTTTGTTTCCTTTCTGTTCTTTTTCTCTAGTTTTCTTTTCTTTCTCTACTTCACTTCTTCCTAAAGTCTTTCCTTCCTTCAACTCAACACTATCAATTATGATTTCTCTCTCCGCATAATACAAACATAGTATCTCCACATCAGCCGTTCCACTCCGCTACGTAAAACCCTAACCATAAATCATTACCTCCGCATCGAATATTTTCAACACCGAACCCAAAATGTCCAGCGAGTGAGAGTTTGTGAATCTACCCCGGCCTGGCAAGAATAAATTGCATGATAAGAGCACGTGAAACAGGTCACGTGCTTATGATACTAGCAATATTGTAGGAATCAAGTTTCACTATTTTTAGTCGGGATTTTTTAAAGTTAAATTATCCCCCGGTTATTCTCTCCATTGAGTACTAACAAGGCCCCCTCAATCTATAAAAGCTTCAGGATGAAAGGTGTGCGTATCTAGCTTTCGCAACGAAGTGCGAGACCGCCGAACGGCACATAAATCGGGCATCGTCGTTAGCTACACGAATCTACAATTACATACAGTCTCCGAGCTGCGTTCTTAGACACTGTACTATCTTGTACCGCGCCTCAACGCTGTAGCAAAAGCGATCATGGTATCAACTGCCACATTCCCAGAACCACCCCGCCACCATCCCTCTTGCAAGAAACACAAGCGATGATAAACATATGGATAGATGCACATGAACTATAGTACAGAAGAGAAAGAAGAGATCCAACCCTCGATTCCAGTCTAATCCTCATCCATAGCCTCCACATGCCCAGGCTTACTCCCGTCGATATCAGCCGCAAAGCTCGCCTCCTTATCCACCATCTCGACCAACACGCCCACAATATTTTCCTCGATACCCCGCTTGCCCAATTCCTCCAAATGCTTCTTCGGGTCCACCTTCCCAACATAGCGAGTCTTCATATCGTCCTTCGTCAAGTCGTTCTCCTCCTTGACACGCTTCTCGTAAGAATCGGCGAGGCCAACCATCTTTTCCAAGCGCTCTTGGTTCTCTTTGGCAAGGAGTTTAAAGTCCTTCATCGTCAGGCCGTCGGTCCATACAGTCTTGTGCAGGTTCATGAGCATGTTCTCCTCCAGGTGCGTTTTGCGGTAATTGATAAGGATAGAGTAGTAATGTCTGTTCAGTCCGTGAATCAACGCCTGGATAGAGGGTTTGTTGAGATGGCCAAGGTTGGAGGTGGTCTGGCGGGGTTCTTGTCCGAGCATGAGGGATTGTGGGTTGATCAGTCGGAAGGCATCGATGACCACCTTGCCCTTGACAGATTGGATAGGATCAATGACGACGGCGACCGCACGGGGCGTTAGCTGCTCGAAGGACTGCTGGGTGTTGATATCGACGCTTGACAGCCAACAGCCAAAGCCCGGATGAGAATGGTACCATCCGACGACGGTCTCCGGTCTAAGTAGCAAAACGACGAAAGAGTCAGCGCCATCCACCCTTCCCCATCAACATCCCACCCATCTACATACCGACCAGTCTGCCTTAGCATGTCCATCATCTTAGTCTGGAACACCGGATCGACAGCTTCAACCGAAACACCTGTACCACTCTGAGGCATCGCAAAGACCTGCAAACAATTAGCTATCCCACTCCCATCCACCCATCCACCCATCCAAGAAAGAAGCAAACCCACATCAACCACACGAACAGTATAATCATCGACAAATTCCCCCAACATAAGACCCATAACCTCCATCGGCACACCTACCCACCAAGTCAGCACCCCCCCTTATAGCACCATCACGAAAAAACAAAAAACAAACCAGCTCTCCCATGCCTCAACATCTTCAGCAGCGCCAACGAAGAAATATACACAGTTTCCGAGTTATCGATAACCGGTGTATCCTAAAGTAAAAAATAAAAAGTTAGCTCCGTATGGGCAAGAGAAAAAAGGCTTGACAAAAACAAACCACTCCCGGAGGTGCACTCATCCCACCAAGTCCTTGAGCCGCAGCATACATCTGGTTTAGCCGATCCATGATAGCAGTAGATAATGTGGAAGTGGAGGGAGTATCTGATGGATGGATAGATGAATAGGATGATGGATGGATGCCGACCTGGTTCAGAGGTGGGAGGGGAGCTCGAGTGAAAGTTGGAGGAGAGAAAGAGGTGGGTGTGTAATTGGGGATGGGGTATACTACTACGATGGGCAGTTCTCAGAATGGAGGCTCGATGGATGCCAAGACTCGTTTCCATCACTCGGTTTTTCGACCGACGAAAGGACTTGCGCCACAGTCGGACCCTTCTCTAGGGATGGATTGATAGAATGTGGGGATGGACCACCTTGGCTCCGATAACGATGACAGGACGGCCATGAGATGAGGCCGTCAACGCCTAGCTCATTACCCGCTCGCAGAAGCTGATAAAGGCAATTCCCGCTCATAAACCCCGCTTGGCACATATTGTACTATTGGTAGCTAATAAGTCACCATCCCCAACAACACCAATACCGCGCCCCCATGCCCATCCGAGAGTTGAATGCCATAAATCTTAGATTCATCAATTGTACTGTAGACTAGCTACCGCCTTTTAGTCATATCATAACGTACATCATGTCGTCATATAAAAGATATAGGTAAGAAAAACCTAAAGCAGAAAAAACACAGGTAAACAAGATATCCAACAATAACAATATCATGAAACACCACGCCATCCTGTACTATCGCCACGCTCTCCCTATTTGTCTCTGGTGCTATAAAAAAATGAAATTACAAGACATTTTTAAAATAAAAGACGTAAAATAATCAAAGAAACAATGAGAAGAGGGGAAAGGAAAAAAGAAGAAAAAAACTAAAAAAAACTCCAGATCAATGCAACATACACCTAGTTTGCGGAGGAACATAAGAAACAATAGGTATTGGAACAAAAAATTTCAGACATCCGTAGGCCTCTTCTTGAGAGAAAACTTCCTCTTCATTGCTCCACTCCCGGTGTTGAGTTTTTCCTTTAATACTCCTCCCTTCTCTTTAATCGTGCCCACTCCGATAAACTCGATTTGGAATTTCGTCCCTTTAATCGGCTTTGTCACGCGCTTCTTTCCGATGCTCGTGGCAGACTCGGTTCTGTGCAGTTCTTGTGCGTAGGCAGATATGTGCGGCGCGGAGATAGTGCGAGAGAGACCTGCGTCTTCTGCGTCATTAGGACCATCGTGACGGGGTCGCCACCATGGGTGAAGTTTAGACTCGCGCATGCGTTTGGGTTGATTAGAAAGGGAGGGGCGGCGAGCCGTTTTACGGGTGCCGGACATGGAGAATGAGGTTGAACGTTTGGGAACGGGGATTGAGGGCTTGGTTGGAGAGGTGGGATCTTGGGAACTCTTCAGGGTTTGGACTTGGCCGGTTGGCTTGCGGTGAAGAAGAGAAGGAGGGGGATTACCGAGTGGGTTTTTGGGCTCCGCTCCGGGAGATAGGAGCGGGAGCGGAGTGGCTGGTATTAGGTTAAAGGCTGGCGGCCCGGGTAGTGGAAGAGCAATTTTCTTTGGGGTTTCGGGATGCTCAGGTGAATTGGGTGAGCTAGGGGTAGAGCCGGAGGCGGAGGCCTCGGATGCAGACTGAACAAGAACGAGGTCCATGTTGTTCTCCTGAGGGGACTTTGGAGACTTGGGGGATCTGGGGGATCTCGGAAAGTTCTCAAGTTCGGCATGCCGAGAATTGAAATAGGATCGCGAGGTGGGAGACATAGGAGGGGATGCGAGTCCACCCTCTTCAGCATCGTAAAAGACTTCATCATCCTCCTCTTCATCGGTGTAATCGTTCTCGTCAGTATCTGCATTTTCTGTTTCGGCTGCATCCTCGCTAGTGGCCTTCTCAACCATTTCCTCGGCTGGCTCCCCAACATATTCCGGTGAATCTATTGTTTCACTTTCGACATTCTCCAAAGAAGATCGATAAGACACCATTCGTGGAGTTGGCCAAGGTGTCACTTTCCTTCCGCCGGGGCCATTGATTCTTTCCTTGGGTATGCTTGCCCCTAGCACAAGGTATTGACCGGTCTCATTCTCACTCTCGTCCTCCTCCTCTTTTGTGCTCTCCTTGGAATCTGTTTCGTCATGAGTAACCGTAGCCTCCTCTGCCTTAGGCTTGTCTTTGCCCTTGCCCTTACCCTTGCCCTTCTTTTTAAGACCATTGATCTCCGCGAGCACTTCATCTTCGTCTTTGAATGCACCTGGGATAGAATGCTCGGGTTCTGACTCATATTCGGACTCTGACTCTGACTCAGGCTCTAGGGAAAGCTCGGATTGGTGCGATTCGGCGACTCCCTCGCTCTTTTCACTCTTTTCACTCTTTTCACTCTTTTCACTCTTTTCGCTCTTTTCGCTCTTTTCGCTCTTGTCGCTATTAACGCTCTTATCGTCCCCCAAACTATCGTGATCCGGGTCCAGAGCAAACTCAAGCCTCCGCTCGACTGCGGGCGGTGATCCCAACGCAATCCCAATCTCATGAGCCATGGCAAACTCGGCATACAATGCTTCATGGATTTCCACATTCTCTTCCAAAGAGCCCTCCAGCTCACCGACACTGCTAACCTGCTCTTCCTCGACCTCTTTGGGCTCCAAGAATTCCCCAGTAACAGGAGGAGCAATACCCGGGATATATGGTGCAAAGCTATGATCCACTTCATCCTTCCAAACGAATTCATTAAGATCGAGCAAATTCTGCTCCTCCCGTCCCAAGTGCTCCTTGAGCCCAGGAATTTCCGTGCCATCTGCGAAATATGCACTCTTAGGACTCCGTTTCAATGACTTTGGGTGATGAAGGCCAGATGGAGCGGCATCTTTTGGCGGGGTTGGTGGTGCACTGACTCCCGGCTGCGTGGTGGGAGGTGAAACGGATCCCGACCCGGAGGGCGAAACTTCATGTATATTAGCCCTAACCCTCCTCAGAACTCGCGAACTCCTGACATGGCGAGATTTAGGGGTTGTTAGCCCGTCGATATCAGTGTTGGTAATTGGCCTCCGACGACCGCGTTGAAACACAATTTCCTCATCACTGCCTTCGGAACTCTCCGAATCGTCTATGTCGTCGTGGGAACTTGCTAAAGGTGGAGTAGGTGGGGGGATTGGGCCACCGGCCGGAATAGGCGTGGTTGAAAGGGAGCTAATCTTTGGCGGGATCACCGCGGTAAAGGTCCGTACCTCGTCGCAGAGGACCACGCCATCTTGATCTCGCGAGGAACACCTCGAATGAGCGGGGGATCTTCGAACCGGCGATATTCGGCCGTGCGCTAAATAGAGTGAGGCTAGTGACGAACTGCTAGGGTAACTGTAAAGAGTATTTGCAGGACCCCGGGAAGGGGAGTAGTCGATTGTGCGGCGTGGTGGAGAAGTAGCTTTCCTTCGGGTGAGCCGTCGAGGCGGGGAAACAGAAGTTGGAGGAGTCCGCGAATGAGGAGGGGAGTGAGACATCGCGATCGTCTGCCTAACCGATATATCCGAACCTCTTCGTCTTCGTCTTCTTCTTCTTTTCTAGTAGGAATCGTAGGATAAACCGCCGGGAAAAAAAAAAGGGGAATTAAAAAATAATAATAATAGGAAATGATGAAACGGGAAAAAAAAAAAACCTCGAGATGTCAAAAGGGTGGAGTTAAAAGGGCTATCGTAGGAGAAAATAGAAAAATCCCAAAACAGGAAACCAACAAAACCAACCAAGTCCACAATCCGGGAAACAGGATAGAGCAGGGCGGTGAACAGTCTAGAGACTATGATACCGATACAATGGTCCCTTTTTTCCTTTCCTCCCTTCCCTTTCTATGACAGTATCTCTTTCTGCCTCCTTGGAAGCGAGGACTGAAGATCCTAGTAAGAACGCTGCCACTAAGTATCGAACACCGAACCTTTGCGGGGCCGCACCCGTAAATAACCCTTCCGTCCGCCTTTGCTTCTAGGCTGTTTGTGGCTTTTTTGGAGAGATCCGGAATCGGAGAAATTAGAAAAGGCCCGGAATAATCCTTCTTCGCTTCTCGTCCCAATTTCCTATTCTTCCTTATCCTTTCCTTTCCCCGCCCTGTCCTTTCCTTTTCCTTTGCTTTCTAACCCAAAGCTTCCCCTCCTTCTCTCTTCAAATATTTCTCCACGAAAACGGTGTATTTTTGTTGTTGTTGTAGTGGTTGCTATATTACTCGCTCAACCGTGGTCCACTCCGGTTCCGTGGCAAAAAGATTCGGTAATTTGTCCGCTGGGGGTTTTGTTGGTCCGAACGTTGGAAAAAAGTATTTCCTTCAAGCGAAGGAAAGGAAGGCAAAAAAAAAGAGAATCAGACTTCGAAAAGGGGGGTAGGCAGTAAAATAAAAGAAATATATGATGGGAAGAGTAAGAGAGGGGGGGGGGCTGGCAGATCACGGAAGGTCAAAAAATTGGAGCTTGAGTTGTATCATATCGTACCGCAGCGAACCAGCTAAACCAACCAACCAGCCATCCAAAGCAGGCAGATAGGCAGAGCAGAAGAAGCAGAAGAGGGGGTGGTGGCGTTGAAAAAACAAAAAAAGGTTCACGAATTGAAATGCGAGCCTAGATGCTCGTCAGTGTCTCAACGACTGTCTGCTTGCATGAGAAGGGAAAGTGAAGAGAGGAAGGGTTGGATGTGCGTGCGTCTGTATTTTTTCCCTCTGGGAGGGAGGGAGGGGTGTGTGAAATCGAGTGATGGGCCAATTATTCACCTTTCTTATCATAAGTTTTTATAGGAAGAGAAAGAGGGGGAAAGATGAATCAGCGGCGAACTAGGGTAAACATCAGAGAAAGAAGGAAGCGATTTCCTAACTTATTCCTGGTTCTCACAGTTGTATTATTTTTATTTTATTTTTTGAGGGAGAGAGAAACAGAGATAACCTGCGAGAGATACCATTAGTTCAGCTTAATTGAACCAATTGTATGTCCTTGACGGGGCGTATTACGGTATCCGAGATATCACGCTTTTACGGTCACATACAGCACGATGCGGCTATATGAAGCTGAAGTTTTTTTTTTTTTTTTCCAAACTTCCTTCCATCAAATTTGATTTGCTCTCCAACCTCAACAAATCTGCTTCCTCTTACCTCTTTTAATTTTGGGCAAGTTCATGAAACAGCCCTTTCCCGCTTCACTATCCTTCCCGAAGCAGAGTCTCTGCCTACTGCACGCGCGCGCGCGCTCACGCACGGAGGGAAAGAGTGAGGGAGGGAGGGGATTTGACCTCTCGAAAGGTGCGGATATGAGGGAAGACAGAGGGGTTGGGCGAGTGAGTGGGCGAGAGTAGTGGACTGTGCTGCAGAATCAACTAGATCAACCAGCAGAGAGTAAACCTGTGTTCCAATACGGCCCATGTAACTCCGAACCAAAATGTTTCCATTTCACTTTCTGCTCCTAAATTATCAAATGGGAAATCGCAAGTCGAGGGCCGGCTTCTATTCGTTCTTTTGAGGGCAACACAGATGCTATGCATGCCGGCCTATGACGAGCCGTGGTGGGGCACCCCTCTATAATTAACGCGCAGGAGGTTGCAGCCGGTTATGTACGTCGCATTGGTGGATTCTGCTGTGTGAGGAATAAGAGGTTATTTAACAGCGAATGATTCGCCGCCTCGTTATTTTGTTTCGGTGGTGGATTGAGTTTTGGTTGGTGAGGGGTGGGAAGTGGGGGTTGGAATCTCAGTGGTGGATTCAGGGTGGGTTGTTACTGGGGCCAGCGGAGGGTTGCTTTGGCGCTGCTTGGTCAGGTTAAGCTACCTCGGGCAGACCGGAGTGGACTGGTAGAGATTACTGGTAGCTGGTGCGGTCGACACTACCGGTAGCCGGTCTAGAAGGGAGAGAAAGATATACCGGTATTTGGTACAAGTTTGCTTGTGATACTCAGGTACTCATACTTACCATACGGCCTTCAAATTGCAAATACCCTGCGCAGTGCATACGGCAGATTACTCGAGTACCAGTACACACTACCGGTGACTACTCTGCCATATGCTGGCCTCCCCTGCTCATAATTTTCTACCGGTTTTTTGTGCCCCCGTTCGATCATTCAATTTCAAACAGAGGCTCTGTCCACCCTCTTCGCCATTTTAAACCTGGGTTACGGACACGGTTTACCATATATGCACAGATTAGAAGTATGAAACTAGTACCTATCGGCATCCTAGCCCCAATCCCTCTTCCCCCGACCAATACCGGTACTGTGTCTTGCGACGATTGCTGTCAACGCTGTCAATGCATTCCTTCTCTCTTTCCCCCCTTGCAGCCCTGCTGGATCCGCCAGGCGCTGTTACAGAGCATATAGAACACCCGTAGTCCCGACGAACGTTTTACTGTACCATACTGGTACTCGAGCACATAACGGGGAGTGCGCAGTCGTCGCTGTGCACGCTGTTAATGTGAGAAATGGATGAGTTGTTGAATGAAGTGTGTTGTGCTGTGCTGAGGCTTGCTCAGGGCTTGCAGACAACGGGTGGCGGAGGGGGGGGGGGGGTGATGTGGAGGCTTGAGAGTGAGTTTTGTGGGCGAGCTAGCAGGTTCTGGGCATAGTGACAGATGTTCGCCGTGTTTTAACCGGTAATTTGAGATGAGGTTCATAGGCCGCCTGGCTAGGAACGTCTCCCGAAGGGCAATTGGAGCCTTCGACGGATGCCTAAATTCCCTAAGGCTTCTGCCGTAGAGCTGATATGAGTGATGGTAAGCTACGGCAGTTCCGGTCCCCGGTGGGACAAGAATCCTCACGGCAGAACAACATTTGATGCACGCATAAAAACACTACTCGAGTACGGTACTCTGCGGGATGGTATCGGTACTTCCAGAATGTATCGTACCGATTCCAACACAACGGTCGCACACCCGGACCGGGAACATACCTCGCTTCGAGGATACGGTCACATCAAACTTCGCATCGATATCTCCGAAAAAGAAAAAAAAAGCGAAGGGAAGACACCCTCCACCTCTGAAACATCACTCGGTTCATTCCTTTTTCTTTTCTCAAGAAAAGAAGTGCGGTTTCCCTCATGAATCCACGATTCGCACTTCATTTAATTTCAGACAGGTCATATCGCACCACCCAAACATCGGCGAATTAGGTCGATAAAGCCAACGGGGCTGGTTTGGACGAAAATCAGATGAGAGATCGAGCGAGTCGAATGAGGGAGAGTAGTTGTGGAATGGTAGATCGGGTTTGCGTGGATGATGGATTGTGGGGCGAGAGGCGAGAAGGAGGGACGGGGAGGGGATGCGAGGCGAGGGGAGGGAGAAAGGGAATTGACGTCAAACACTTTTGCAAACGACCCTTCAATCCGTTTTCCTCCCACGTTATGTCTAGTTGGGCCAGGAGTCTGGGGGGAGATGGTTTGTGTGATGTGGATGCCTGAAGTGGTGGCCACATGGGTTTGTTGATTTGTGGACCCTTAGTGATCACGAGGGGAATTAATTTTTGTTGGATCTGGAACGGACGGCTTGCGCGCTACCGTACTACAAGTTCTGGTATCGTGCTTGGATTGATAGGACGGATTCATAAAACTATCTCGGGTTGGACTGCTCGAGCACTCGAGTAGTGCATTGACCAAAGTCTAAGGATTACCAATAAACCCCGGGGCCGTGCAAGAACCAATCTCGATGCGCAAGCCCTCTAATAATTATTGAAACAACGTTACCGACGAATTAGTAGGTAATTGTCATGGGAACGGAGGAGAATGAAACATTTTTTCAAGGTATAGTACCGGTATCACTCTCTAGGGGAGATCCGGGTCAGTAGGAGCGAATCATGAGGGCATGCCTAAGGCATTCAACCCAAGGCCGAAAAAGGGTTTATTTTTTTTCGATTGCCAAGTTTCGAGTGGGTCCGCCAGATTTATATCCAAGTATCATACCATAATAATAAACCTCAGGCAAACTGGCTCAAAAGGCATACCGGTACGCATATTACATCAAGGTCCTTCCACTCAAAAAACTTGCATGAATATTTTTTTCAACCCCAGGGCTAGATGCCTCTAGCATTATAAAAGAGTCCCGAGGGAGGGAAATAGTGGGAAGGAAATAGTGGGAAGAGAAGGGAGAAAGGAAAAACTTGTAGGAAGGCTACGAGGAATGCGAAAAACAGGACTAAATCTGTTGATGACGGCGGGGAATCTAGCCAAGCCAAGAATGACGTTTTTGACGGGGGGGGAAGGGGGGAAGGGAGTGTTAACCCTTGCAGTTGCACTCCGTCATCTTGCATCATACCGCATCCCCCGCCCACCCCCGCTTCCTAAAACCTTTTTGGAACCAGACTTTTGGATTCAACTTGTTCTTCCCGCAAACCGAAGCCCTCAGCTCTTCCACAGCCTGCTTGCAGAGGATGCCTGAAATACCCGTATTTTTTTTGCGCTGAAATGAAACTCAACTGTACGGTAGTGGATTGGTAAGCTGGGGAAGTTAATTTGAGTAACAATGCATAACTTCGAGTTATTAAGTGAAAACAGGGATCGTTTTTTTTTCATCCCAACTTCGACCCTGTTAAATCTTCCATACCCTTTCATAAGCGAGCACTTGTAAGAGCGGGAGAAACCAGTACGGTACCGGTGCTCGTGTGCTGGGGTAGTTCAAGCCACTTTACATTTCGCAAGACACGAGACAGCTAGAATGAGTAAGTCGGCGTGGCAGCAAAGGGTGCCTCTGGCGCCGAAGCGTGAGTCTGTATTCGCTCGTCAGGGCATAAATTTCAGGGAAAAATTGATACATGATACAGGTATTTGGGGGGGTGGTGATATTTGAATGTCTTTGAATGACGACCAAAGAGGTGCGGGATTGGGAGTTGGAATACCCGCATGCATAGAGGTAGGGCTGCACGGTGCGGTACGTCCTTGCTCCTGGAATGGAGATGGCTCCAAGTTCGCCCTAGCCCTTCCCCTTCCGCCACCAGTCCACACTTCGCGCCTCCCCGCTCCTTTCCAGCACCCAGTAGTGACGAGTTGAGTGACGAAACTTCTTGGCTGCCGAACCTGGCTTTGTCTCCGCCAGCCGCAGTTTAGTTACGGTGAACCTTAGACTACTGAACTCTCTTGCCTCTTGAGTATCTCGCTCTTCCCGCCAACGTCCATTCACGGAGCCATTGCCTACCACCGTCAACTTTTTCAATTCCAGTACCCTATCTTCTAGATTTGGACACAGAACCCCCCCGTTTTGATTTGTGTCTCGCAGTATTACTGCCCCTTCATAATATCTCGGCGCTACCCCTCCATGTCCTAGGTCTATACCACATATACTGGACTACCTATTTACAACCCCCTCCCCCTCACCACGCCTACAGATTCGACTCCCCCCAATATTTCCTCATCCCTTGAACTACCCCAGATATTGTAAAAGTAAGCAATCTCGACGAAATCAATCGCACTAGTTTCTACTAGTTTCCTGGAACTCTGCCACTACATTCGGAGCCGGTACACACTCTAGACTACAGAGACACCAATATCTGCTGTGATCTAATTTGTCTTCGTCATCATGCCTATGATAGAGGTGAGTTCGAGGCTTCTACATTTCACTTAATCTTGTGTCCCCTTCGTTTCCCCATCCCACTCCCCTCCCACCTGGTTACCGTATTCCCTCTCCGGTTCCCCCCCCCCCCCCTACCTTTTTCATGAATTTGGCGGGTACCGAATCCTGGACTACGGATGTCATCATGCTTGGTTTTGCTGCCTCATGACGGTGACTTCCTACTTGCATCTTAGCAGTACTTCTCTTGCTTATCACTTCAACCACTATTCGCCGCTTTTCTGCCTCTGTACCCGTCTCCTTTGTTCTCTATTTTGGGCAGCGTTAGCGCAATGGTTTGGCCTTTTGTTGTGGTGTTTTCATTCTCAACTCAACACTTCCGCAATCACTCCTTTACCCCGCTTTCCCCTCTATCTCTTGTTCTCAGTCTTTTGTCTACGTACCTCGGCTTCGGCGCCTGTACAACAATTTCCCCTTCGCCATAAACACAAACAAAGAGTGCCCCAGACTAATGGCGACGCAATATCAGAATCTCAAAAACTTTATCCGTCATGGGAAACAAGCGCGGAATCATGACACTCATTCCCAACCTACCCCTCCACAGCAACACTATGCGCATTCCGACCCAGCAACCGATCACCATCGTACCCAGCAACAACAGCGGGGGCAAGACTTTTTAGCAGCTCCCGGTGGCGACGGTAATCGTAATATTGCGGCTTCAAACGCTGCGGGGGTGCATCAAGACTACCCACTTGATCTAGGGGTGGTGACTGGGGGTGGTCACGGTGGCATCACAGCTGGCGGAATCGGTGCTCATGGTGGAAAGGTATACGACGAGAATTTACTTGCAAAGATTGTAGCCGAAGAGAAGGAGAATAGGGAGAGGTTACCAAAGTATCCCGGCCTGGAGCGGTGGGCCTTGAAGGAGAAGATGGGCGACGGTGCCTTTAGCAATGTCTACAGAGCGAGTGATACCCAAGGAGAATACGGAGAGGTTGCTATTAAGGTTGTACGGAAATACGAATTGAACGCGTCACAGGTATGAGGTTCCTCTTTTCGCTTTTCCTTTGCCGCTTCCCCTTGCCCTGTATCTTCCTTTCTTTCATTCTTTCATTATAAACGAAGGAGAAGGCGGTGCGCACCGGTTTTGGGGGAAACTTTTGACCAACATGTGTCGCGGACTACTTCGGCTTAGAACAACGACCATTTGCATCCCGATTTTAAAAAAGCTCCAAAGACAGTAGAGGTGGGCAAAGCTCTCTCCGCCATGCCCTTAAGCCACCGTTTGAAAACGTAGCCTCCTTTTTCCTCACATTTCCTTTTTCTCCTTGAGTGATCTAGCCGGTCGATGGCTTTCTGTTGCCTGGATCTGAAACTAAGGGCCAGGTTTGAATTGTAGGGCTTGGCTAACCTTTGCCTGCAGAGGGCGAATATCTTGAAGGAAGTGCAAATAATGCGAGGGCTTAATCACTCAAATATCGTCTCATTGATTTCATTTTCGGAATCACGAAGTTACTATTACCTTGTTTTGGAACTGTGCCCCGGAGGCGAATTATTCCACCAGATTGTTCGTTTGACATATTTCTCGGAGGACCTCGCCAGACATGTTATTGTACAGGTAGCAGAGGCGCTCAGATATCTGCATGAAGAAAAAGGTGTTGTGCATAGGTAAGGAATTCTTTCAGTCAAATTCGTCATGCCCGGTGCTACTCTCTCAATTTTTGAGCCTCCAACTGACGTCATCATGCATAAATGAAGAGATATTAAGCCTGAAAATCTACTATTTGAGCCCATTCCATTTATTCCAACCAAGAACCCTAAACCTCTGGGCCCGGATGAGGAGGACAAAGTGGACGAAGGCGAGTTCTTGCCCGGTATTGGAGCCGGTGGAATCGGTCGGATCAAGGTTGCCGATTTTGGGCTTTCGAAGGTTGTATGGGATAATCAAACAATGACACCTTGTGGAACCGTTGGATACACCGCTCCTGAGATCGTCAAGGATGAGCGATATTCAAAGAGCGTCGACATGTGGGCTACGGGCTGTGTCTTGTACACCCTGTTATGCGGATTTCCACCTTTCTACGATGAGAGTATCTCGGTACTCACGGAGAAGGTCGCAAAGGGTCAATACACATTCCTGTCACCATGGTGGGACGATATTTCCAAGTCTGCTCAAGATCTCGTATCCCACTTGTTAACCGTCGACCCGGAGAAGCGCTACACGATTCACGAATTTATGGCCCATCCGTGGATCCGAGGGACAGACGAAGAGACAACCGCAGCCCTGGATGCCCCACCCCTCGCCACACCTGCGATCAGAAGTGCAAACAAGACCTTCACCCCAATGGTCATCGACCCGGACTTTAGTCCAGATATAGGTGCCCCAGGCGCCGCTAAAAGAATGGACTTCCGTTCCCCGGGCGTGGTGAGCTTACGCGAGGTCTTCGACGTGGGATACGCGGTGCACAGAATGGAGGAAGAAGGCAAGCGCCGGAAGAACTGGAAGCAGGGCTATCGTGGAGGCCCTCAGCCTCTGAACGAGGAGGACGAATTCGACTCTGGAGACGACGACGTGGATGTAATATTCGGCTCGGAAGACGAAGAGGTGGGCGAGCCTGGTAAGATCCCGAGTGACACAGACGACGTTGTGGGGGTGGGGCAAACCCTCCGACAGACGGATCTGAACGCGGGAAGCATGTACGCTGGCAGCGTAGCAGCGGCGAGAGGAGTGGGGGTCTCGGGGTTAGCGAAGCAGCAGCAGGCCAGTAGTGGTAGTGCGAAGCAAACGACGTTCGCGACACCGGCTCGAGGAACAAAGAGGGGGAAAGCGCGTGGTGCGTTTGAGCTCAGTCTTGATAACGCGACACTCTTGGGGCGGAGGAAGAGGCAGGATTACCCAGTCGAAGCGTGATTTGTTGTTGATGTTTAGTTGAAGTGGTGAGAAAGTGTATTTAAGCACATAGAAACCAACACAAAGGCGGGGGAGAGAGGGGGGGATTTCCACGATATATATGGACGGGAAATGGTTCGGAGCATCTCATTCTCATTGTTTTCTTTTCTTTACTTTTCTTCTCTCCTTTTTTTTTTCCTCCCTTATTTAGCTCAAGCTCGGATTTTACTACCACCGATATCTGTACGGTATCTGTACTTTGCACTTCTATCATCAATTCTATCAATTCCATTAAATTTTTCTCACTCATTCATTCATTCATTCATTCATCAAGTTCAAATCAAAATAAAGTACTCGTACAGTATGTATGAAAAAACAAAACAAAATGTATCACACCAACGGGACCCCAAACCTACCCAACACAAAGTCCAGAGTTCTTGAATAGCGCGATGGAAAATTTTAATCTCCCCGGATATATAATAATTATTATATCATCAACCGACGAGGAAAGTGAGTGTTATAACTTCGTGGCCAAA
>Ga0307507_10005093_pt1 | contig 22111 bp, 26 predicted proteins | sample 7_EM_MG_FD_207223 | JGI IMG/M metagenome (GOLD analysis project Ga0307507, IMG submission 207223) | Populus trichocarpa ectomycorrhiza microbial communities from riparian zone in the Pacific Northwest, United States - 7_EM | ecosystem: Host-associated > Plants > Roots > Unclassified | place... | reverse complement strand
TACTTGCACTATTCAACTCTGTCCCACTGGCAGTTGATTCTCCTCCTACCTTAACTTTTATTACTTCATGTTCCCAGAAGTCAGATTACTCTTCTTCTCTACTTTCTACAATTCCTGATTCGCCTCAAATGTCACCCCCTCTGACTATTACCTCTACCACTCTCAACTCAAATTCCACAATTCCTCTCCAGTTGGTCTCCAAGGATTGCAATCCAGCCTTTTCTTCCATTTTCTCAAGTGTAATATTATCCAGAGAAATTCTGATCTTGATTAAAGCGGAATCGATTCCAGGTTAGAAGTTTGTCACCCTCCCACGAAGTAGTACATCAACCAGTGGAGGTAACCACTCTCCATGTTCTTCGGCCAAGACAAGGCAGAGAACAGGCACCAAAGAATGTCCACTCTGGAGGCCAATTGAATACTCAGTCACCATTAAACTAACTCTTGTGTCACCTTTTTCATACCATATCACCTTAGTCTCCCCGTATCAACCCTGTTGAAGTTATTTTTTCTTAGACTCTCTATTATCATATTTCCCACATAGCTACTTTCCTTCAATTTGAGTTACTAAACTGATCTTTTCTTCTCCCCCATCTGCCTTTGCTTGCTATTTCTTTGTATTCTATGATGAAAATATATTAACAATCTACCTTATTGGTTACGAAATTTCCATTATTACACGATCTCTTTGTAAAAATATATTTTTCAAGTTTTGAACTACTTACAGAATTTTTACCTCTGGAACATTCTTGCTACCAGTGCCTGTTGCCCTCGCATCATAGTGCAACACCAGTGTGTTCCATTCCTAGGGCTAACCTTAGTTTCAAACCTTCGCACTCCTAGTATGTGTTCCTTTGTCTTTCCAAAACATGTCCGCTGTACCTAACCTTCCGCCCATCCACGCTATTGCTTCAACTCCCTTAGAGCCTATTTGGATACAACGGTTCTGTTCCATTCGGCGACAGTTCCCACTCTAAAAAGAGTTGTCTTTCGCTTTGGAAATGGAACGAAAGGGGCCTCTTGTATGGGCCAACAGAACAGAACCGTTGTGTCCAAACAGGCTCTTATCCTCTAAGTCTCTTCCAACAAACCTTCTCCTGATTGAAACACGGCGTGTAGTGCCGTAAAAACTCAAGGAAACGAACAGTGTGCTATATAGTTAGGAATTCCCCACTCTGGAATAGGGGTGAATAAGGCAGCAAAAAAGAGCTTCTCCGTTCCTCTGAGACTCATAAAAAAACTAAAAAACACCAGACCTGACCAGAGGAGGTAACTCCAACGCCATAGAACACAGTTCGTTTATTTGAGTTTTTACCGTAGTTGGTATCGTAGATATTGAACCTTTGTGAAAATCTTTTACCTTCTAGCATTACATAAGCAAGTTTGCCCCAGGGTGACCTTGCTTAGTAATCCATATTGTAACAATTTCATCCCCTAATTTCTATTATTTATTCAGCTACTACGCCTCTCGACTAAGAGAATCCAGTTTGATAATTATCAGCATATTAGTCAGTTATGAACTTCTGGTGGGGCAGAGACTTTCGAGCTTTCAAATTGTCAGTTTTAGGATTTGGCGTTGTGGCGGATCCGGTGACTATAGTCCGCCGTAGAACATCCATCAGGTTTAATAATTAATTTTATCTTATCTACGATAGATCCTACCAGAGGGTCAAAAACCTTTGACTGAAGAAGTTCCCCAACAATGAGTGATTGCCTCCTCAATTGGCTTTTTGACCTCATCCTTAGCACCCTTCATGAGATTGGGATCAGGATAGTGCTTAAAACACTTATCCTTAATCAAAGATCAGATATTTCCAATTGGATTGAGATCTGGTGAATTGGTAGGAATTTATAATAGTTTAATTCCATGCTATCTGAATTTTCTTACTCCTTATCTTCTTTTTCCAATACATAACATTAAAGCCATATTTTAATCTCTTCTTAGCAAGGATCTAATGAAGATGAACCTTCTCCTGTATCCCTTACTTTTTAAGATTTTTTTTCTGGTTGCCTGCACTATAGTCTTTCTCAAGATATCTGGTGAAAATTTCATGACAATTTCTTAATAGCTGTTATAGCAATCTTTGAGGGTTTTCTCAACTCTAACTTTATTCTGAGCCTTAAAAGTCTCAGGATATCTTCCTCGACCCTCCCTCTTTTATGCCTGGGAATCTCCGCCTGCTAGTATACTATGAACAGTAGTAAGAAGAATATTAAGTTGGTAGGAAAAGTGTCTTAAGGGGATGGCATTTTCATATAAATCACATACTTTACCTCTAGTGTATTCACTGAGATGCTTAGAAGAAAGGAGTTTTTTGAGATCACTGTGAAGAATAAGAGCTATTATTTCTGGGAATAAAAAAGGGAAGATACGATGAAGTATCAGTTAGGTGGATATTATTGTTGTAGAGGGGGTTTGTAGTGCAAGTGTGCCTGGAAGCGATGGGTTGCCATGCCTGCGCAGGTGAACGGTTAATTTTGTCCAAGACAAACCTCCGCAATGGCCGTGTGAGAGCTGGAAAACAAGTCAGTATTATTGAATAGGTAATCCTGAAGGGTGTAGTGGACAAGAAGGACAGTGTATTCTCTTGGACAAGCCCCAATCTGCACCCCAGTAGTGATTTTACAGTTGGAATGTTCTGATAATCCAGCTCTGTAGACCCGACTTCTATCCTGAGGGTGTGGCATAACTCGCTGGCTTTTAAAGATTGCCCCGAATGTGAGAGCCACATTAGTACCTCCATGACCAGTTGGGCCTTCCTTCCCTTCTGAGCCTTTATCCGTGCGAGGGTTGCAGAGTAATAAAGTTTATGGGGGTGCGGCTCATCACCGGGATGTGGCTCATCCTGCCAACCACTGGAAACCCAAATGCATATTTCAGATATATATAAATAGTAGTAATATCTCATTGAAGATCTGTTATTAAGTACTTTGCAATATGCTGAACCAGTATATCTCGTTTTTATATTTTTAATAAATCTTGATTTGTTGGTATAGTGGTTTTAAGAATTGTGGGTTTAAAACAAGAGTTACAAGACTATTCTTTTGTTATGCTGTGTAAAAATTGAAATAAAGTATGGGGACAAAGCTTTTCGTCCGGCGCGGCAAAGGCAATCCCACTCCCACCATACATTTATTACCTATACAACCACAACTTCTTAGAATGAACCGAAAATCTATGTACATATCCAGTTGATGGAAGAAAACTTCAATCTAAAATTTTAGAGAAAAAAAAGTCACTACTTTGTACGCCATCACTTTGCGTCTAGAACAGCAGCCACTCTTCTAGGCATAGACTCCCACAGGCTTTCAGAAAAATCCGCTTCAATACCCTGAGCCCAAACCACATCAAGAGCTTCTGCTAGATATCTTCTAAGGGTATCTGGCCTCCCCTTAGTCTTGTGAGTGTTGGGAAAGGGCTGGTGTAGCTTCTGCTTCAACCTTTTCAAATTGGGCTCAATAGGATTGAGCTCTGGGGAATCGGGTGGCCATTCCATAACCTATATGTTGTTTCCTGCAAAGCAAGCCATAGTTTCTCTTGCAGTATGTATCTTTCCACCATCCTGCTGAAAGATAGGATCCCTAACTGTGTCCTCCACCTCCTGCCAGATATCAACTAAGCCATTCTCCAAAACTCCAATATATATAAAGCTATTCACAGTCTTGTCAAAAATAGGAATTAGAGGACCCTTATCTTTACCCCAAATACAAGCCCATCCCATCAACCTTATCCCAGGTCCTTTTGTAACCCCATGAATGCAGTCTTTATGCCACTTTGCAATAGGTGTTCTGAACACCCAAATACCCTTCAGATCTTTGAACTTTTCAACCATGCATTCCTCACTAAAGATGACCTCCTCAAAGTCCTCCTGTGTCCAATCCTTATACTTCTTGACCCAAGCTAGCCTGTTGACAGAATGCTCATCTGCTAGAAATGCTCTTTTCCTGGCTCTCTACTTCTTGATGTTGACTGATACGAAAGCTCGCTTGATGGTCTTGACGGGGGCATGTGGTGCAACCTCATTGCGCAATTCTGATAAGGGGAGGGAGTCTGTCAGCTTAGACTCTCTGACCAGGCGGCGATTGGTTCTGGTATCCATAATTTCTGTCTTCCAGGCATGGGGAGGTTTTTCACATCACCCCACCTGTGCAACTGGTTGTAGAAACTTAGAACAGTACTCTTAGGCCGACTTAAGATCTTTCCAATTTCAGAAAAAGAGCGAGATTTTTCTTTCAAGGCAACAATTGGCCCTTTCTCAAACCCTGTGAGATTGCTAGTCTTTTCTGGAGGCATGGTTGTTGAGGGGTGGTTGATTGTTGAGGTGGGTTCTTTTGAGGGGTTGCTTGGTTGCCGCTGATTGGACGAATAGCTTTGTCCTAGTACCTTATATATAATAGGGCTTGATGGGCCTAATATATTAGCAAGCTCCTCGCCGTCTAATTCCCCCCCCCCTACATTCTACAACAAAGCACACCGTGCTTCGCTTATGGGAGAACACACCACACCTCGCCTCCCCACTCCATCCACTGATGGAGATCCCCCCCAGACCTCCTAGTAATTAGACTCTGGCAGGGGCCATCTCCTGTGCCAACACTGCCCGCCTCCAAGAGTGGCCCTCTTCCTCGCCTTCCAACTGCCCCTCCCCTCCCATGTCATTCTCGGGGAAACTTTCGCAGAAACAAGGAAGAGCCTCCAGCTCTCCCCCGACCTCGTCCACGACCAGTCCTCCCAGGCCATACAAACATCACCGCCAGCGAAGGATCCATTCTCTCCATCCTGTGCGCCAGCGTGTCTGGCATCGTGGCCCTCACTACCCAACTAGACACAGTCACAACCCGACTATCGGCTCTCGTGAAGGAATACCACAATCAACCCACTGACCTCTCCTCCCCAGTGGCAAATGCATTTTTCGCCCAAGATGACATCCGCCCGCTCATCTCGACTGTCCGTGACGTGTCATATCGGGTCTCTGCCCCCACGCCGTCCGCTCCCCTGATTGACCCCACACCCCAACCCCCACAATTAAATGCCTCACACTCAGCCCCCCCAGTGCCGCCTCACAACCCTCCCCACTGACCCACAGCCCCCGCCCCCCGCACCTCATTTGCCCCCCGTTCCACCTACTGTGCACTTGACCCTTCAGTACACTGCCCCTTCTACTACACGAGCTGAGACAAGAACTTTGGCGACCCTGAGCTGTATGCCAAGGCCTTCCACGACTGTTGGAAAACCTAGCACTTTGGTGCCCCAGGATATTACCTGTCATCCTCAACCTTGCCACCCTACATCTGGACTACAAGCCCAAATCCCTCACCACCTATGCTCAGGTGACTGGCTCCAGCAAGAACACCAAGGGCAAAAAGAATGAGACCCCCTGGGCAACAGAGGTAGCGAGAGAGGGAGAAAAGACTTTGAAGCCACCCTCAATACTCCCTGTGGCCTCCGGATGTTTCTTTGCCGTGGGGAAGATCCCATGCCCCACGCCCTCGCCTCACCCATAGCTGCAACCTTCCCCGCCCTCATCGCCTCTACCCTCACCGACTCTAACTACCTTCTCACTAAGAGGATTATCACAAAGGTCAATGATTGTGGCGCCATATTTCTTATTCGCACAGACCCCAATAGACAAGCCAGCTCGTACTCCCCCTACTTCGATGCTATCAGCCGCTGTCTCAATCAGTTCTACCCCATAGGGGCTAGCCCATGGCAGTCATTTACCATGGCGCCAACCACTATGCAGCTGGCAATACACTACGTCCCTGTCCATGTCCTCTCCGACAAAGACAAGGACCTTCTTGTATACCTCAAGGAATCCATCTACGACTCGAAAGAGGGCACGATATCGGGGGCCAGGTACCCTAACCAAGACGGTTATTCTAGACTATCTCAGGAAACAACTTCAGTGGTGGTCTCTGTTGACCCCAATGATGTACGCACTCTCCTCCCAGCCCCATTCATAGTCTCCAAATCCTCAAGGTCGAAAAAACAGTTGACGCCAGCTATTACACCCTGGGTACCAATTGCTACCACTTTGGCCAAGCCACCCAATACTGCACCAAAAAACAGCCCTCGTGTTCCCACTGTGCTCTTCATCATACTTGTACTGCCCACCGTGGTCAGAACCCCACCTGCACCAAAGGAGGTGACTCCAAACCAATGTCAAAGTGCTGCCCTACCTCACCCCCCCATTGCACCAACTGGGTCGATGACCACGATCTCTTCTTCTGAGAATACAGGCCTGGACCAAACCGGCCTCCTCAATTCAAGGCCCCCCACCTACCGCAAGGGCCACATCTGGATCCTTCCCGACAGTAGTGAGGACAGGTGTAACCGGTAAGGGTTACTCTCTGTGTAACCGCCTCCAGGGTGGTGGCGGGAATCGATAGGGTAATACTACTATCTCTATACCAAAGTGCGGTAAATAATGAGACTAAGTACCAGAGGGTTAGACTAAGTTGTTGTAACAAACTTCTTACTATATGGCAACTACCAAGTAGTTCCTAATAGCTAAGGATCTTTGGTCTTATTGGATTCACGAAGCGAACTGAAGAAGTAACTCTTAAACCAAGTATATTGAAAACTCTGTCGGTCGAAGTCTGCCCTCTCTAAGTCCGGAGAATAGCAGGTCTTAAATACACTTGTTAAGCTAACCGGAGCCTGGTAAAAAATAACCATAAAGACTCCCAAAACGGTAGCCTTGAAACGTTACTTAAAATATATCAACTATCAAACGATACTTTGACACAATAACTAAAACATACCGAGTATCAAACGATACTTGAAATTAAACATAAGACATCATGAGTATCAAACTCAATCATAAAACATACTGAGTATCAAGCGATACTCGAACCACACAGTAAATATCATGAGTATTAAACTTACTTATAAAACATACTGAGTATCAAGCCATACTCGAAACCACACAGTAAACATCATGAGTATCAGACTCTATCATAAAACATACTGAGTATCGTTTGATATTCAGTATGTTTTATGATTGAGTTTGATACTCATGATGTGTTATATTTGGTTTCAAGTATTGTATGATACACAGTATGTTTTATGACTGAGTTTGATACTCATGATGCTGATGTTTGGGTTCAAGTATCGTTGGATACTTGGTATGTTTTATTTATTGTGTCAAGGTATCGTTTGATACTTGATGGGTTTTATGTAACGTTTCAAGCCTACCGTTTTGGGAGTCCTTATAGTTATTGTTTACAAGGCTCTGGTTAGCCTGACAAGTTCATTTAAGACCTGCGATTCGCTGGACTTAGAGAAAGCAGACTTTGAGAGACAGAGTTTTCAATATACTTGGTTGAATAGTAACTTCTTCAGTTCACTTCGAAATTCCATTAAGACAAAACATACTTATCTATTAGGAACTACTTGGTAGTTGCGATATAGTAAGACGTTTGTTACAACAACTGAGTCTAAGCCTCCGGTACCTAGTCTTGTTATACACCCTTCCTTGGTATAAAGAGGATATTGTTACCCCATCGATTCCGGCCACCACCCAGGAGGCGATTATAACATGGATATGGAGGCGGATGGCCGCCCATGACACTCCACTTCCGAAGCCACTATAGCCGCTACCGTGGATCACTCCACTCCTAAGCCACCCCCACCGCCCCTCGGGCACCCCCACAGGCGCACCAGTAACCTTCTCATATCCTGGGGTTTATACCAGAAATTAAGAATGGCCCCTGCTATCCCCCCTGCCTCGGGCTGGGAGCCGTGGAATCACTCACTCTCGTCCAACCCAACAGCCTAAGTAGCTGAGATGGCTTTCTCTCCTTATTTCCTTCCCACGCCAGTCTTCCCTTAGTTGATATTGTTCTTTTACAAGACTGCCCTATTTCTAGAGGCTTCCTACCTTTCTTTTCTGGTTTCAACTCCTTTGCCCGCTCAATCACCAAGCCCGGAGTGGCTTGGTATGTTTCCCACAAGATTTTATTAAGGTTATCCATTTTACCTTGCTTTCCCCCTAACTCCGTAGATTTCATGGCCCTCAATGACTCTAGACCGCAGGGATGCTTTGCATTCTCCTTTACCTGGTTCAGAGTAGGAAACACCTATGCATACCCACTCTGGCCCCTTTTCCGCTCGGTCACCCCTATCACAGCCATCCATTATCTTGACTTCCCATACCTGGTTGCTGGCGACTTCAACATCGACAACCCTGCTGCTGATCCCCTCAGAGCCCTCTCATTCATTGAAGAAAGAGAATCTGCCCAGTATTTTGCCAAGGCTGGCTACTCAGGCTTCTCCCTCCTCAACGAGCAGGGCCCAAATACCCACTTCCCCTTCTCCGGTTTCTATAGGCCCAGACTCATGGATCTCGCTTTTGCCAATTGTCTTATGTTCCCTGCCTTCCGGTCTTGGGATAACTCCTCCCTCCCCTCAGGAGGCTCCAATCACATCCCGATGCTACTCTCCCACACACTTCCCAATTCCATAACCGAGGAGTCTCAGCATAGATGGCTTGACGCTGACTGCCCAGCGGTCGCCAATGCCCTCATGAACTTGGAAGTTGCCCTGCTGCCTCGCCACCCCTCTCCGGCACAACTGCACCAATTGTTTTTTGCCCCTTCAATGTCTGTCTTCACTACCATAATCAAGGCCTTGGCCCTGCATTCCCATCCATCCCCCTGGTCCAAACCCAGGTGGACCCCCCTCTCAACCTCACCATGCAGGGTATTTACCAAAGCCATGCCTACAGCCAAAGAACATCAGAGTCCGTCCTCCTTCTTCCTGGTCAGAGCGTCCAGGTCAGGCTACCTCAAAGCTATTAAAAAAGTGAAATTGACCAACTGGGCCGACTTCGTTGCAAAAAGCTCTCACCAAAACATATAGACCGCCCAGAAATTTGTCCCCCCATGAAAGACATCTCGCTTCCACTCCCTACCGGGCTCCGCTGACCCCATATCCATAAACAAGATGTTTCTAGACCACAGCTTTCCCCCAGGAGACGACCTCCCCCCGAGTGGTTGTCTCTCGCTCCACCACTCTGCCGACCCCCTGTCAAGAAATGAAATAGCCCACGTACCATCCAGCTCCTTTGTATCATCCCCCCCAGCCCTGACTGCATTGCATATTTAGTCTGGAAAATGGACAACGACCTTAACCCTAAAAGCCTCCAGGACCTTCTATCCCCTCTTGTGTTCTTTGAGTACCATCCCCCCACCTGGAAGAAAGCAAACTGTGTCGTCCTCAACAAGCCCGACACAGCATCCTACAACTCTCCTTTCTACTTCTTTATTATCTTCCTTCTGTAAACAATATCCAAAATCTTGGAACAGGTCATGACGGTCATGCTGTCTGGTCACACCAGCGCCAGGGGCCTCCTCAACCTGGAACAATGCAGCTCCCTCCCCGGACTTAGCACCTTCAACACCTGCCTGTCCCTCACTCATGAGATAAGGACCCGCCAAAGGCCCAAGCTCAGGGTCTTCACACTCTTGCTCGACATCAAGGCCAGTATTGACAATGTCGATGCCCACACCCTTAGCTCCTCCCTTCTGGCCTCAAACATCCTATCCTCCATGGTCGACTAGTTCTTCTCTTTCGTTTCTGAGAGGACTTGCATTCTGGTCTTCCAAGGATCACCTAACCTCTTAGCCATAGTCTCAGTGGGTACTCCCCAGGGCACACCCATTTCCCCCTCCACTAACTCATCTACGTAGCCCCACTACACATGGCAATCCAAAGGGGACTCATACTCACCTAAGTGACCGACCTCTCGGTCACCGTTGTATCTGACTCCCACAGAGGAAACATCCGCCGCCTCCAATTCTATTCATCATCATTTCCAAGAATGGCAGAGACATAGGGGTCTCCTTCTCTGTACCGAAAACAGAACTCATCCACTGGCGTACCCCCAGCCAGGCAACAGCACACTCCAAGGCCTCCACCTCCCTGGACAGGTCCCTATTCCACCCCTGAGGGGTTGTAAGATAGCTCGGCTACTGGCGATCTCCCTCCCTCGACTCCTCGCACCACTTAAACCACCAGCTCTCACTGGCAAATGCCGCCCTTTGCTTTGGCAAATACCTATCCTCTCCCAGAACAGGAGTCCGGCCCTTTCCCTGCCATGACATCGCACAAGACCTCCTCCTCCCTATTCTCACTTACAGGGCCGACCTGCTCACCCTCAGCACCCTCTCACTCGGAGGCATGAACCGCTTCTGGCACAGGGTCCAGAGGTGGTCAATCAACGCCTTTTTCTCCACACCCTCCTGGGTCCTCTCTCAGAAGGATTGCCTCCCCCCATCCCTCCATACTGCAAGTATAAGAGACGCCTAGCAGCACTCTGTATCGCATGCGCCCGCCGCTCCATCAACCCTGCCGCCACAAGGTTTCTCCACTCTGTCCCCTCCGTCTGTGTGTTCAGGGCCCAAGACTCCCCAAGCTAGCTCACAAAGGCCTCTTGTCAGGCTACCTTCCCTTGGACTGGCGCACGAGTGTCCCGGCCCCACCGATCAGAATCTACCTCCCGGTCTACGCCCTTGGGCAACTCACCCTCCCCCTTCAGGCGGGGCTCTCCCGCTTCCCCTCGGTCCTCCACGCCCCACCCTCTGAAGACACAAATATCCCACCCGCCCCACTCATGAGAAGGACCCACCACCCTCTCTGAAGAAGGGCTAAGGCCTTGCTCCTCAAAGAGTGGACAACCGAACACCCCACACCCCCCTCCTACGCCGACCCCCCCTCTCTCTTCCCACACCCCTTCATGGGATTGGGAAAGTTTGTAGTAGGGAGGATTCACCAGATACGGGCCCAGAAAGGCTATCTGGCCACCCCCCGATCCTGGTTCGACCAAGACCATCTGACTACATGCCCCAGGTACTACCAAGACCACGCGAGCTTCCAGCCCGCCATCCTAAAATGCCCTGCCCAGGCCTGCAACAGAGACCTCTTGCTGAAAGACATCTCGTTCATGGGGCCCGACGCCCCACTCTGGTGGAATAATACCCTCCTTCAGACTTAAGACCAGTACATCCTCGTCAAAACAACTAGGGTCCCTCCCACAATGCTCCCCTACTTCTCCCCCCTCCGAGCAGCGATACCCCCTGCCCATAGTAAGACTCTCTGATGGATCGCATTTTTCCGTTTAACTACTTTTAGTTTTTCCTCGTTATAAAAACACTCTGGCAGCAGGCAAGAGGGGATCATTTTTCCTTGTATTATTTTTCCCTTTTTATTTATTTTTGTATAAAAGATTCGGCAAGCGGTTTGGCCATAGATGTTTCAGTTTGTAGAGAATTTGTTAACGAGAGGTTTCTCTTGTTGTTTGTTTTGATTTATAGGTTTTGTTTTTTCATTAGCTAGCGCTTGTCACAAACGGTGACTAAGCAAGGCAGACTCTCACATGACTAATAGTTATTAGTCATCGGTTTGTTATCTTTCACACTATGAGATCAGTTGACTCATAAGGCTTTCACATGACGACGCAATAGCGTGTCATTGGTTTATTGTTATTGGTTGATGTTTGACATGACGCACGATCGTGGTCATGTGGTTTATGTATTTCGCACATGACTCATAGTTATGAGTCATGGATTTCGCGCATGTGACCCATTAGGGCACATGACTTGTTTATGAGTATTTGATTGGTTGCGAGATAGGGCGCAGCTGACGCGGACGAGTCAGCTGATGGATTTCACACTATGACTCACTATGAGTCATGAGTCGCGTGACGCGAGGGAATGAGTCACGCAGGGTTAGGGTTGAGGGAAGAACCCCTATAGAAGGGCACCCTCGGGGCAGGAGATTTGGGTTCTTCACGCAACCATCTAAGTTCTTTCATGCTATTTACTTTCAATACAAAGATCTTTATCTATCACATTTTCGGGAATCAAGACACGACTGTCTTATATGAGCCTAGCGATCGACGTTGCTAGATAGGAGTCAACGGACTTAGCTATCGCAACAGATATTGGGCCAAGAGGAGTGATCGTTAGAAGACTATCGGTTACCTGCTGCAAGTATCACCCGGAGAAGAGAGCATTGTAACAGCGCTGCACGAAGCTCCTTGTACCTAGAAACAATGAACGAATGATAAAAGCTAAAGAAAAAGAAAAAAAACTGCCTAATATATTAGTTTTACTGGTCTTATATTCTTAGGATGATATGTTTCTCATGTAATTCACAGCCTTATTTGCATCTTATCATAATAAATCTAGAGGAGAAAAGATATATACAAAATTGACCATTTTGACTATGTGGTATCTATTTCGGAAGTTGAGATATGAATCTGGTACTTTGCAATCTTCTTTTCTAATACTATCTCTCTAAGCATACCAATTTTGAAGCAGAATGGAAAAGTGGTTCATGTTTTATACAAAAGAGCTAGAAATTAAGGTTAAAATTTACTGTTTTTGGCTCTGAGGTTTGAAATATCTATACCCAAATGCCCAAACTAGCTAAAACATATTCAATAGCTTTAACTATATTAGTAGACTATATACTTCAGCTTTTACTCTTATCCTGCCAGTGTAGCTGACAGGGTTGAGGCTAAAGGGTAGTCTTTCTCTCTACATTACTTTCTGGTAACTATAGAATAAAATTTTCAAGGCTTAATCAACTGCCTTAAAAAGTTGATGAAGTATCTTGAAATACCTGATTGAAGTATATCATAAAGTATTAGAATCTTATATAAGCACCATCAGCTGATATCATCTTATGCAGTTGATAAGATGCATTTTTGACTATTCTCGTTTTCACAGTTACAACACCTCTCACCCTAGTTACAAACCAACACCAAAACACTTAAACCATTGTATACAGACCCTATGTGATCTTATTATATGCTTAAACTATGATATTTGCTGTTGGTTTCAATTTTATTTACTACTATTGTAGAAAAAATGGTATTTGAACCAGTTCAGAATAAAGTGAGTATACAAGGAGCATTGTTTTTTCTTATGAAATATAAAATCCAAATTATGATTCTCCATATTTAAAAGTACTTTCTAACACATTTTTAATATGTTATCATTACTAGTTGTGTAGATAATAAAATATAGATTTGATTTTCCATTGGTTGCCATGGTGAGCCGCACCTGGGTACGGCGGACTATAGCGACCACAACCGCCACCACATTCAAATCTTGAATCTTAAAAATCTTAAAACTTAAAAAGTCCCTCAACCATCAGAGTTTCATAAGTAATAAACTTATTTTTAATTATCACCATTGGTATCATTGGGTATCAAGCAATGGAGTGGAAAGGAGAAAAAAATAAACGCAAAAAATAAAAGAAATAGTTGAACAAAAGAAAGAAACTAAGCAACTATAACAAGAAGTAAGCCGAAGAAGGCACCAGAGAACTGGAAAGGAAGCAGAATCAATAGAATCAATTTGAAAGTAGTCTGAGAATCAAATTCAAGAATTCAATTCCCCAATATCATCCTCGCCTATGAAAGACAAAGTAGCACCTGAGGAGGTGTAGTTTGTGATTCCATGAGTTCAATTGTAACCCGATGCAGGTGGATGGCAGCGGGGCAGTTGAAAGTGTTCGCAAGGGGGCAGTCCGTCCGTCCTGAGGCTAGGACGAGGACGGACTACGAATTGTAGTCCCTCCAGTCCGGGAGAGAATTTTGCCGGGGGCTAATGGCCGTAGGACGGGGAAGATGGTGGGCCCCACAGCCAGTTTTCAGTATGTTTTAGAATGTGAGGCTATACAGATCCCTCAGATCCCCACAGATCCCCACCGTCTTTGTTAGGGGATCTGCAGTCCACCACCGTCCCCTATCGTTCTTGTATTAGGATTGCATAATAGTGTCTCACCTTGTCGGGCCCATGGTCGTCACTCAAACCTGGAGTCCTACAATGTCCTAGGATGGGATGGAGTGCAAATTGTCGTCCGGTCCGGTCCAGTCTTCTTGGAAGTTTCCTAGTGAGGCCGCCAGGGCCCCTAGACCGTTGTGAACACTAGCAATTGATAGCCAAAACTAAAAACTTCGACTTGGAGATAGTTCCTCGGATTGATATAGAAATAGGCATGTTTGGGAGTACCTTTCGGCTCCGCTCCTCTAAGGTAAATGCTTGAGAACAGAGACCAAGGGCTTGGAGCCTTTTTTGACACCAAGCCAGTGTTACTGAGGGTAAATATTCTCGGGATCTAGGTTTCTTTTCTCACTTTTTTCACTTTTTTTTCACTTTTTTTTTTAGGCCGGGCACTCATCTGTACCCGATGACACCAATGTTGATAATTAAAAATAAGTTTATTACTTATGAAACTCTGATGGTTGAGGGGCTTTTTTAGTTTTAAGATATTTAAGATTCAAGATTTGGATGTGGTGGCGGTTGTGGTCGCTATAGTCCGCCGTAAGCATCGAGCCAACCCGAGCAACTCGGCCGGAGAAGGAAGATACTACAAGGTGAAATAAAATTTAAAAAAGCAAAATTTGAATCAATGGACATCTCTGACTAAATTAAAGATCCAAAAAATTCGCACACAGATCCCCCGCATTGCCAGGGTCCGGGTGTTATTGAGCCGGAGATCTTAGACCAGGTACAAAAGGGGCAAATCGTTCCAAACTTCATCACAGCCTTCGGGAGGCAAGCTATATACGATATTGCATTGTGCAATGCATTCGGCTGAATACGAATGCTGTATCTCATGCACTGCCGGTACTCTAAATCTGATTTGACTTGATTTGAGGCAAGTGGTAATTCATAATACCTTCAACTAGGTGAGAAGTTAATTGTTTTATAAAATTACAACTGCAATACAAGCTAAACTAGACTCTCCAAATTCCCCCAAAGTCCATCCAAATTAGAAATAGGAGGTATTGAAAAGGAAGAGAGGAAAATATAGAAAAATAGGCACAAAAAGCCACAACAATCGGGAATGGGGCTTCCCCCCCCCCCCCCACCTAGATATGAAAAGCACGGACAAAAAACTAAATCAATGAGAAGCAATGAAATAAGAATAATGCCGAATACTAAAATAATTCTCCATAAACCGAAATTGCCCTAGCATGAAAAGGTCACCTGCTTTACCCGTACGAAGCCCATGCTAATAAAATATCAGATGCAACGAAAGAGGGGTAGGGACACGGGCTACAAGGGGGGGAAAAGGGAAAAGGGAAGAAAGTAAAGTTACGAAGCACCGACCGAGAACAGGATTGTATGAACCCCGCTCAATATAGTCCTTAAAAGCAAAGGGGGGGAGATAAGAGGGTAAACTAAGGTCTGTATGTAGATATGGAGGGTGCGAAGGGGCAATAAAGAGAATACAAAAGGAGAGCGATAGGGGTGATCGATAGTGAGGGTTAGTGGCGCTTGAGTGTAATTTGCAAGTCAGAAGAGGGTTCGTCAGGGGGTGGGCATTAGTCGTGTATTTCAAGACCTCTGGATCTTTTTGGAGGGGGGCTGACATGGCTCGGACCGCTCAGGTGGGAAAAGGCCGGTTGAAAAATCGCCGGCCACCTGAGCAACAAAACCCTCATCCTCGAATCTCCGCTTTAGGGCTGGCCCATTTTGCTTTTCGAAAGTCCATTCAACTGCTGTTTGGCTTGTAGGGTCTGTCATCACGACTTCCTGGCTAACGCTAGACCATTGGGGGAGCATTTCCACTAAACCAATTTGTCGGCGCTCCGCAGCCGATTGGAGAGGTATTCGAGCTCCACGATCTGCAGTGGTGGGAGTGAGGTCCCCCAGCTCCAAGAGCATCTTCACGACGCCCCTATGTCGATTTCGGGCTGCCCATAGGAGAGGTGTTCGACCGTATTTATCCGCAGTGTTGGGAGTGACGTCTCCCCGCTCACAAAGAATCTTCACGACATCCTCATGCCCATTTCCAGCTGCCTGAGATAGAGGAGTTCGGCCGTCTTGGTCCCCGGTGTTGGGAGTGACATCCTCCCGTTTCAAAAGCACCTTCACAACACGGGTATGCCCATTTCCAGCTGCCCACAAGAGTGGTGTTCGACCGTTTTTATCCCTAGTGTTAGGAGAGACATCCCTCTGTTCCAAAAGGATCTTCACGACCCCTTTATGCCCATTTGCAGCTGCCCACAAGAGGGGTGTCTGACCGCCTTTATCAATCGTGTTGAGAGTGACATCCCGCCTTTCCAAAAGCATCTTCACAACACCGGTATGCCCATTTCCAGCTGCCCACAACAGGGGTGTTCGGCCATCATTATCTACAGTGTTGGGAATGGCATCCTCACGCTCCAACAGCATCTTCACAACCCTTTTACGCCCATTTCCAGCTGCCCACAAGAGCGGTGTTCGACCATCTTTATCCCTAGTATTTGGAGAAATATTCCCCCGTTCCAAAAATATCTTCATGACGTTCTCATTCCCAAACTCAGCCACCAACGAGAGAGGCGTTCGACCGTCTTTATCTGCAATGTTGGGAGTGACATCGCCCCGTTTCAAAAGCATCTTCACAACGCCTTCACGCCCATTCCCAGCTGCCCACAAGAGCGGTGTTCGACCGTCGTTATCCCTAGTGTCAGGTGCAACATCCTCTCGTGCCAAAAGCATCTTCACGATGTCACCATGCCCATTTCTAGCTGCCCATAAGAGAGGTGTTTGACCGTATTTATCTGTAGTATCTAGAGCGACATCCTCCGGCACCAAAAGCATCTCCACAACACCGGTATGCCCATTTCCAGCTGCCCACAACAGGGGTGTTCGGCCATCATTATCTGCAGTGTTGGGAATGGCATCCTCACGCTCCAACAGCATCATCACGACACCAGTATGCCCATTTCCGGCTGCCCACGAGAGGGGTGTTCGGCCGTCTTTATCCGCACTGTTAGGAGTGACACCGTCCCGTTCCAACAGTATCTTCACAACGCCCTCATCACCATTTCCTGCTGCCCACAAGAGTGGTGTTCGACCATATTTATCCGCGGTGTGGTGAATGACATCGTCCCGTTTCAAAAGAATCTCCACAACCCCTCCGCGCCTATTCCCAGCTGCCCACAAGAGCGGTGTTCGACCGTCTTTATCAGGAGTGTTTGGAGCAACACCCTCTCTTGCCAAAAGCATCTTCACGATGTCCTCAAGCCCATTTGCAGCGGCCCACAAGAGCGGTGTTTGGCCGCCTTCATCGACAATGTCAGGGGCGATACCCCCCCATTCTAAAAACATCCTCACGATACTCTTATGCCCGTTCATAGCTGCCCAGAAGAAGGGTGTTCGACCGTCTTTATCCGCAGTGTTGGAAGTCTCATTCCCTCTTTCTACAAGCATTTTCACGATGTCTTCATGCCCATATTTGGCTGCCCATAAGAGAGGTGTTCGGTTGACTTTATCCACTGTGTCGGGGGTTATACCCTTCTGTTCCAAAAGCATTTTCACAACGACTGCTTTCCCAAACTCAGCTGCCCACGAGAGAGGTGTTCGACCGTCTTTATCCGCAGCGTTGAGAGTGACATCCTCACGCTCTAAAAGCATCTTCACAACGCCCTCACACCCATTTCCTGCTGCCCACAGGAGAGGTGTTCGACCATTTTTGTCCCTAGAATTGAGAGTGACGTTCGCCCGTTCCAAAAGCATCTTCACGACATAATCTTTCCCAAACTCTGCTGCCCAGGAGAGAGATGTTCGACCGTCTTTATCCGCACTGTCGGAAGTGACACCCCCCCGCTCTAAAAGCATCTGCACAACGCCCTCAGACCCATTTGCCGCTGCCCAGAAGAGCGGTGTACGACCGTCTTTATCTGGAGTGCTAGGGGCAACATCCTCTCTTGCCAAAAGCATCTTCACGATGTCTCCATGCCCATTCCCGGCTGCCCACATGAGTGGTGTTTGGCCGTCTTTATCGCCAGTGTTGGGGGTGGCATCTCTCCGTTCTAGGAACATCTTCACGGTAACCCTATGCCCGTTTATAGCTGCCCAGAAGAAGGGTGTCCTTCCGTGTTTGTCCTTAGCGTTGGGAGCGACATCCCCACGTTCCAAAAGCAGCTTCACAATGTTGTCTTTCCCTGACTCAGCTGCCCAGGTGAGCGGTGTTCTACCATTTTTATCAGGGGCGCCAGGTGTAACATCCTTTCGCGCCAAGAGCATCTTCACAATGTCCTCATGACCACCCCCAGCTGCCCACGAGAGAGAAGTTCGACCGTCTCTATCTACAGTATCGGGAGTAACATCCTTCCTTCTTAAAAGAAGTTTCACAATATCCTCATACCCATTTTTAGCTGCCCACAAGAGAAGTGTCCGACTGCCCCCAGTCCTAGTATCGGGAGTGATATTCCCGCGCTTCACAAATTCTTTCACAACATCCTTATGTCCATAATCAATTGCCCACCAGAGAGGTGTACAGCCGTCTTCATCCGCCCTGTTAGGATCGACATCCTCCCGCTCTAAAAGCATTCTGACAATTTCCTCATTCCCACTCTCAGCCATCCACGAGAGAATTGTTCGACCCTCTATATCCGGGGTGTCAGGAACGACTTCCTTCTGTGCTAAAAGTACCTTCACCATAGCCCCATGCCCTTTTCTAGCAGCCCACAAGAGTGCCGTATTACCCGCCGCATCTGTTGCGCTAAGATCCCATTTCCCTATCTCTAGTAAGGCCACTGCTATCTCCACCATCCCAAAATAGGCACCACCGTGGAGTCCGGTAAACCCTCGAGAGTTATCCTCGCCAGACTCCCAGTCCCAGTACCCCCCACCACAGCAAAAGAGTATCCAAGAGGATATATGCTTATCGAATCCATCAAGAAGCTTAAGTGCTAGCGTGTTCACTCTTTCGCTGGTTTCCTCTCTGGCATGTGTTCCCCAGTAACGAGAGGCATATTCAAGTAACGGGGTCGGCGACTCGACCCAATCAAAAGTAGTCGAAATGTCCCTGACGCTCTGGAAGTTGAGGTATGTTAAACAAACTTCAGCAATCATAGAGTGAGGCCTGTGAAACAAGTCGGTATTATTAGATAGATACTCTCGAAGAGTATAGTGCACAAGGCGGAGAGTATGTGAGTATGCCTCAACTGTTACAAGCCCTAGGGAGCATCCCAGTAGTGTTTCTATCGTGGGAATATTATCAGAATTCAGGTCTCTAGACCCTATTTCTACCCCCAGGGCATGGCATAGATCGCTAGCATTTAAGAGTCCCTCTGAATGTGATAGCCACATTAGCACCTCCATGCCAAGTCTTGACCTGCTCCCTTTCTGCTCTTTTATTCGTGCTAAGGTCCCCGAGTATGCGCCTCGGAGACCATTCCCTTGGATCATCTCATCAAGTTTTTTCTTTCTCTGGTAAATGGTAACCTCCTCCAGCACGGCATCAATGTTAAGGGAAACGAGAAGAAATCTGTATTCTGCTGTTAGCGAATGTCTAATGAGGCCTAGGCTGGTTAAATTGGCTGTCCCCACTCACATTTGGGAAATTTTTCTCGGAATTACTCTCATAATCTCGGCCCTCAGATTGTCGTCCATCGCGCTGGGTGTGGTATCTCTGTCTAACTTCATCTTCAGATATCTCTCAATATCCTCAGTGGTAGGAATGGCGGCTATCGTGATCGCCCCAGTAAAATATCTTTGAATCTCGTTCCGAATGTGGGGCCTTCCGGAGAGGAACACTCGCGTGGTCGGCGAAGCTCGTACGATGTCCTGAAGTGACTCAAGAAGCTCTCGTCGATTGTTCGGAAGGCATTCATCTAAACCATCGATACAGATAAACACTTCCGGCAGCGGTGCGACCATTGCCTTGAGCATTTTTATCAAGTCTAAAATTTGCACCGCCCGTCCACCAAATCCCTTTTTCTCCTGGCGAAAAATCTGCCGCAGAGGCTCCGGGATTCCGTCTCTCTCTAAAAGCTGCTTGAGGATTGCGCCCAACATGTTCGTCGCGGACTGCTGCTCCTGGGCAAGGTAATCACAGTACAGGCCAGCAACAGCGATATCTCGATCACGAGCCCGATCGCACAGCCAGTCAATAACCAAGGAGCTAATATTGCTGACCATCAGTATTATCGATTTGCTTGCGAGGGCTCTCTCACTGACCTGATATGTGTCTTCCCCACACCTGGATCGCCGTAGCAGAATAAAATAGTCTGCTTCGGTTCCCCTTCGCTACCACTCCACTCCCGAAATTCATTCCTTTCCAGAATCCAACCTCCGACCCCACTCACCCGGTTTGTTCGCACATTTTGGTGTCTGTACTGAGGCTCCAGTGGTGAGAGCCACTGCTTGATTTGGCTATCCTCATCATCTGTTCTGTTCACAGTTATAGCCCCACCGTTCATATTGACAGTCCTGTTGTAGCTATTTGTTACGTTCCCACAGCCAACATTACCAGAGCCAAACAGTTGCATATTTGTTATCCGCTCCATGATGGGTTTTGCGGATGCTTCCTTCCGGCGTGGATGCAGTTGGGTGATATTTCAGGGGCTAAACTGGGTAATGAGCTTTCTAGGCCTCGAGAAAACAGGGGCTGACTTGGCTCGGTTCTTCGGTAGAGCTGTCAAATGATTTCTATGCCAAGGAAATAGAGGCAGAAAGGAAGCTTCCAGCGAGTTCCTAAGGTCACCAGAGGCATCACAAATTGGAAGGCAACCCTGTGCCCGTACCTCGAGCCCCTCTGCGATGCCGTATTGCACCTACCCCCATACCCTTACCGCATGTGGGGCTCTTGCCAGAAGGAGCGAATCCAACCGTGGCCTCGCCTACATGTGCCAACCTGTTCCGATATTCGATGGCCAAACAAAAGACCAGCGGGCCAAGCTGACCACTGCAGGACTAAGACACCAGTTAGTAGCGATATCATTTTTAGGTAGGCTGAAATTCGCACACATCTTATCAAACAGCCCAACAATTTAGGTAGCATGAATAAAAATTTTGATTCAGCCCCCCCTCTTCCCCCACATTTAGGATTAAAGTCCCACAACCGCTGTAGCCTAGCCACTTGTCCAAAGGCTGGATGACAAGGGTAATTGGAACCATTCATTGAATTCTGGGAGGCAAGTATGATATTTAGTTCAAGCGGCTGACGCGACATCTCGACAGCTCGACAGACTTATCAACCTACACCTACTTTTCAAGCGAACAGAGCACCGGGACCCTTGTCCACGTTTTCTCCTTCTCCCACCCCCAACTCATTTTACTTACGGCAAAATTTCGCACATGGTGCACCTGCCTAAGCTCCTTGTAGTTTCCACCCCTACCCGCAACGCTCTGACCACCCGGAATAGCAGGAAATTTTGATTTTCTGTTCCTTTTGAAAATTCTAAGAAGCTTGGATTCCCCGGCTCTTTTCTCAGGAGTTTTAGAATGTCCTAGTCGCGTAAGCACCCGCAAGCTTTAGTATTCGTATCCCACTGCTAGAGCTCGGGTAGAGTATTTAGCGGCGTAATTGCGAGGCCTTCCTTACCTAGCAGCACAGCGGCAAAAAATCTTCCTTTTTTTATATAATATGCAAAACCTAAAGGCTTCCCACATACCATACTCGCGAAATTCAGTCCGTTGCTCTCCACAGCCCCACCTATCCATCTTACGTACCACCAACCAGAGTACTTCTCAGCTTATCCATTAGGATCCCACCCACCCTATTCTCTAAAATAAAATAAAAATCCTATTACTGTACTATCCGGATCGGCAAGAGATCGAAAATATTGTGCCATCCTGTCTGCGCCTGAGACATAAATGACTAAGGGAATATTGAACTCCAACATCCGTATTCCCTAGGGGAATACTCTCATGACTTAAGCCAAGTATTGATAACTAGACCTAGCCACCGCACTCTACGGTACTCGTGCAGTGTTGAATTGAAAGAAAAATGTACTAAGGCCATAGGATTCCCCTTCTCAGCCCCACGAGGGGAAAACACCGCAAACTCAACTTTTACATGAGATAAAACAAAAGGCCTACGCACAGCCTCTTACAAGAGAGGGGGCTACAAACTACCGTAAAAACTCAAATTGAAGAAAAATGTGCTAGAACGTTAGAATTTCCCTTCTCAGCTACACGAGGAAAAAACACCGCAAACTCAGCCCCCAGTTGAAACAAAACAAAAGGAATATAAAAGTACTCGGACAAAGCTATTCGTCCGATCGGCGGCAACCGGGCAACCCCTCAAAAAACCCCACCTCAACGATCAACCACCCCTCAACAACCATGCCTCCAGAAAAGACTGGCAATCTCACAGAGT
>Ga0307507_10005092_pt1 | contig 22115 bp, 13 predicted proteins | sample 7_EM_MG_FD_207223 | JGI IMG/M metagenome (GOLD analysis project Ga0307507, IMG submission 207223) | Populus trichocarpa ectomycorrhiza microbial communities from riparian zone in the Pacific Northwest, United States - 7_EM | ecosystem: Host-associated > Plants > Roots > Unclassified | place... | reverse complement strand
AAATTTGTGTCAGATGGTTTCTTTTGACGAGGGAAGTTCATATTGGGTGTTTTTTTTTACATTTTAACTTCATGAAAAAATAGATTTAACCTCAGGTTGATTTTTTATTTTGGGTTAATTTTGGTTTTTGGAATGGTTTCTTGGTTTTTTTAAGGTCATGTATATGTTTATTATTATTCTTAAGGTGTTTTTATAGGTTTTTAGGGTCAAGTTGAAAACAAGTTTTAAGGTTAAAAAAAAATTAGTCTCTTATTTTTTGGCCACCACTATGGTCAGAATTGGAGCAAGATCAGATGACATAATGTCTAAATTATTTTTAAATTTAGGGGTGGACACCATGTAATTTGCTCCAGGTGCAGCAAAAAAATACTGAGGGTCAGTTGTGTGGGCCTGACAGGGCATGCCCGCACGTGGGCCTTGACAAAATAGCTAAAACTTAGTAGCGTCTAACTTTTTTTATTATCAATATTTCAATTAATGTTTCTTTTTTATATGTTTTTTTCAAAAAAAATTGTTTATATTTAGATTAATATCACCTCTTTCTTTTAAACAAAGGTTATTTTTTTACTATTCGTTTAATTTTTGAAGAGATTTTTATAATTCATCTATAATTTATTTATTTTTATCTTTTCTATAGATGAAATATATTTTTGGAAATAAAAAATTTATTTTCAAATAATATTTCTAATATATGTAGCCCTGCATAATATTTTTTTATTTTATTTTATTCAATCAATTTAATATGTTTGTCTACATACTGGGTAAAAATCACATATTGCGATATTAAATATCTTGAATTACATCTGTCTTTCTATTTTTCAAGTTTTTTTAGGTATAGTTAAGATTTTTTATTTATTTATTAGCATATATAGTTATTAATTTATTTAATTACATGTATGTATAAAAAATTTTATTTGCACTTACATTTTTTGAACCTCATATATTTTGTTTTACAAAAAATAAAAATATTTAATTCATGACAGCGGGTCAAATTACTAGTTTTGTTTTCTTCTCTAAACTAGGAGAGTAGATGTTTTATGTCTCACCAACTATATGCATAAATATTTGGATGAATTACATCAATCTTTTATAATTATGAAATTACATTATAATATATTTGAAATCATCTTAATTAAACTCAATTAAGAAGTTGTAATAAAATCTCACGAGAAGTGTTAATATTTGAATTTTAAATAAAATTAATTTTTAAAAAATAACACAAAATTAAATCAGAGACCAATATTTTTTATTTACTACAATAAAATAAAAAAATAATATTAAAACTAGTTTCATCAAAATATGCATCAACCTATTTTTGTCACTCTTCTTCTTTTTATAAAGAGGGTAATATAGGAACAAGGTAAATTAGATTCAATAATAAAATATTTCTCTTAAGATTATAAATTCAATTTATTTATTAGTTAAATTTAAATTAAACATTGTAATTAAATTTAATTATGGTAGAGAATAACCGGTTAATCTCTTTCTGATATACATCAAGAGTTTCATGTATGATTAATTGTAGTGTATGTTATTGTTGCGTGTGAGTGTATGTATATAATTTTACTTTCCTTAGGTGTCGTCATCATCTTTGTGTTTATACCAAAAATGCTTTATTTTTGTCCTAATTTGATCGTCAGAAATATTCACATGACAACAAACGCTCAGCATCCCCTTCATGTCAACCCCTCCTTATTAAATTTAAAATCATGCTTTAATGTCTCAAATCAATAACCTAACTGAACCCCCACCTATTTAATTTCAAATTATGCTCTAACTAGGTCTCAAATCAACAACCTAAATGAGTTGACCTACTTATCACACTAGATTTAATAATATAAGGTTTAAACTTAAATCTAAGTCGGCTCAAACCCAACCTATGTTAACCTACGTATACCCAAATCAATCCAAACTCAACCTATGTTAACCCAGGTTTATAAGGAAAAGTTTTAAGAGAATTGTTTTTCTCTGTTCTAAGTCTTGTGGTCGTTGTGACTCTCTTCTTATCAAACTAATAATTTCAGTTTTTGATCTTGAGTTTTTGGGTTAAGAAAGATGGAAGTAGCAAATAAGTGGTTTTCTCTCATGTTATTTTCAAGTATGATTTGTTTATGGAATGATTAAAGAAGAGATTATGGTCCACAAGGATTTAAGTTTATGTTGTTAAGATTGATTCATGATTATTGAAGTTTAAGGTTAAGTAATTGATTTCAGGTGTATTGTTAGAAATAAGAATTTATGAGTTAATTTGTTTATATTGATTTGTTATGGGTTAAGAAATTCATTTCAACTTTGCTGGAAAATCTGGACAGAATGGTCTTGAGGTTGAAGATGATGAAATTTTATTTTGGTCCTTGATTTATGAAAATTACAGTTTAGTCCCTAAACTTTGGGAAATTATAATTTGACCCTAAATGTATTTTGGAATTCTAGAAGTATTATTATGAAGTTAAAGATGATGAATCTCAGGCCATGTTTATTTTCTGGAAAGTAGTTTTGGGGAAACCACTTTCCAAACTTTCCTATGTTTGTTTGTCATTAGGAAAGGTGATCAACAAAAAACACTTTCCGGTCAACGAAAAACACTTTCCAGTCAAAGGAAAATTTGACTTGGTTTTCAGGAAAGTGTTTTCCCTTTTGGATGTGTTTGTTTTCCGGAAAGTGGTTTTCGAAAAACCACTTTCCAAACTTTCATGTGTTTGTTTGCTATTAGAAAAGTTGGTCAACGGAAAACACTTTTCAGTCAAAGAAAAATTTGGCTTGGTTTTCAGGAAAGTGTTTTCCTGGAAAATTTGGGCAGAAAACACTTTCCGAAAGTTGTGAAAAAATTAGAAATGTCATTATTTGCTGATTATATCAAATTTAATCTTCAAACTTTTGATTGCTATATATATTTTGTTTTGAATATTTATTTTTTAATTTCATCTCTTAAAATTTAATTTTTATATTAACTTTAGTCTTTATTTTTATAATTGCTATTTGCTTTTTCCTTATCATTCTTTTATTGAAAGTTTTTATCTATCAAATTTTGTCCTCATTCTTTTAATTGTTACTTATTTTATTTGAAATAATTTAAGAAATTTTAATTATTATTATTCTAATTTCTTCATCTTTTAATTTTTTTATTTTTTATTTGATATCTATTATTTTGATTATTATTTATTTTATCTAAGATAATTTATGAAATTATATTTTTTTTCAATTTCATTCTCATTCAACTTTTTAATTTGTAAGATTTGTTCGTCATTATTTTAATAAACTTGAAAAAATAAAACATTAATAAGTTATTTTCCAGCTCATTTTCCATAACATAACCAAACACTAGAAAGTGTTTTCCAACTTATTTTCCATTACACTACCAAACATCGGAAGATACTTTTCCAGAATTCACTTTTCCTGGAATTCACTTTCCAAAAGGAAACTACTTTCCAGCAAACAAACGGGGCCTGAAAAATGATTTGGGATATTTTCAGTTTGGTACTTTAATTTCAGGAACTTACATTTTAGTCTCTGAACTTTAAAAACATTACAGTTCGATCCCTGGTTCATTTCTGGAAAGAATTGAGGATTTTTTATGGGTAAAATTTCAGTATGGTTATGTATTTACAGTTTCGTCCTCCAATTTTGGTAAAATTACATTTTGGTCCCTGTTTTGGAAAATTATCATTTTAGTCCCTAAACTTAGAAGACTAAACCTGGTTTTCTTTTATGCATTGGAATCTTTTATTTGTGTTGTTTTGGGTTTTTTTTAGTATATTTTGTATATTGTTGTAGGTTCTCCTAACGATTTTCAATAAAATTTTCGATTGTTTCATCTGATATTCCTTTTAGTTATATTTTTTCTGGATGAGTGGGATAATATTTAATATGCATATAATATAAATAAATATGTATGTCGATTATATGATGAGCTCGACTAGTTAATTTCTTGAATATTTATATATGTTGATTTATTTTCCTAGTACTCATCTATTCTTGAATTTATACTTGCATTTTATTGAACTAAATTCTATTCGATATGATATATGTTGCTTTGATAATTATGTAAATATCTATTATACTTTGATATAGGAATTAAAAACATTACAGTTCGGTCCCTAGTTTGTTTCTGGAAAGAATTGAGGATTTTTTATGGGTAAAATTTCAGTATGGTTACGTATTTACAGTTTGGTCCTCTAATTTTGGTAAAATTACATCTTAGTCCTTGTTTTGGAAAATTATCATTTTAGTCCCTAAACTTAGGAGACTAAACCTGGTTTTCTTTTATGCATTGAAATCTTTTATTTGTGTTGTTTTGGGTTTTTTTTTAGTATATTTCGTATATTGTTGTAGGTTCTCCTAACGATTTTCAATAAAATCTTTGATTGTTTCATCTGATATTCCTTTTAGTTCTATTTTTTCTGGATGAGTGGGATAATCTTTAATATGCATATAATATAAATAAATATGTATGTTGATTATATGATGAGCACGACTAGTTAATTTCTTGAATATTTATATATGTTGATTTATTTTCCGAGTACTCATCTATTCTTGAATTTATACTCGCATTTTATTGAACTAAATTCTATTCGATATGATATATGTTACTTTGATAATTATGTAAATATCTATTATACTTTGATATAGGAATTAAAAACATTACAGTTCGGTCCCTGGTTTGTTTCTGGAAAGAATTGAGGATTTTTTTATGGGTAAAATTTCAGTATGGTTACATATTTACAGTTTGGTCCTCCAATTTTGGTAAAATTACATTTTGGTCCCTGTTTTGGAAAATTATCATTTTAGTCCCTAAACTTAGGAGACTAAACCTGGTTTTCTTTTATGCATTGAAATCTTTTATTTGTGTTGTTTTGGGTTTTTTTTTAGTATATTTCGTATATTGTTGTAGGTTCTCCTAACGATTTTCAATAAATTTTTTGAGTGTTTCATCCGATATTCCTTTTAGTTTTATTTTTTCTGGATGAGTGAGATAATCTTTAAGATGCATATAATATAAATAAATATGTATGTTGATTATATGATGAGCATGACTAGTTAATTTCTTGAATATTTATATATGTTGATTTATTTTCAGAGTACTCATCTATTCTTGAATTTATACTCGTATTTTATTGAATTAAATTATATTCGATATGATATATGTTGCTTTGATAATTATGTAAATATCTATTATACTTTGATATAGGAATTGTCAGTAACTCTTTGCTAACAGAGAGTAGTTAGTCTATATGCACATAGTATTCTGTATACCTAGCTGGTGAGAGAGGCATTAGCCTATGGCAACTGATCCTCCCACAGTGGTCACCTTCGGGTTTCATCTGATCACCTTCGATTGTCATCTGATCTCTGACATATATTCTCCTACTTTATGATAATATACTTAGTATGTATATGTATATCAAGATAAATCGATTTGCAAATTATTAATATCTAAAACATATATTAAATATTATTCCCTCTCATTGAGTTGGTTGAACTCACCCTTTATTTTTAATATTATTTCAGGTTCTTAGTTTCTATTAACATGTGAACTTTGTTGAGTGTTTTTACTTTTTCAGTTTTGGTCGGTATGCCTTACTTGTTTCGTAAGGTTTTTATTTTAGTTTTGATTCGATGTCTTAGACGCTCTATTATTATCTTATTTTAATTAAGTTTGGATTTTGACAAATGTAATGAATATTATGAACTATTATTTTTGCTTTAATTACTGATGAGAAGTTTTGAACTGTCATTTGATTTCATTAGTTTTAAAAAATATAATATTTTTGAAGATTATGAAAATATTTGTTCTGAGATTTAGTTTAGATGAGATATTCTTAGTACATCGTTCTTACATTACTAGTCATGGATATGAGATTTGGATCGTGACAAATAACAATAGCATTGACAAGCAACATGGAGGCTACCTCGCTTAGGAAGATGAATCTCTCCATGAAATCTTTCATGCGTAAAAATAAAAAGAAAAAATCTCCAAAAGTCCTAGGCAGCCAAGCCTACTAACAAAGACATATTCAAGAGGCATAACCAAATAAGAAGAAATTAATCTTTTGATCTATATTAGTCTTGATAGAACACAGCACTAGTAGTCAGAATCCTCCATCTGACTAGAAATTGTAATATCGTCTCTCAAGTTCATACTCGATCGCTGAACTAATCGCACCAATGCTTGGACTACCTCTGACATAGGTGGCCGAAATTCAGGCTCCGCCTAGTAATACCAAAAATGCAACGCAAAATATTACTTCTCTTTAAAGAGTTCACCAACCTTTTGAATTTGTGAGAAAAAGAGATAGGAAATCTATCCTGCACTAACATTTCCTTGGCATGGAGGGATATAAAACGAAGCCGGTTCTTACCTGTGCACAGAGGGCAATGATATCAGCGAATCGAGATACTGACTTCGGAGGGTATAGCCCACGCAATGCAGGGTCAACCATTTTTTCCAATGAATCAATGTCATGCAGTTGCGGGGTGGCCCATCGGACCAAACATTGTTCTGATTTGGGTCTCGAACTGCAAGGAAGTAAAGAAATATGACAGCTTAACTAGTTATGATATGGAGATTACATTGACTAACAACACTAGCAAATGGTGAATAAAAAGATTGCAGCAGTAGTGTAACCATACCTGTCGAAAGGCTTCCGACCAGTCAATAGCTCCAGCATCACCACTCCAAAGCTGTAAACATCACTCTTCATTGTATAAGCTGGAGGCTTAGTGCACTCTGGCGCATTGTATCCTACACCAAGGTTTTGGCTTGTCCGCTGAAAAGGAGAAAAATTATAATGATCAACATGGATTATGTTAATTTTATGATCCGTTGAAAACACATTTCCAAACTATGCTCGCGGTAAGGAGATCTTTTATGTCTCAAGAAATACTAACATGATGAAAGTTTTCCAGCCCGTAGTCGCAAAGACATGGGTTGAGTTCATTGTCAAGCAAAATATTTGATGACTTGATGTTCTTGTGGATGAAGGATGGAGAACAAACTTCATGGAGGTACCTGATGTGAAAATGTACTTACTTCGTTAGAGAAAAGAAGGGAAGGAAACAGCTATGGGGAATCATTCTGCAGGTGGGAGTACATCTGCTCCCTTACTCTAACAATCTAAGCATTTAGCCACTATCCATTTCAGGTAATCGAGTTGCATGAGCATGTGTTTGTATTAACTTACTCAACAGCGCGGGCCGTGCCCAAAGCTATTCTGACTCTGGTATTCCAAGTTAGTGGTTTACTGTAGTCATCTGCTACATGCAGGAAACCATGAAGTGAGCCATTCCTGAAATAGTCATATATCAACATGCTATGCCCTTGTTCTGCACAATAACCAGCAAGCTCAGCAATGTTCGGATGGTGAACTTTTGAGATGCTTGTGACAATTTCTGAAAAATCCTCTGGCTTTGCACCTTGAAGAAGTGATAAATCAATCGTTTTGACAGCTAAAACCTGACAAGCAAAAAATAAATTATTTTTCAAGAATGCAAAATCCAAACTTCTCGTTGCAAATTGTGTTTGATTCTGTGTAAATCCAGTGACAATTAAGCACATAAAATATGAAATGACTAGGCATACCTTCCCATCAGGATATTTTGCCCTGTAGACGCGACCAAGGGAACCCTCACCAATAAGTCGGCCTGGTGCAAAATTTCCAGTAGCAGTCTGCAAATCTGTCAACGAAAAAGCTACGGCACGAACAGAGGTGTTTCTTCCTGGATTTAGACAGCTTGCAAACTGGTTGTCATTTATAGACTGAGAAAAATTGGAAGGTGGAGGCTTGTAGCCCATGGAAGCAGCTTTTTGGAAAGTCTTTATATCAATCGGACCAGATGAATTGAGTGACTCAGTTTCTGTCACCAGTAAATCATATTGTTAATTTCACACCAACAATGCCATCAGAATGCACAGTTGGCACGAGACATCATTAAGCAGTGACATTATGGTGCGAGCAGAAAGTATTGCAAAGTTGTCAACCATAAAATGATGCTGGAAGTCGGTCAAATAAATACCTTTAAACTCTTTCTTTATGGAAGCAATCGTGTGATTGGATAGTTCTTGTGATGAAAGGGGAGTAAATGCTCTATGCCGGCTACCTTTCTCCTCGTCAAGAAAATTTGAAGATGGAGAGGACCTTTTTCTTGAAAATAGTAATAGGAGAAGTACAACTACAACCAGTGAAGCAACTACTATTAAAGCTATAGCGAGTCCACTCATGCCCTTTTTTCCACCTCCCTTTTCATGGGCTGAACTAGATTTACCACGAGGAGCATGACCAGATGACCACGAATTCCCCCCGGTTCTTCAGAAAATAGAATCACAAAGTCAGCGAAGCATTTTCTTACAACCTACATCCTAAAAAAAATGCGGATTTAGAGTGCTCTTACTCCAGATTATCAATGCCCTCCAGCGAATCAGGGACCCAGCCAGTGAACTCGTTGTCTTCAACATTCCTGCCGGTGGAACAGTGGATGCATGTCAGTGAGTCCTTTACTCTCCACTAACATCAACTACTGTATTTAAGTTTCATCATTCTTATACATGACTCAAGTGAAGTGCAAAGTGAACCCTACTCACATATGCTGTATCCAACTATCAAATTAATGCAGTGATTGAGGACTTCTGAATTTTGTACAATTATCAATATTTCTCACCTAAACTCAAGAACTAGAGCTGTTAATTGAACTGTGCAGAAGGTAACTTACAAATCTTTAAGGGGGAGTGCGGCGAGGACATCTAAGGTACCGGTGAATTTATTGTCTTGCAAATGACTGTACAAAGGCAAACAATCACAACAAGAAACTAAAAGCACATTAATGAAGATTTTATAACCACTTCTTACAATGTGCTGAGGCTTTTGAGTGCAGAAAAACTTTGAGGCAGATTCCCAGAGATCGAGTTGTGGGATAGATCCCTGCCATTCATCTCCACGAGTGTGGACCATAAATTCAACAAGAAAAAGAGTTCACAGCCTTTTGATTTCGGTTAGTAGTACTTACATTGTTTTGAGTTTAGTGAGTTTTTGAAACATATCACTCAGCTGTCCATTGATTTTATTATGATTAAGATTTCTGGAGGAAGCATCAAAACAATGAGTATTCATTCTGAACAACTGGAAGGTTTGGTAACAAAGGACAGACCAAGTTTGCTTACAGGTATTGAAGTTTAGTCATCTGTGAAATTGAGTACGGCACATTGCCAGTGAAGCCATTATTAGAAAGATCTCTGCATATTAAACTTACAAGATTAATATCAAACGCATTGTATTCAATCTTTCCAGTAAAAAAGTGAGCTAGGGTAAATAAAAAAGGCTTGTTTTATCCTGCTCCAGATAAATTTGTTTCTATATTCAATATTAATAAAAGAAAATGTCAGGAGACTTACAAGTTAACTGTATTGGGAGGAAGCTGGTATGGTATATCATTATTGAGGTTGTTTTTGCTCACATCACTGTACTATCACAAATAATACAAAAAGCATTGAGGCCGTTATGTTCCTTCATCAGAAAAAAGTAGTGTAAGAAGTGCTGTGATTTAGAAGCTGGGCCTCACAAGTAGGTGACAGATTTCAAGTTTGATAGCTGGTAACCCAGTGATCCAGTAAGTCCAAGTCCAGATAACTTTCTGCAAAATTTTGACAAATAGAAGGCAGCATTCAGAAATTTCAGGGTTATTCCTGCTAAATTTATGAAATATAAGATCTGTTCACCGGATATACTTAGATAAGCAAATCTAACTACATTTGAGTCACAGATGAGCCTGAGCATTGGATCCCTTCCCATGAGTCTCCACAAGGGTCTCCACCTCTAGATTTCCATCCACTCAGTTTTGAAGGAGAATTTAAGCTTGTAAACATCACATTCAAAGCCGAAACTGCAATCGCAATATTGGAAACATCAGAATCTTTAAATACAACTACATATGAAAGTAACTTATTATTTTCTAATCATATAGATACTCAGCAAATTATGATTATGTGACTGAAGATCATAAAAGAAGGGTTCAGAGTTTTAATGCTGTCCTCAAATATTTGAAGCTTTTAAGCCTACTTGTATCCAGTTTTGGTCCAAACTTATAGCTAAAATAACAAGTTCTTCAGTGGAGCATTAGGGATCCAATAACCAGATTGAAATACTTCTAAAGAAAAGCTTCTATTTTCTATAACTTAAACCCATCGGTTCGCATTCCATTACAGGTTCCGCTTTAAACCTAGACCATTGGACTATTGGAGGTGAAAATTGAGCTTATGGTTTTCTTCTATTATTTATTTAGCCTCAAAAAGGGTTCAACTTGATTCAAACATTACAACTGTGTATTGAAATGAAATTTTCAGCATAATTATTTTCATAATGAATGTGTTTATCTAGATATACATGAAGAAGTAGTTGTAAATATGCCTTGACAGATCCAATCTATGAAAACTAAGAACACCCCATCAGAAGTTATTTGCATTTAGAGAGAATAGCTTTCACTATCCATTGATTAAACAACAAATGGTTATGGTATTGATAAAGGCAATGTAGATCATAGATCACCCTTGAATGGTGTTAAATAAATCAAATTACATTCTCTCCTGAGGTTAAACATGCACAGAAATTTCAACCTCTGATCAACCTTAAGAGCCGACATATATATGTTATCTGAGAAAGGAACCTTACAAAATGTTATATAGTTCCTAAACACCATTACCTCATTCAACTATGGTAATTACCATGAGAATCAAAACAAAATGTAAAGTAAAATCAATTAGAATTTCAGTGCATCCACAAATGGTGTACGGTACATACCATCATCAGAATCAGTCTTTGAAAGGACCAAGGTGGTCAGAATTCCAAGAGAGACAATCAAGAACCCTACAAGACTATGGTGCATTGTCCTACACCAAAACATAAACCAATATTTAAGCAGAAAAAAAGAGTGATGAGCTTATAAAAGCAACAAGATATTCAAGCTATCAAGGGGATGGCGATGAATAATGACGTTTCAGAATTCAGCCAAGAACAACAAGTTCCTGGCCTTCTAGGAGCAACAAGGAAATGGGAGTTTTCTCCTGTTCTTTGTTTATTATTTCTTCGGCTGGGGAAGCTTGAGGAATTTTCTTTTTTGAGAAAAAAGAAAGAAAAGAAAAGTTGGCTATTTTTGAAGGAAGAGGGCTAAAAAAGTGAGTGGCATTTTTTGCAGAGAAAAAAAGGAGAGCGAATGATCAGGAGAAATGAGAGTCTGTCAATGTTTTCCAGCCTTACAAGTTATTGCCAAGTAATAAAGCCTTCTATTACAGTCTTCCTTCCTTTTATAATCCATGGTTTTTCTCCGAGCCTTTTGCATAATCCATGGTTTTTTTTTCTACTATAGTTACGTATCCTTATATTTTACGGATGGTCAAAGGTATCTTCAAGCCAATTTGCGCATACATTACAATTATTTATATGAGAAATTTTATGGTATTTAGAAAGTAAATAATCACATCTTCTTAGTTATTATCTATAATATTTTTTTTTTAAAAAAGAAAAATCTTATATGGTGATATTGTAAGTTCTAAACTCCCTGAAAGTTCTACATAACATGGCAAAGCATAATTCTCCATTCCATTCGTATCAATATAATCTATTTCATTCATATCAATATATTCTAACTGAAAGGATGGCAATAATTATACAGGAGTAAATTAATGAAAATTGAGGAAAGATGCCTGGAATATGGAAAATCACTAGGAGAGAATGTCTCCTGTCAATAAACACTCCACAATTTGGTAATTGCCATATGAAGCTTTGTTACGATCATTTTATATGATTCGTACCCTTTTCAAGCTTGCTTTTTGTATCCTTAATTCAGTTATGGCAGCCTTGAATTGAATTTTAGGTCAAAAGTCAAATCAAATTAAGGCAAATAAAGAACAAAAAAGGTCTCCTATATTATGTTTGGTAATTTATAATGTGATTTATAATACAGTGAAAGTTTTTTAAAAGTACATTAAAATAATATTTTTTTAAAAAAATTATCAGCCAAAAAAACAACTTAGAAAACACTTTTACAGGCATGAGCAACTGCAGTGACAATCGAGCACAGCCCAGTAATTTCGTCACGGCTAATCTTGATACTGCAAATCTCGAGTCTTCAAGAGGATACAAGATTGAGAGCTCTCTACATTTAAGCTTTCCAAACTTTTTGGTGCTGGCTCAATCTTCACACCTCGGTGTTGGCTCCTGACTTCCTGAAGATGGCTTGATAATTACATTAGTGGAAAATGGTAATAAGAATAATTAAGTCACAACTTTTCTATACACTTAGTATTCAAGGAACCAAACTACCACTGATGAGAAAGAAATTCAGCTCACTCCTACACGGACTAAATATGCACTCTCCTTAAGATGCATAAATGTCAGATTCCGTACTCTAGTTAACAGAATATGCGGTAACAAGCTTTATGAGGTCCACCACCATTAGTCTTGGTCATACAATGTCATCATGTACATCATCTTTCCCTTTCTTGGCCTGACGAGGCATCATGTTTTCTCAGCTTTGTCAGGATATATGCCATGGCAACTTTAGCACCAAGGCTAGAGTGCCCACGGGACAGGAAGATTACACCCCCTAGAAGAAGCAGACCATTTGCGATAATTTTTCTAGATGGCCTTCTCAGGAATTTCTTCTCTTTGGCTTCACCAGTATCTAGTCCCTGAGCGGCAATCAATGTTGAAGTTGCCTGAGTATCCACAACAGTGTTCAATGTTTCTAGTTCAGGTGGAACCTATGCCACAAGAGAAAACACAAATTTGATGATCTCAATATAATGAAGCAAGTAATTTTTTCTTTTTCAGTAATTTTGGCAGTTTAATCACCTACCCAAGGTTTTGGAAACTCAGTCATTTACACTACATATTTTGAATATTATGTGTAATGTTCTTAAGGAAACCTTGACTTCACCAGTATTTTATTGATAGGCTGTGCTAAGTCAGAAATATTTTCTTTAACAACATCGGTATTTCAAGATGCTGGTGCTCACCTTCTGGATAAGAGTCACTGCAGTAACAGCTGGACCTGTCCAAGGATGACTCATCAGAGAGTATTTGCGTAGTGCATCATTCATCTTGCATACATAGCTCCATATGCCCCTTGAGAAAGCCAACTTTGCCATCTCCAAATTCAAACCAGCATCTTCTTGGTGAAACATTGTGATCTGACAAGCGTTTCTACCAGGGACTGTAAAATAAAGTGATTGAAATTACAAAATAATCAATAAACAAGTAAACTACTTCCATTTAGGAAGAGTTAAAAGAATAGGTAATAGACAATCCAAAAATAAACTGTTTTCATTTAAGAACTAAGAGATCAGGCAAATTGAAAATCATGGACATAGTCTCCAAACATAGACCAGATGATGAAAAGTACCAAACCAAAACAAAAGTGATCAATATCTTGCATGAAGAAACCTTCAGTAGCACCAAAGGATGTTCCATTTCTAACTATATGAATAATAATACAAACTCCAGAAGGAAACATGATATAAATCAAACTGAGTCTGAGGTAAATACTTCATGCTGGAAAGAAACATGCAAGCTCTCTAAAATACTAAATTCCAAACAAATATGAAAATAAAAGGCCCAAAATCAGTGTCAATAAAGCTCATTATGAGACGTTTCATTCCTTGTTTATTTATTTTTTATGTTCGTCTACACTGCAATGTCAGGGAGATGATTTGTAGAAAATAATGAATTCCAAATAAATATGAAACTTAAGAGCTATGTAATGTAAAAAAAAGTTCAATATCACAACGAGACACATCATGCTCTTTTTTTGTTTGTCTGACCATTTTGCAATGACAAGAAATCACTGCAAAAAGCCAGGTCAGGAACTTACCTTTACTGATTCTCCAACCAGATCTATAGAACTTCACTCGTACAAACCTCCTCTGTCTTACAGCTAAAGGGTATTCGCATTCCTAGACATGATCATCAACATCAAAATATAAATTAAGAATTAGCCATCGAGATGATAAATTCATGATAGCAAGTCCATGCAGGTAAATCACCTTGTAAAATGCAACAAGTAACTAATGCTTTCAAACTGATTGCAGTTGATTATTACCTTAATAAAGCAATAAAACGTTTTATCTTTTCCTTCCCACAATCTCCATGCTAAAACATATTCCCTTGGCGTCAAGAGAGGAAATTTCTTAATTGTGCAACCAATTTCAGTTCCATTAGTTCTATCTACCTGCAGCTGCTCATGTTCAACCACGGTCTTATCCCACTGCTTTCTGTATTCATTGTCCATGTAAAAGTCCCTTAGCACCTCCATGGTGCAATTTTCAAACACCGTCAAGCTCAAGTACTTTATAGGAGCATCCTGCAAATATGCAACAAGAAAACACCACGTTACATTAATTCACTCTAATAGCACTCTCCAGTCTCCACCAATAATAACCGATCCCAGTACAAAAGAGAAATCAATTGGTCAAGCCCCGCCTTTGTACCATAAGTAATGAACTCATAAAACACATTAAAAATTAAACTCTGAAATGAACGTAATTAATATATTCAACCAACCAAAAGGAGAAAACTTTTAGCAAATTGAAAACAGTACAACATTAGTAGTATTAGTAGTAGAAGGCAACTAACCTTAGGTTTGAAACATTTGGCAGTATATGCTAGAAGATTGTTTCTCTTATTTGTAACGTTTTCCCATTTCTCATTCTCAATTAGCTTCTCATCCAAATTCTCAATCAAAAACTTCAAGTCAGCTACTGAAACAATCTCTGAAACCCTGCATAAGCAGCAGAAAATAACAGAACTTGCATGTCAGTGACAAAAATCCACCCAAGATTGAAACTTTGATTCAATTAAACCAACCCCAATTCAACACAAACACCAAATCAATAACAAAAATGAAAAATAACCAAAAAGAAAGCATCCACGTAGAAGAAAAGGAGAAAATAATTATTTTCTCTTAAAAAACAGGGACCAGATCGAATAAGAAAAGCTAAGTACCTGGAATTAGAGGAGGCAATATCAGTAGCAGAAGCAGCTGGAGAAGAAGAAGAAACGCTATGTCGCCTAGAAGAAGAAGAAGAAGAAGAGAAGAATCTGAGCAGTCTTGTGGAGAAGTTGTAAAGGATAATGCAAAGAAGAACAAAGAGGATAGCACATCCATAACAAAAATTCAGTCTTTCATTTTGGAACCAAAAATCCATTGAAGATTTTAAAGAAGAATAGAGTGATGATCCATTGAAACCAAAGAAACCCATCTTTCTTTAGCAATTCTAAGTAAAACCCATAATTTCTTTTGGCTGATAGAAGAAAACAAAGGATGGAAGATCGGTCGGTCATTAACGAAGTTCACAGCTTTGCTTCTTTGATTTCCCTGACTTTTCTGTCACGACATTTTTTTTTTCTCTCTCTCTCTCTCTCTTTATTTTTTTAAGTAAATTATTCTTTAGTCCCTGTTGTTTGAATGAAATTATGACTTAATCCTTTATATTTAAGAACCTATAACTTAATCTCTTTACTTGCTGAGTGTTGTTAGGCTTTTCTCTAATCTATCACCATGTGGGTTTTTCTCTAAGAATTTAAATCATGAAATGACTACGTTTTGGATTAAGGAAAAACCAAATAGTGTCCAAACAAGACAATGGTTAGCAAGATTCTAGGGGCTAAGCTATACATTTTAAACATTGAAGGACTAAGGAACACTTTACTCTCTTTTCTTATTTTCCTTCCTCCTAGTGGCTGTTAGTTGTTACTACAAATTACAATTTTCTTGGTTGGGAAAATTAAGATAATCACAAAAGTTACGAGTAGGACAATTTTAGTTTATTATTGTTAATGTATCCATTGATTTTTTGATTTCTAACATTGCCCCTTACTTGAGATTCTGTCTGATTTTGGTCGATCCACAAAAGTTTATATATTTATAGTACAATTTTGAGTGCAAGTTGATGAAAATATTTGTCTCTGGTTAAAATATTGAGAAAAAAGGGAATTGTACTTAATTTTAGTGGAGAATCTTAAAGGATGTGTCATGTCAGGATCACTTGAATATCCACCCAATCCAATCCCTTCTTAGAATAATGCCAAATTATTGTACTAGTTGATAGATGCCACTCTCAAGTTCATGGATAAGAGGATATGCATAAGCTACAAGATCACGCATAGACTCAGCATTGACAATTATTTCCATCCTCTCCAATTGTTAATAGCAATTTATTGGTGAAAAGCCTCAAGGGATACTGCAGACATAGCAACCATTCACTCCCCCTCTTGTTCTCACTTTTCAGCACCAAACCAATCATAGCGATGAAAATGACATGGCACTAAATAAAACGTTTTGCATAAATCTCTTTCTTTTGGATCACGCTTTCAGTTCATCAGCTTGTCAGATTCACTATAGTGCCTTCAAGATGATCAGTCCCTCTTAGAAATTGAATAGTGCCCTTATCTTGTCTCTTAAAGAAGAGAGTTGCACACTAGACGAGGTTCTAAAGTGATTTTGCTTTGCTTGAAAACAAAGTACGCAGCAAGTTCCTTGTCATCAGCCACACTGCACATGCTGTGCACATAAAAGAGTTAGAATCATCAGTTCGTAGGTGACTTTTTTGTTATTCATTCTCTTCGTCTTCCTTCCACTAATACAAAATATCATTTGTTCCCCTTTGGGTACTTGGTGCCAAGAGCTGACAGAATCCGACAACTTTGCTGTGTGACATCATTGTCATGATTCTTTCACAAATTGATGAATAACATGAAATAAATGAATTCGTAGCTCATTATGGAGAAACAATAGAATCAATGAGGTTCTTCCTTCAACATCTTTTGCTATATTTCCCTTATTTGCAAATGCAAGATCTCAACCAGTGTCTCCACATAACTATTCTCACCCAAACTGCAACATTAGGACCAGGAAAACAAAAGGAACACTGACTACAAGTAAAACACGACACTCAAAAAACCATGTATTATACATGCAGCGCATCTGCCCCGCAAAACTCATAAGCCCTTCATCCAGTTATGGATGTACTCCAACCATTTCTGAGATATAACTATCTACCTTCACAAGATAATGGAGAACTAGAAGATAGAATTAAAGTTCATGTCACATACACTACCAGGCACTGCCAAATCTTGCAGTATTTGTTTCTTCCTAACTGGTCTGTGAGGGGGAGACAGTTGTGATACCATCTTCCAATTTAGCTCTAGTTCCCACAGCACCATCAGTGCCAGAACTAGCTCGATCAGTAACAATGCCTTCTTTGCTAGACTCATCCAAGCAGATAACTTGAGCAAAACTCTTTGACATCTGCTTGATAATATCAGTTGGCAAGGTAACTGCATTTCTGTGCTCACTTTCTCCGACTACACCAACAGCCAGCAGGCTGGCTTGCTGTCTGGCCTTCCTATCTTGCATGGCTTTCTGTCGATCCTCGTAAAAATCAAAATCATCTAAGATAGATGTATCAGTTTCATAATTCTTAAAGATGTTCAACATCTCAACACCCTGCTCCAATTTCACCTGCAATAAATCAAACTTTATATTAGGTACAAGAGATCTGAGAAAATACATGTTTTGGAATTTCTATTTATAAAAGTGTGAAAAGAAACCAAATAATTTCCTAGAAAAGAAATTGCCACATTATCATTAAAATTTTAAGCTTACATATAGCAAGTGACATCACATGAACTGCAACTGAGTCAGAATAAACTAACTACCTAGACTCTCCTGGAATTGGAATTTCAAGGACCAACAAACAACTGGTAATTTCTTGTTGTGGACCAAAAATACCTAAAGCACTTAGAAATTTTTTGATGTTCCAAATGAATTCCTACCTCCTGCGTGTCTCGACTGTTAGTGACAGGCTTGTTGTCATTATTTTCCAAAACAATGTGACGAAACTGGCTGTTCGGGACATCTTTAATAATGTGCCATTTGACAGGGAACTGCCCACTCCACTTGTCCTGCTGCCAGTAATCCACACTCTTGTCAAAGTCAACAGGTCCAACCATTTCAGCCACCCCACAGAATTGAGCACTAGCATTCACCTGCATATAAGAGTAACAGATAGTACATAAGCAAGAAAAAAGAAATTAGAAGTTCAGAGGCAATAATAAAGATTTAGCATTCACCTGCTATAAGATTAAAAAAAAAATTAGAAGAATATAAAGGAACCATAGAAATTAACAAAGAATTAGAAGTTCAAGAGGCAGATATGTTGCAGGAGCTTTGGTTTCCCTCCAATATTGGATAGGAGTAAATACAGCACTAAGACATTGATGCATTTAAAAGAAATGTAAACATCACCAAAATCTCTAGTTCAGTGATATATATCAAGTTCTTTCTTTTTGGCCCAAGGCAGTGGTCTGGCTTCCAAGTTGCTAATCTTTGAACACTGAAGAATCAGGTATGTACCGAAAATAAGAGAAACACAGGACAAGGATCTTGCTTGTCCTTAGCTTCATGATAGGCAGTGTCCAATTTTCTATTCCCATTTGGAGTGCTGGCCCAAACACCATATTTGATGCTCTTGTGAACATTATCTTCACTGTATGACTTGATGATGAAGAACTTAGCATCCTTGTATTCAGTCACAAAATCTGATTGGTTGTATGACTCATCATGGATCTTGGCAGATGGTTTGCTATGTTTCTTATCATCAACAGAAGTACCATGATCAGCTGTATTTTGAACCTTAGACTTTGAGGCCCTTGGACCTCTGTTTTGCTCGCTAAGAATATCAAGACTACCGTTGCAGCCACATAAGGAAATACTGCTTCTTCCTCGCAATCTGCTGTTTTCAAGGGAGAGCCAGCCCCGGCTGTTTGTCCCCAAACTAGAAATTGATGCACTTCCAAAACCAGATCCCTGATTGTAACCACTCTGCAGATAGGCTCTTTTGTAGGAGTTTGACCCTGATTCAAGGCCATAAAATGATCTTTGTTGATGAGATGCCTGCAACAAAAAACTTGTCAGCTAGCTTTAACACTAAAAGCCATAATCTGCCTCATCAATTGTTATGACGATCCCTGGTGCTCATCATAACATGCTAATCAGTAACAAAAATGCACGCTATTTGTACATTAAAAATGTTTGCAGTCATAGCCAAAATTTATGGCAGTGCAAATGTAAGCTAGGGATGTTATTAGGCCTCTTATACCATGTTTTGGATATGGGTAGAAAAGAAGGATAAGGTTAGTAAAAACCATGTAATAAATTCTTAAAAACATCAGCTGGCCTACTATCTTTATAAGGAAAAAAGCAAGAGCCTTCAAACAATCATTTAGTCATTTATTGGCAAATAATAAATAAGGTCTTTTGCATGATTGGTTTGCTAGGGCTACAGAAATCTTGCATAAATCATCATTTAAAGTTATGATAAAATTTCCAAATACTAAGCTTATAAAATTGATCTCGGACAAAACAATCTGCACCATTAATTACAGTAGCATCTTGTAATGAGAAAAGGTAAGTGGCATCATGTATTATCTACAGAATATTAAAAAAAAGGTAAGAAAACAAACCATTCCAACATTCTGCCCAAATGACCCAAGCATGCCAATAGGCTGTGGAGAAACTGCAGGTGAAAAGGGGGACAAGGGCCTATTTCTATCAGAGGGCTTTGACCAAGCTGACCAAAGTCCTCCAGATCTCAATCCATCAAACCCATGCTGCACATCATGGAAACCATGTTTTCCTGGAAAACTGCCTCCACTAATTGATCCCACAGGAGGATAACTAGGCCTTGGGCCGAAAAGCATGTTATCACCTTGTTGGTCGATGTTTGCCAATGTGTTGAACTCTGGTTGTGAAATGGGTGATGGTGAGGTAATATATGACATATTAGGAGGACCTAGATGCTGGTAATAAGGTGGCCCAGAAAATGGAAATTGCTGAGGGGAGTACAAGTGTGCATCACCACCGACAGAGGGTAAAGGAGTGGTGACTGGAGAATAAGGTCCATAGGGCATTTGCGGACTATATCCATATCCAGCATGAAATACAAGAGAGGGATTATCATTGTAGACACCCTAAATAAGATTAAAAAAAAAAAGGTCAGGGAATAATAGAAAATGTGATCTAAGTAAGAAAATGATGCAATGGAGGGGGTGCTTACAGGTGACCCAATTTCTAACCCTTCAGCATTTATGTATGGAGGATATTCATCCCATTCACCAGTCGCATTGTCATAACCTGATTGACAACATGAATAAAATGGCCCCTTAATTAATTTACCTAAGATATCAATAATCAGAAACTAAAACAGAAAAATATTCCAGTTACATGCATTTGACGTCTAAACATTAATGCTTAGTGTCATCGGTGTGACATCAATGATCAGTGTGATCAGTGACTGTCAAGTTCAGGGCCCTAAAAAGGACTGTGAGACTAACCCCTGTAGTAGAACGCCTGTGCCTGAGGGGCATAAATATTAGGTGGATAGACAGCACGATCTCCAGGAGAACCAAAAGCTTCAGATTGACCTGTGTTATCCCTCGGATGACCTAAAGGAGCTGTATCCTGAGAGGAATTAGGAGAAACTGACGTCTCATTTTTTGCTGATAGAGTCTGAAAAGAAGTTACAAATAAGGCTTATTTTAAACTTGTGAGTATGGAAAGAAAAAAAAAAGTTCTGAGGATTGAAGTTTATGTATAACTACCCGCTCCTCCATGTTATCTGATTCAGCAGGTTTCTCTTCTGCATCCATGATCAGTATGCTCAGTGACTTAGTAGAGTCTTAGAAACACAGGCACTACAAATTTATTGACCAATCAAAGCTAAAATTGGAGATGCGAAAACTTGAAGCTATGAATATGTGCGCACAAATCCACACATTCACACCTATGCACATATGGTAAATATAAGAACGTGAATACTTAAAAAAAAAACAAAAAAAAAACCCAGTGAGATCCATTCGATACAAGAATTAAACAGGCTACCGCCATACATAATACAAAACAATGAGCAACCACTCATTAGTAACCAAATTCTATACACTATAACCATTCTTTGATCAGTCGAAGATATCAGCTTGACAACAATAAGTTAGCTCATAAAAACAGACATCACCTTGAATTCTCAAGCATATCAAACATTTTTCTTTTCATGCCACTGGCTCATAATTCCAGAAAGCAACCATGTCAAGAAATCAATTACGCTTCTTGAACCTCCCCTTCACAATACTTCACTGAATAATTAGCTATACATGACAAGCAAAACGGAGAAGTTGCAATAATTAAGGTCACCTCACACAACCCAGATCTCAGATCTCAAAATGAAACACCCAGCACAGCCCAGATCAAAGCAATTTAATACCTCATACATGTTTACAATATCTCAGCGCACAAAAAGACAAGGATCCTCCAAAAACTAAAGAAAGAAAAAGAAAGATTGACTTTTTATATTCAAACGAACATGACCAAACAATCCACAAGCCAATTCATCCTATAAATGACTTAATCTCCATCAAATCAAAACACCCCAACAACAAAAAGGAGACTTTGAATTAAAAACAAAAAGGAAAAAGATAAAAACTGTATACAATTATGATGAAGATAAGAAGTGGGGCAGGTAGAGAAGTACCAGAGGGACGATCTGGATCAGGTTGCGATAGTGATTGGGTTGCCGCCATATGAATGAATCAGAGGAACTCTTCAGAAATGGCACCAGAATCTAAGTCAAAATACCGAAAAAGTATATATCTTTTTCCCAACATAGTTATATAGAGGGAGTGAACAATTTTAAAATTAAAAATAAATAAGTCGAGTGGAGCAGAACTCTATCAATGTTTTTTTTTAAAAAAAAATATTAAATTTAATATTTTTATTTTTATTTTATTGTTTTAATTTTAAAAATATATTTTTAATTGAAAAATATTATATAAAAATATTATTTTAATATAATATATTTGATATTTTTTAAAAAATATTTTAATAGTATATATTAAATTAATATTTTTATTTTTATTTTATTGTTTTAATTTTAAAAATATTATTTTAATATATTTTTAATTAAAAAATATTATATAAAAATATTATTTTAATATAATATATTTGATATTTTTTAAAAAATATTTTAATAGTATATATTAAATTTAATATTTTTTTTTAAAAAAAATACATTGATAGAG
>Ga0307507_10005091_pt1 | contig 22116 bp, 7 predicted proteins | sample 7_EM_MG_FD_207223 | JGI IMG/M metagenome (GOLD analysis project Ga0307507, IMG submission 207223) | Populus trichocarpa ectomycorrhiza microbial communities from riparian zone in the Pacific Northwest, United States - 7_EM | ecosystem: Host-associated > Plants > Roots > Unclassified | place... | reverse complement strand
GTATATAGGTAATCCCTAAAGCCTATATATTATTAGCATATGCTAGGTATATACGCAGCGTATACTTACCACTAGCTTATTTCTTATATATATTAACTATAGCCGTGCGAAGTCCGGTTCCATAAATATGTGTAAATTGTATAGATGATTGGGTAGTATTACTTAAAACCTTAAATACTAGCTGAAATATCTTTATGTATACAGCATGTGTTTCTAAGTTTAGAAATGCGTATACCTACACCTTAATTCCTGTTATAGGTATTAGCCTATGCATAGCATATGTATAGTATAGGGCATGCATATATTTGGAATTCTTGTCTTATTCCACAATTAAGAATAAATTCATTTTACCTTAAACTATTTTAAATAATAGGTCCATTTTGATATATATTACATGTTAGAATGCCTTAGCTTATATATATATACAGCATACAATAAGGAAATGCTTGTTATTAAAGTTATAAATTGCCCGAATCTATTGCTCTATGTTCTCTTTATATTAGTTAATAGAGAACTTGCGTAGCATACCTGCTACGCTTAGGCTTTATATATACTTGGCGTGTGTCTAACCTATACTTACCTATATATGCCGTCCCCTTTAGGAATTGTAGTATCCTTTCCTTTCAAATTAGAGCAGTAATTTGATCCTTAATATTAAGACTACTATATACTATACGTAGTGTCTGCGCCCTATACTTCTTATATAGAGTATAATACTGTGGAGATAGGATAAATCGACCTATACTATAGTAAGTAGTTTTATTCGTATATACTGTGCATATACGGGGTATATGTGTAGTAAGGCTTAGGACTTCTACCTACCTTATTACTTTAACTACATTATTAGCAAGGTCAATTGGTAGCTTTGTTAGGTATAGTAGATAATGTGTATAAGAATTCCATGTAATAAGGCAAATGTAAGGATACCGTGCTATATTAATAGGAATATAGCAATCTAACTATATACTATATGTTTGGCTTACTACCCTACCTTGGCCTTACGGATGGTTAAACCCTAATAGGCTTAGTATATGCGTAGTATATGTATAGTGTATATATTACCTACCACAATTTTTTCGCTTTGACGTTGAATATCTAATATAGGTATATTCTTTTTTAAGTTCCTAAACCCTATATTTAATAAGTAGACGTAGGTATTGAATATCTACCTTAGCAGTTGTTGATAATAAAGGCCAAGTAGTGTGCTATGGTTTAGTATTACTGCTGCTAGAATAACTGATAAATATTATCTGTATATAATAAGTATATATCACGCATACGCTGGCTATATGCGCACTCTATATTGAGAAAACATCGTTAGTCTGCTTTTACTATATACACGTTCTTATGTACTAGGATAGGTACACTGCCGCCATAATTATAGAATACCGTTGTAGTAGCTGTATATTATAAGTATTTACCTAATATATATAGATAATGCTTACTTCTCTATACTTTGCTTAAGCTTTTCATTAACCTCTACTGCTTGGTATAGACGACTGCTACGCTTTTAGAAGTCATTAATTGATTTAAGCTTAACCCTATTATATGTGGGGTATATATAAAGAATATCCTTGTAAGCGTGCTCGTAGTGTTTAATGCCGCTATATTTAAACGCTTAATAAAATGCTTTTCTACTCTTCCAATTATTGTTTTCTCTAAGGAGTTATAGTTGTGTAACTTTAGGGTTACTGGTTTTATAAAACGAAAATTAAATCTACTAAAGGCATAAGTATAGTATATACCTAGCATGTGTATTGCATATCTTTAATATATACTGCTTAATAACCTTATATACTGTTTCTTTATCTGTATCTATAGATAGCAGAGGTGTTGCTTTATAGATAAAGTATATAATTCCTTCTTTTCTAGTTGCTGGATATTCTGGCATTATAATATAGTCTATTGCCTTTTGGATGATAACTTAGTACTTACTATTAGAGCTAATAAGTACTCTATAGTTTTGGAGTGTGCTCTGGATATTTTTAGTATATATATGGCCTATGTATAGTGTTATATGTAGTCTTATTTTAGAGAGACCTATATAAAATAGAAACCGCTGTTATATACTATTTTAACTCTTACCCTCCTCGCCCTCCCTACCCTCCCTATCTTTAATACTCTCTCTACTGATTGTATTATCTTGAGAACTATTGTCTTTATATTTAATATTAGGTACGCTCTGGTGTACCTATATATCCTTAGCATATGCCTAGCATATAATTGTGCATACTGACTTGTAGACCGTTCAGCCACCCTACTATACTCTTGTTCACTTCAGTATAGTTTTCACTTGTTATTAGTATAGTAAGGCATATATAAATGCGGTTGTATATGTGTAGGTATAGATATATGTGTATATCTGTGTCTATGTCTCTGGGTATATGCGGAGCATATACTCTCGATATTTTGGTTTGTGTGTTCGCTTAAGTCAAATATGGCTACCGATGCGCGTTCTGTATAGGTAAAAGTGTAGTACCGCCGACCTTTTTCTGGGGGCTCTATTGGTAACCACGCTTAGCTTTTGCTGACCCCCATTAGTGACCACGTTTAACGTGTCTGAGACCATGATCAGCTGCGACCCGGTACAGAGGCTCTGCACAAGGCTCTATATGAAGCTCTGCGCGAAGCTCTACGTACAGAGGCTCTGTATTGGGTCCCCGCTATATTCCTAATAGCCTCTACACGTGCCTCTGCTAAGTATACCCCCTATATAGCCACCTTATTTTTTTTTACCTATCCTTCCTTATATCCTCCCTGCTAGGGAGGCACCAGAGTAGTAGCCAGTAGAGGACCGTCGCCAGAACTAGACGACTGTTACCAGAACCAGACAACGACCGTTTGAATAACTTGCCAGCGAACACTACGAATGATTCGATCGATCGATTAAATTAAACTAGAGCTTTGATATCGGCCCGTTACTAAATTAGAGCCTCTAATCGGGCCGACCCCTCTCCTAAATTGAATCTGACACTGATATAGGTAGGCAGGTAGGCAGGTAGGTAGGCAGGCAGGCAGGCAGGCAGGCAGGCAGGCAGGCAGACAGGCAGACAGACAGATAGATAGGTAGGCAAGTAGGCAGGCAGACAGATAGATAGACAGGTAGGCAGGCAGGCAGGCAGGTAGGTAAGGAGGTAGGGTAGAAAAGAACCGTTGCTATATTATATTAAATTATCTAAAATAATATAATTTATTTTGCACTAACCGCGCAGGAAGAGCAACGCTTATTTATTGCTTAAAGTGAGTAAGATATACAGAATGCGCAAGGAGGGCATTATATATTAATTGCGCATTAAGTGCAAAAAAAGCTTAATGGGGTAGGGGTACTACTTGCCTAGGTGGCTATAAATGCGCAATTAGCTGCACTGTGTTGTTGAATGCGGCACTGTGCCGCACCTTAGTCGATACCATACGCTACACGTTACAGTGCGCGAAATGCATATTTGGCCGCCAAATGCTGCCAAATGCTGTAAAAATGCTGGTAAATTTTTTCCTGACGGGGGCAGGACACATTATAGCTTAATAGGAACTTAGCAAGATTACTAGCATTTTACCAAATACTACTAATATAAAGGAGCTAGATAAGCTAGCTAAGAAACTAGCCAACTTATAAAGTATTATTAATTTAATAAAGCCCTCCCGTCGCCTTTTTAGTAAAGAGTATAAGTTACGCGGCAAACGTATACGCTAAATAAATATTAATGTCCTAGTTAAGAAGTTACTACCCAATATTAGCAGTACCACTTAACAGTATTTTAACTAGTAGATTGCTGTAGCTAAAAACCGATTTAAGGTTAATAATGCCGACTATAACTATAAGTAACGTATATAATAGGCCATTAAAGGTCTTGTAAAAGAGAAAACAATTACCTAACTAGTTTATTACCGGGTAGGCACTAAAGATAAAGGTTCTTTACTATAGGATAAGTTTAAAACTATAGTCTAAGACTAGATTAGGAACCCTATAGTAAAACGCTTTAATAATGCTACTATATACTATATAGCTATTATAAAGAAGAACTAGAGGTTTAACGTCTTTCTAGCCTATATACATAGCTTAGAGGACCACTTCTTATATACCCCTTTTATTAATCCTAAGTAATAGATAGACTTTTAGTTCTTATACCTTCTAACCTACCTATAAGTAGAGCTCTTCTGCTAAAACTTTATTAAATAGGTAAGAACCATAAAGGACCTCTTTACTAAAATCCGCTATATAGAGTAACTACTTAATACTATAAAGCTTGCGGAAGATCGCGTAGTTAGTAGCGGTAAATTCTTGCGCTTAAAGCGTAGTTATAGTATAGGCTCTATAGAGTTAGATTTAGGGAATAGAACCTAAAAAGGGTAACGCTTTTTTAAGCAAACCCCTAGGGAGACTATTTAAAAGCTAGATAGCTTAAAGGACCCCTTAAACACTAGTGCTATATATAAGTTAAAAGAGATCTAAAGGTAGCCACTATAAAGAATACTGGAAGTAAACTAGTAAAGATAAGTTAGGCTAGTTTTTATTAACACCTACCATCGCCCAACTATTCCTGGATTATGTATAGAAACTCCACAGACTCCCTAAAACAATTATCTCTAATAGAGGCAGCCAGTTTATCTCTATATTCTAAAAAGAACTAACTACCCAACTCCGTATTAAAGCACTGTTATCTATAGCATACCACCTAGAAACGGATGGTCAAACGGAACATATAAATGCTATAATGGAATAATATATTCAGATATTGTGACGGTGCTGGGGCAACGCTATCTACCATACTTAGTGGACCCTAACTCCTGCCAACCAATTAGGATTTTCTATCCCCAGGATAGAAAATCGCTATTGGCTCACTTACTACTAGCGCCTTAGCAACCCCTTTATATCTTACCAGTCTCTAACAGACTTCTTCTTCTTCTTAGCTTAATATTCTTATATAGTAGCAATCTACAAGCTTTAATTTAGAAGCATTTATATAAGCCCATCACATTATACTAAGCTCTCCCTACATTGCCTAGGAAGGCCTTAATAATATCCTACCCCAAAAAGACCTTCGTCTGCAACAACGCGTCGACGCGTTATACTTAGACATTAAAAAACCCACACTACTACGCCTAAGAAGGCCCTAATAATATCCCACTTTATAGGCTAGACTGTACTTGACCTATACCCATAAAAAAAACCCGGAATTAAAACCGAATTATACAATTCCAACAAACCTTAGGAAGCCGACGATAATACCTAAAGCGAGCTTATCTAAAAGACCTGCCTTTACCTAAGAGGAACACGAGGTCCAGTTAGGATTAGAAATTAAAGACAATAACAACGTTATAGGTGTATATAAGCAGATTTGTGCCCTTATAGCTAATTAGAAGGTCGATCGTCTTCAAGCCTAAAGTATATAAGAGACTCTAAAGGAGATCCTAGAAAGCCTTACTACCTTATAAAATAGCCCAGCCTCCCCTTTACGAAGCTTTAGTTAACCCATTCGCTCTACCAAATATAATACACCAGAGAGTATAGATATAATAATAAAGCAATTAAAGTCCGTTAAGCTCCCTAACCCCCTACTATTATTAGACAGTGTAGACCTAACCTTTAAGAACTGGAGAATTTAGGTGCAAGGAAAGCTTTGTATTAACCATAACTATTTCCCCTCTAAAGAAGCTAAAATGCTCTACCTCTTTAGTTAAACCATTGGGGACGCCTAGTGACACCTTTAGGCTAAGTTTGAGGATAAGTTACCTATTCGGTTTATATCTGTTAATAAGATAATACAGCACCTGGCTACTATCTATGTTAATCTAAATAAAGTACGGGATACCTGTTACGACTATAATCGCCTAATAATAAAATCGAACCAATCCTTTACTAAGTTCTAGACTTAATTCTTACACCTAGTAGGTGAAGGCTAGGTCCCCCCTAAGAACTATTATTTAGACCTATATAATAAGCTAACGGTCCAACTATAAGAGAAGATTGTAGTAGTTTTAGATAACCTACCAACCTACCAAAGACTCGCAGCCTAATATTTGTCGCTAAATTTAGAACTAAAACAAATTAATACTCACTCTAATTAACTAAAGAGGTCCTATAGCAACCGTAACCTATCCACTACACTAACAGGAGCTGGCGTCGGAAGACAAACCACAACCGCCCTTATACCAAAAGCGGTTACAACTGCCTACTAGCGAACCTTGCCTAACCCACTACGTACCATACCTTTAACTAATGCTTATTACAACACCCCAATTAACCCTGCCATGGTCACGTGCTTTAATTATAGAAAGAATAGTTACTTTACTACGTCCTACCTAGAGCTAAAGGATACGGGTAATATTAAGGAGATAGAGGAAGAAGAAACGCCTAATAAGTTAGGAAAAGAAGAACCCTAGAAAAAGACTCCCCCCTAGGGTATCTTAATAATCTTAAAGAGATTAATCTGAGTTAGCTAATAGGTAAAAAACACTTTACGGTTCCATATACAGTATCTTAAAATGGATATAGAGTTAATATAACTACCCTTATTAACACTAAAGCAAATAGCTTTGCCTTTATAAACACTGCTTATATAAATAACGTTGCTAAGTTCTTAAATATAAATGCTACCTAACTAGAGAAGCCTATTTAAGTAAAAGGCTACAACGGCCAAGCCAATAAGCTGGTTACCCATATCTTAAAGCTATATATTGCTATTAATAGACGATGCCAGTTTAGTATCCCCTTTTGTATCCTAGACCTAGGGTCCCATAACATAATCCTTAGCCAAAAATAGATATCCTACTTTAATATTTGGCTAAATGTTTAATAAAGACAGTTTATCTGGCTAGAGAGTAGACCAAAGTTACCCTCCTTTATTAGAGAGATCCGTACCAACCATAAGATATTAGCCGCAAAGGCCGATCCTACCTACTAGTAGGATATTAGGGACCGTGACCTAGCTTTTACTTAAGAAGATGCCCGTTGCGAGGCTAGTAAGAAATCCGTACTAATAAGGATACTGTTAGATAATCTGTATTCTCTAAAGGCGTGGGTCAAGTGCACGAGTCACGTGCACGGAGCACGTGCATTGTAAATCTCTTCATCTGAGCTTAGAGCCCAAGGGGCTGATTAGCACATTATCATCAATCCATTAACCCATTGCATTAATGAACCCCTCTACACGAATTTCGTGATAGTTATAAGCCCGGTCCGCCAACTTAAGAAGCTATTCAGCTATTACTTAATCATTTAAAGAAATTCTACCTTATTGTTAGACTCTGACACCTTATTATCAGGACGCAGACTCTGACAGAAATCCTACCTTAATCATTATAGGATAACCCTAATAACAAGGATGATCCTAATAATAAAAATACCATCTCAAATCCTCCTTTGCCTATTAGTTAAAATAACTCCACTGATATCGAGTTTGTTGACTATGATCATCCTTAATAAACCAGAAGACTGGGAGCAATAGATCTAGCAACTATAAGCCCTTATAGATTAGCAAATTTGGGCCCATGTTAACCCAGCTACAGAAGCACCTTAAGAAGGTCTACTTAAAAAACCACCTCTTCTAAAAGTTATAGATTTCAATGAAAATGCAACCTTATATGCACAGCTTTTGACGAACCAACAGAGAGCGTACGAGAACAGTAGACGATACTACGACTAGGACATAAAGTACTTCCTAAAATAGGAAGAGTATCTGCAATAGATACGCACCTAGATTACGTCCATAGTATTAATCCAGAAGAAGCTACTGCTCAACCCTTCCCTTACAGTTAAGGAATGGCTAATTCGGTTGAAAGAAGACACTAAGCCCTTAAAGAACTTTATAATGAGGAAGGTATAACTGCAGTATATAGAATCACTTAAGGGACTTAAGTAGGCAAAAATTACCCAGTGGCTTGACAGATGGGAGTATGCGATAAAGATAGCAGAGAAGTATGGTCTTCTATAGATAACTAATAGGATCTGGCTAATAGACCTTATAAATATAATACGACCTATAAGCGAAACCTATTTTGTTATATACACCAAATAGGTAAATAATACTGAAAAGGCTTACTCGTCAGAATACCGTAAAGTAGTAATAGAGCTACGGGAAGTATTCGCAAACCTCTTAAAGGTTATACCATCCTTAACTACCAGAGGGAGTGCATTTAATATAGACTTTGCAGGAGAGTCTGAAGAGGATATCTCTATTGCTGCTAAAGTCTAAAAGGGAAGAGGGAATAGCTTATCTTGTAGTTAAAAAAGGGCAGGGATAAATTTGACTAAAGAGACGTCTTCTAAGAAGTCGAAGAACCTAAAATGCCTAGTATATGATATGAGGGGACATACCCTTCCTAACTGTTGGTATTTATTTAAGTGCAAGAGGCCTAAGGGATTTAATACTAAGGGTATACGCATAAAAAAGGTGCATAAAAAGGTAGAACATGATAAGGATCTAGCTGCCTAAGTAGAACAACTTAAGCTTAAGGAATCAAATATCGATGAAGCTTAACAACGATAGGTTAAAAGTTAGGAGATAGTTAGGAAGATTAAAGGAGAAGCCAATGCAATATTCCTAGAATTGTATTACACCGGTCAACTCCATCCACTAAAGCTATTAACTATTCTTAACTTAGGAACTACTCTCCACATCTTTAATAACCTTTCTCGTTTCTATAATTTCAGGAAAGCTCCAAGACATAAATATGTTATCGTAGGCAGCTTAGAAGTGCCTATACTAGGTTACAGTAATATCACTATCCAAGTCACAAAACCAGACAAGAGTAAGGGAATCCTACGTCTCAAGGACGTTGCCTTTTATATGGACTTCAATACAAATCTAGTGTCGTTCCGTCTACTTCAAAAATAAGGGTACTACTAGGATAATAAAGGAGAGAACAATCTTCTAGTTTAAAAGGACGACACAATCCTATATTAAATAGAAGAACGTTACAGATAATAGACTATCAAATACGTCCAACTAGGAAGTCTATTAGCGTTTAATACAAGCCAACTACTACGCCAATGGAAGCGCAGAGCATCATTAAGAGACGCTTATCCAGATTCGAAAGGAGATACACATCTATAATATCTACGTCTAGGTCATCCAGGACCTATAAGCCTTCATTATTTAGGTCTTAACGCCTTAGGAGTCAAGCTTCAAGGCCTAAAGACAACGGAATATTAATATTACAGTCTCGCCAAAATTAAGCGTTAGGTCTTAAGAAGGTTCTCAAAATGGAAAATTAATAAACCCTTTCTTAACCTCTATATTGACTAGACTAATCTTAAGAAAGCGTATACCAAATTTATATAAGTTATATTTATCTATAACACTTTCTCAGAAAGAACCTTCCCATATTTTATAATAACGCATAGCAAGGAGAAGGAGATACTATAAGTACTTAAAGATTTTATCTAATGGATTCGTCTAAGGTATAACCTTAAGGTTAACACTATTAGGTCAGACAACGAGCTAGGGAAAAGGAGAACCCTTAAATAGCTATAAACCCAAGGGATTACCTTCAAGCCTTTAGCGCCACATACCTAAGCACAGAACGGTACCGCCGAACGCTTAGGGGGTGTAATCATTAAGAAAGGATATACAATAAGAATTGCTGCCAATCTACTACATAACCTATGGAACGAGATAGTTAACTATATAGTTTACCTTCGAGATCAAACGCCACAGGAAAGTAATAGATGGAAATTACTATATAAAAGGTTCCATACCTACCTAGTAAATGGGAGATTAAAAAAACCACAATTAGCGCACCTAAAAGCCTATAGCTGTAAGGCGTATGTGATAACGTCAGATACCTAGCTAAAGAAGAAAAGACTAAGCAAGCTAGATCCGCAAGCCCATATCAGCTACCTCGTTGGCTATAACTCTACCAATATCTATAGGATCTAGATCCTATATAAAGGTATCATTATCTCTACTAGGGATGTCATCTTTAACGAAAAGACGTTCTTTAACGGCAAGTAAATGGACATCTTAAAGGATCTACACGCCGAATTAGATACGCTAATTAAGAAAATTTAACTCCCTAAGACCTTAATTAAGAATAAGGTTCTTCTGGAAGATAATAATAAAGTATTTAAACTGTTAATTTAAGAGGAAGACGACAACATCAATAAGCCAGTTCAAACCTTTAATAAGTTAGCAGATCTTAAGCTTACAAGAGCTCTTAAAGACGCATATTATACACCACCTCCAACAAAAGAAGACGAAGAATCTCTATATGCCTTTTACATTAAGTATCCTACAAAGTTAGATACTAATTAGGACACTATTAACCAAGTAGAAGATAGGTTTTACACTTAGGGGGTATTTAATGACTTAGTTAAAGACTTGTTCAAGAAAGCTAGTAATAATAGGCTTAAAGACTTTATTACCAAAAGGATTACCTTAGCCTATTATAGCACCTTCGTAGCAGGAAGGAAGTTTAACCTTAATAGTTAACTTAACAACAGCAAGCTGAAATTAGGCAGAATATGTAATGTTAAATTACATAGGAAGAACTTACCTCCGCCACCTTAGTTAATTAAGGACCTTAATACATATCCTCTTTAAGATCAGTTCTAAGAGGCTTAATAAGCCTATCTCTAATCTTATTATTAAATAAGGTTATTTTAGGAAACAGACAAGAAGCACATAAAGGGACAGTAGATCCTTAGCTTAATGTGGATATTTATCTACAAGACGGATAAGCACGGATTCCTCTAGAAATACAAGGCACGCTTAGTTATATATAGAAATCAATAGGCTCTAGGAGACCTACCTATAAGAGCTACTATATTAGCTAGTACGACCTTCCGAACCCTTATGGCGATTACCGCAAAATTCGACCTGGAGACAATATAGATAGATGCAGTTAATGCATTTGTCCATTGCGATCTCAACAAAGTTGTTTATATAAAGCTACCGCCAGGATTCAATAACGGAAAGAAAGACAAAGTACTGCGCTTAAGAAAAGCCCTATACGGACTACAACAATTACCACTGTTATAGCAGAAGAATCTCATAAGCTTACTAACAGAATTGGGTTTTAAAGAGGTACCCTAGGAGCCGTGTGTTATGCTAAAAGGTAGAATAGTCGTCTTCTTCTATATCAATAATATTGTCTTCTGCTACTAAAAGACAGATAAGAAGAAAGCTTAAGAAGTAATTAAGGAGCTAAGTAAGGAATACCAGATAAGTACCCTTAGCAAGCTAAAATGGTTCCTAGGAATCTATATACTACACAATTATAGCTAGAGGCTCCTATAGCTATCCTAGGAAGCCTATATTAAGAAGATAGCTAACCAGTATAAGATAGATCTCAAAGGGCGTCTTCCAGATACTCTAATGGCAGAATCAGAACTCCTCCCTACTAATTACCAATTAATCCATCTAACGCGTCCGTCCCCTAATATAGACCTATTAGTCCGTCCTATATCCCTACCAGCCTCTACAATGCTATATTAGAGAAAATTGGGTTTAGTACTCTATGTAGCCACTATAATGCGTCTGGATATTGCTTTTGCAGTATTAAGGCTGGTAAGGTTCAATTAGGACCTAAGCCAAGAGCATTATTAAGCGGTAGACAGAGTTATCTAATACCTATATAGCACGAGAAGCAGAGCAATCTGCTATAGAGGAGATAAGGAAGGAATAAACGGTAGAGGGAGAGATAAAGGAATACGCAATAAAGGATAAGATAACGGAAGAGATGGTAGAGGTAAAGCGCAATTATTTATCTATGCCAGCGATGTATTATTCGCGGACAACTCTGTTAATAGAAAGAGCTCGCAAGGATATATTATAAAGCTATTTAGGGGGCTGATTGCCTGGAGAGCAAATAAGCAGGGTATAGTTATGACGTTAAGCACAGAAGCTAAGTTATTAGCCCTATTATAGACAGTAAAGAAAGCTATCTTTATTAGCAGGTTGTTTAAAGTAATAACGTTACAACTAAACGAGCCCTTAATTATTAAATGTAACAATACCTAGACGCTCTAACTAATTATAGAAGATATAGTAAAGCTGATCATAAAGCTCCAATACGTTAACATCTATTAACACTGGCTATATTAGGAATACGTAATAAGACGAGTATGATTTTAATAAATAGTGATAAAGGAGATAATTACTGATGGACTTATAAAGGCCCTGCCCAAGCAGAGGTTTTAAAGCTTTGTTAATATGATCGGAATGGTGGATATTAAGGAGCGGCTAAATAAGGAGAAGTAACTAGAGGACCTAAGGGATAGTATTAGAGCAAGATGGAAGGATTTAGATAAGATTACGGTCCAATTAACTCATTAACGGACACAAGAAGGTGGCTAGCTTTGACCTCAAAGAGCTCGAAGCTAAGGGGGTGTGTTAGATAATCTGTATTCTCTAAAGGCGTGGGTCAAGTGCACGAGTCACGTGCACGGAGCACGTGCATTGTAAATCTCTTCATCTGAGCTTAGAGCCCAAGGGGCTGATCAGCACATTATCATCAATCCATCAACCCATTGCATTAATGAACCCCTCTACACGAATTTCGTGACAGATACTCCCCCAAAGGACTACAGTCAAGGAGGACTCTACTTACGGAAGTGGAATAGATAGTAATGTAGACAACTTCTAAATTACGGAGATCCGGCCAATAGGGAAAAGGACATACTAATAGAACTTAGAGGATAACCTTTGGAAGATGCAATAAGAGCTAAAAGGAGTAAAGATAACACTAATACGCCAAAAGCCCCCAAGGCCGCGGACACCCCTACTACCATACAACCCCCCTATAGTAGATATCGCGGCAATTAGCGCTATAGGTTTCCACTTTAATATATATCAGAAGGACAACGAGGTCTTTATAACTAGCTTATACAAAATCAACTGGATTATTAACGAGAAGGAAGAAGGGCCAGTAGAGGAAACTAATAAAGAGTTAGTCAAGTGCCTCCTCCCTATATACCTCTTAGACCACAGAGACGCGTTCTTAAAAGTAGCCTTAAATATACTGCCCCCCTACTAAACCTATAATTATAAGATTTAACTAGAGGCCGATAACTCTTTAGGCTATAGCCCCCTTTACTAGCAAACTATAGAGGAACTAAAAGCAACCAAGTAGTACTTAATCAATAACCTCTATAAGGGGTTTATTAAGCCAAGTTAGGCCCCTTTTACTTCCCCTATTCTCTTTATAAAGAAACCCAATAAAGGCCTCCACTTCTATATCAACTATCGGAAACTAAACGCCATTACTTAGAAAGATTGTTACCCTCTCCCCCTAATTAACGAGACCCTTGCACGTCTAAGCTAAGCTAAAATCTTTACTAAGCTTAATGTCCGCTAAGCTTTTTACCAAATTAGGATGGACCCTATATTAGAGGATCTAACGATGTTCTGTACCCGCTATGGTTCTTACAAATACAAAATTCTTCCTTTTGGACTAATAAATAGGCCAGCCACGTACCAACAGTACATAAATAATGTTCTTTTCAACTACCTTAACAAATTCTATACAGTATACCTAGACAACATTTTTATATACTCAGACAATAAACTTAAGCACTAAGTTCACGTTAAAAAGGTCCTAGAGAGGCTGCGGAATGCAGGCCTATAAGTTAACATTAAGAAATGCGAATTCGGAGTAAAATAAATAAAGTACCTTAGGTTTATTGTTAGCATAGAAGGAATTAAAGTTAACCCTAAAAAGGTTAAGGTAATACGCAACTAGAAACCCCCTTATACTATAAAAGATATCTAGTCCTTTCTAGGCTTCTGTAACTTCTACCATTAGTTTATCCGTAACTATGGGGTTATGGCTAAGCCTCTTATACAACTAACAAAGAATAATACGCCTTTTGTTTTTAATAATAACTATATAGAAGCTTTTAAGGAGTTAAAGGACCAACTTACCTCCTCCCTAATTCTCTGTTACTATAACCCAGACTTTAAATTAATACTGGAAACGGACGCCTCTAATAGAGTAGTAGCGGGAGTTCTCTTATAGTTACACCTAGATGGCGAGTGGTACCCTATAGCGTTTTTCTTAAAGATAATGGCCCTAGCTAAGTGTAACTACAAGGTATATAATAAGGAAATGCTGGCTATTATATAATTATTATCCCAGTGGCGCGCAGAGCTTAGAAGTATAGACTCTCAGATTAAAATCTATACTAATTATAAAGCCCTTAAGTATTTTATAATAATAAAGCAGCTTACTGGTTGATAGGCTAGGTGGGCTAAAATACTCTCCTAATTCTTCTTTACAATTATATACCGCCTTAGTAGGCAAAATTCTAAAGCTAATGCCCTTACCCGGAGAGAACAGGATGTGGAACTATAGGATAAGCTAAAGGCTTAGCACCGGATATATACCCTCCTCTGTCCCAAATAGCTTAACCTACGTATCCTTAAGGAACTAAACTCTAAATAGAATAAGCTGGTGCCTATAGAAGGAGAGATCCTAAATAAACTAATAGGACTAATTGACCGCATTTTAATTATAAACCGTATAGCCAAATCCCTAAAAGCCCTCCGCGACTAAGCTACAGAAGGCGACCCTAATTTAGAAATAGAAGACGGACTACTCTTATACCAAAAACGGCTTATAGTTCCAGACGTTAATAACCTATAAACAGAGCTAATCCGTAAAGCCTACTGTTAAGTCTCTACGGCGTACCCTAGTTAAGATAAGACCCACCAACTACTAGCGCCTTACTACTACTAGCGAGGACTCCTGTCTAATATAGAACGGTTTATTAGGAATTGTTATACTTACAAACGGGTAGATACCCCTAGGGATTAAACCCCTAAATAGTTATAACCACTGCCAGTTCCCGAACGCCCTTGGCAGTATATTATAATAGACTTTAAATCATTCCCAAAGAACAAATATAGCTATAATATAGCCTTTATGGTAGTTAACTAACTAAGCAAGCAAGCTATTTCCCTCCCCTGCTTTAAGACTATAACCGCAAAAGATATGGCCCGTATATATATTAACAACATTTACTAGATCCATAGCGCTCTTAAGTTAATTATCTCTAACCATAAACCCTAATTTATATCGGACTTCTAGGATGAATTCTGCCACATCCTTAGAATTAAGATTAAGCTCTCTACTGCATCCTACCCTTAGACTAATAGCTAAACTAAGATTATAAACTAGTACCTTAACCAATAACTTCGCCCCTTTATTAATTACTACTAGGACAACTGGTCGGAACTACTACCTATAATAGACTACGCACAGCTTACGCTCCCTTATAATAGTATAGGAATGTCGCTATTTAAGTTAATCTATAGATACAAGCCACGAACATCCTTTAATTGGGATAGACCTACAGGACCTATAACGGCCCGCGAACGCCTCAGCTATAAAAAGGCCCAGACATTCGCTAAGAGAATACATAGAGCCTAGAAGACTGCCTAAGCAATTATAAAAAAAGCATAAGAGAAGAAAGAGGCTGACGTAAACTAATATTATCGCAAGGTAGACTTCCACGTAGGAGATAAGGTATAGGTGTTAATAAAGAACTAGAAGACCCAGAGGCCGAGCCATAAGCTAGACCACTAAATGGCTAGCCCCTACAAGATCCCTAAGAAGGTAGGGCACTCTTTTAAGGTTAAGCTACTAGAGTTAATAAAGATCCACCCTATCTTCTCTCCAGACCAACTGCAGAAGGCCGCGGACGACCCATTACCTAGACAGTACAACGACCCCCTACCGCCAATTCAGATTGCAGAGGATGAGGAATGGGAAGTTAAAGAGATCTTAGCAGTTAAGAAAGACCGTAGTACCCTAAAATACCGTACAAGCTGGGTAGGTTATAATAAAAATCTAAAATAGTACTCTATATCTAATTTTAAGTACTCTCCCTATAAGCTACAGGACTTCTACCTAGCCCACCCTAACCTCCCTAGACCACCACGCCAATTAGAAAGCTGGATTAAATACTAGAAAGAAGGGGTGGATAACTATAACAATTTAGATAATAATAAGGAGCTCAAACAACGCCTAAGGGCAGGCTTTTTTAGGAGGGGGGGGTAATATAACGGTGCTAGGGTAACGCCACCTGCTATACTTAGTGGACCCTAACTCCTGCCAACTAATTAGGATTTTCCATCCCCGGGATAGAAAATCGCCATTAGCTCGCTTACTACTAGCGCCTTGGCGACCTCTTTGTATCTTACTAGTCTCTAACAGACTTCTTCTTCTCCTTAGCTTAGTATTCTTGTATAGTAGCAATCTACAAGCTTTGGTTTAAAAGCATTTGTATAAGCCTATTATAGATATACACGTTATATCTATAGGACAACTAGATAGACTGGCTTATATTTACTAAGTTTACTATAAATAACTCCGTTTTAGAAACTATAAAGGTCTCCCCATTCCTGGCCAACTATAGCCAGCATCTACAAATAGGTTTTAAACCCTTTAGTAATATTCCTCACCCGGCTTATTAGGCCTTATAAGTTGCAGAAGTAAATAAATTTATAAAAAAAATAAAAGAACTATAAAAGTTCCTTACTAATAAAATAACATAGGCCTAATCTGTTTATAAAGCCACAGTAAATAAGAACCAAACCCTAGCACCAGCCTATTAAATTAGTGACTTCGTCTAGCTAGATATAAGAAATTTAAATATAAAACAACCTACTAAGAAACTTAATTAGAAGAACGCTATCTCTCTTAACTATAACTAGGGCCTAATATAGAGGAAGAGAAGAAACGCATTGTAATATATATTATAATAGATACGCCTTAGGGTAAAGCCCGCCTATATTGCTTATATAATAATAGGTGCCAAATTAACCTTATTAACTAAAATGTTGCCTATAGGTTTAACCTACCTATAAGCTACGCGCTACGTTTACGTAAACCTATTATACGTTTTCTTAATAGTAACTAGATGATAATCTGGGATGCTTATAATCTAATAGTTACTACTAGGAAAGGTGTTTGTTTCAGTTTGCGAGAAGGTCCCTGCGGACGATCCAAGAGGTGCGAGAAAGACGCAAACAAGCGTTCTCCCCTCCTCAACTTCAGCCGCATCAACAAAGCATCATTGAAATCTTGAACAATATGTATTCTCATATCCACCCCCAGCTGGGTTCGGCTTTCCAATAGGCATTACAACTTCCTATGTTCAAAAAGTCCAAAAAAAAAATTAAGGAATCAGAGAGTAGAAGATCCGCTATCATCACGGAGTAATAAATCCATCATCTTATCAACAACCCGCTGAAGCCCTCATACCGCTCTGATCGATTCATACAATCACCTGCTCCCTTCCGCCGATGTTGGCGTCAACATCGCCGCGCCTGTACTCACGCTCCTTTTACTCCACCCCCAAAACCCGCCGCCACCACCACCACCACTCGACACCGGCTGCGGCGACGGCGTGACTGCGACCCTACTCGAAAAAAACCCACCACCGCCGCTTCCCCCGCTCTCACTCGGACTCGTCTTGTGCCCCGGGTTGCCCCCTGCGCTCGGCGTTACGACCCCCAGCATCCTCCGCATACCCTCAAACCGCGCCTTCAGCTCCTCGAGCTCCTGCCGCGCAACCGCTTCCGCCGTCTTCGCATTCACCAGCTCGAGCAGCAACGCCTCGCTATCCGCCGGGGCGTGATTCTCCGTCGCCAGCACCGCCTGCGTCGCCAGACTAGACGTGCGCTTCGCGAACTGCTGTTGCTTGACCGATCCTGATCTGTTGAGCTTGAACTCGCGCAGCCCCGTCGTCGTGCTGACGGAGCTGGCCGCCGTGTCCGCCGTGTCGGAGCGGCTGAGGCTGGGCGGTGTCTCTGGAGAGTTCTCGGCAGACCACTGCACGGAGGGCTTGCGGGCATTTTGGCGGAGTTCCTGGATCGTCTTCTCTAGCCGCTGCTTCTTGACGCACGATTCTTGCAGCCGGTGCCGTGTCTCGCGGATCGTGTCTTGGGCGGAGGAGATCTCGGTGTCGCGCTCCGTTAGCTGGCGCGAGAGGGCTTGCGAGCGGGTTGTTTCGAGGTGCAGCTGCTCCTTTGAGCGCGCGAGGGAGTCGCGAAGGAACTCTTTGGTTTCGAAGCTGGATGATTTGCGGTTGTGCAGCTGCTGCGGCGCGAACCGCATATCTAAAGTGTCCACCATCTCTAGAACATCGTCTGGGAGTGCGAGATTAGAGGATGCGGCGTCGGCCATGAGAGAAGCGATTGGTGTTGTTTGGCGACGGGCATCACGGCTGGTACTATTACTTGATGTGTCGGTAGATTTGATACGATCAACCAATGAGCGGACGACGCGGTAATCTTCGTGTCGTTCCTCTCGCTCCTTCTGTAACTCTGCGGCAAGAGCTGACTGTTCACGCTGCATTTGACTGATTGCAGTCAGGAGGTCTTCGATTTGGCTATGTAAGTCTTTGTCTTTATTTGACACGGGCATTCTGAGGGCAGAGGCCATCGACTCCGTGTTCGATTTGATGGAGAAAGCGTCGGCAGACGACTCTCTCGATGCGCTTGTTATTTCGGTCAAGGCTGTGCTGGCGATGCTCGTCGTGCTCTCCGATCCAGCTTCTATTGAATTCAAAGTGGACGCAAGACTTTGTTTAGATGGTGTCCTCCGCAGAAAACTAACAGGTCTTGAAGGGGCAGATAGTCCAGGGCTAAGCGAGGCAGACTTCGTGGTTGAGTTGGATGGAGCCCATAGCCGGCCAAGGAACGACGAAGCAGTTTTCTGTACACCAGGGAAAAAGCTAGTCCCCGCTCCACTGTCATCCTTTTGGGCTTCCTTAAAGCTAGCTTCCAAACTTTGGAGGCTATCTCTTGTCACAACACTCGTAAAACTGACGAAATCGTTGACAAGCTCATCCGCAGACTTTGCGTTCCGTCCGTAGGGATCCCATAATGCCCGTGACAAAAGGAGCTGCATTACCTCATCGAACTCGTTCGACGCCAAGATCTTCTTCTCGTTTCGTCGCATAATGGAAAGTGCCACGCGCATGATAGTCTCGGATGCACCCTCAGCGAATATAACATCGTAAATCCGGAAAAGCATTGGCAATGGACAAGTAACCGCAAAAAATGACAAGAACCACTGGGACAAGTATGCGGCTTCCACTTGAAGGGAGTCAATATGAGCGGCCAGCTTCGGCATATGTTGATGTAACAATCGTTGAAACTGATAGATCCGGAGGTGTAGCCCGGAAAGATCGGGCAGGAAGCATGATCGTAAATCGTAGTCTTCCATGAGCCTGCAGGACAATTAGTTGTATCCATCGTAAATCAAGTTTTGGGAGCATACCGGACAAGAACGCAAAAAGCTTCCTTGTCGCCCATCTGCATTAGAAGCGGCCCCACTAGAAAGCCCAACCCCTGACAATACCCAATCTTATGGTCATACAGACTGAAACATTTCAATACCCGTCCCATCATCTTCTGTCCTTCACCGTCTGAATCCCTGAACATTTCAACACCCGGAAAACTTCGTCCAATATCTTTACTGATTATATTTTCATACGGACTTGACTCCCCACACAGCCTCTCGTACTGGCCCTCAATTAAACGATCGCGAGCGCCTGTCATACTCTGCCAGACTACACCGCGCAACGGAGCCGGTATTCCACCTCTTATCTTATTCAGTGTTAGAGTCGGAAGGCGCTGCACGGTCTGTGGGTAATCCCTGACTAGAGCTGCCCAGAATTCGAGCTCAGTCATCGGCGGGGGAGAAGGTAGGAGGGAAAATCGGACGGAAGAGGGGTCTTCTTCTTCGACCAGTCGCTTGAGTTGATGTATTGATGGTGGACGTGATTGACTCCTAGTTCGGGCTTTCAACCCCGATTTTGGGTCTGTTGCAAGGGCATTATTTTCTTGTTCTAGACGAGCGAGAAGTAAAGCCATCGACTGCATATGTTAGTTGAGGAGTTCAACGCAAGTGTGTTATAAAACATTATACCTCATCGGACCCTTCTTCTCGGGGTTCCTGTTCCTCCGTCCTCTCCAACTCTTCCCAGTCCACCTGGGCGCTTCGTTCAGAGCTATTGCTGTTGCTCCTCAGTCGGTCCGGCGTGGTAGGCGTCTGGATGTGGAGTTCCCCGGGTGAGGACACAGAGGGGCTATCGAAATCGACTACCGAATTACTCTCTTCACCCTCACCTTGAGATTCCTGCTCTCTATTTAATCCTCGCACAATATCCAGTGATGATGGTCGAGATGATATCCTATTCTCCACAATAGTTATCTCTGCTTGCGGAAACGTTGTGGTGGCATCCTCTCCCCTCTCTGTTGTCTGGCCCGCATCAGACTCTGATAGACTGACTGTTACCATCGAGTCAGTTGGGAGAGGTTGACTGTCGACATGTGTTCGTGGAGATCGTCTGACCGCATCTGCGGCCGTATGCTCGTTTTCCACATTTTCGATAGCCATGGTAGTTGCACCTATGGCAATAGCATCTGGAGGGTGCGTTCCAGAATAGAATGTGGCGGTATTCGACGAGTGAGGCTTGACAGCTGTGAGAAACGCTCGCCCTTCTTGTTAGGATTTCTACAACGGGAAAAGACTCTTCGGGTCCTATTTCAAGCGCAAACGATACTGCGGCGTTGGTGTTTCAAAGGAGTGTAAAGCCTTGGAGATGCCGCGGAGGTTAGTGTGACACGCGCCGAACGAGTGAGGCACGCTTTCACCAAAAAGCAGAATATCAATGAGTGACTAAACATCAAAACAGTACACAGGGAGTCGTGTATGAGCTTGAGGGGGCAGTGGTGGGAGGAGAGGCCGACAAGGAGTTGAGTTTAGCTTATCAACTTCAGGAGGCCCTGTAGCCCTTGGCGCAATTCTGCATTCAGGCAAGGATCACCAATCGACCCGCGCAATCAACCGCGTTACCCTTTTGTCCACACTCTCATAGGAGAGAAGGAGATGTGCTAAATTTCTTTGATATTTCCTTGAAACACGACTATTTCGTGTAGTCTTCGCGGACAGGTACACCTGTGTGTGAAACTTCAAGCTCGACAAGCTAGGCTGCATGCAGCTGCAGGCGCCGATGTCGTACCTGCCAAGGCTGTTAGAACTGTTCCCAAACACTCCAAGCACACTCCAACGTCGCCGACTCACCCTGGGCGCTTCGAACGATTGTGATTCGTAAACTCTACGTCTGCTTTAAGCTGTAGAGCCAAGGCGTTCCAAGATGAGTCCCTGTCCCCAGACAATGACGGCACTTTGGACACCTCGGACTCCATTTGCTGAATTTCAAGAAACGACAGTCCTGATGCATAGGCAGCGCCTTTTCAAGAGACTAACATGTCAGTTTAAACGCTAACACATACTTTTCTCTTTTCTCATTCGAGCTTCGTAAACACCTCTTACGGCTTGTTGTCGACTTGATGACGATTGAGCAAGTCCAGCCACCAATCCCGACTAGTTGAATGAAAGCTCGTCTTGATATTTATAACCAAATTTTGAGCTCTTCTAGCATCGTGCAGCTGAAAGACACAATCCCATGCAAAAATTCACGTCTCTGCTATCTATATTTCTCTACCCGCGTCCGGCGTCAAAAACTGCTCGCCGCTAACTAAATTCAAGCTCTAATTAACCATAAATTAGCGTAAATTTCTATAGGTATTCCGTTCTCGGTGACCTTGCATTGAGCCAGCTACATTAACCTTTTAACAAGAACTTCCGAGGCTATTTCTAGTGATCCGCTTACTCACCACTGCACACGCGCGACTTAGAGCCCACATAACATCGCGAAAGGTCATGTTCATTTGGAAATTATCCAGAAGTTATGTACGACACTCAGTCAGCTAATATATCGCGTCCTAATGTAGAATAAAGTAAAATCTTACCGCCATTTTCGCTACGTGCCTAAGCCTTCGCTATGCAATGCAAGCTCCTTGCAGGATTGAGGGCAGGACCTCGGGAGATGCCTTGCTAATGCTGCAGGTATGATGAAGCTAAGATGCATATTGTGGGGATCGTGATACTTTGGGTCAACCACACCAGGTAAAGAGAAACGTTGACAACCCTCCACACAAAATTTTGGTGCTTTGCCTAATAGAGCCAAACTTACTAAGGGTACGTTCGGTTGCAAATCAGCTCCATATCATATTTGTTCAATCCGTGCGCCTTTTAGTGTCGTCCGTTTTGTAATTAGTAGCGGCTACTACCGCGGCCCATTTGAATCTGTAATTGAGT
>Ga0307507_10005090_pt1 | contig 22116 bp, 18 predicted proteins | sample 7_EM_MG_FD_207223 | JGI IMG/M metagenome (GOLD analysis project Ga0307507, IMG submission 207223) | Populus trichocarpa ectomycorrhiza microbial communities from riparian zone in the Pacific Northwest, United States - 7_EM | ecosystem: Host-associated > Plants > Roots > Unclassified | place... | reverse complement strand
GCAAGTTTTGTGCTAATTGGTTGATGCACATTGCATAGCTCTTTGTAAGTTCTTCTTTACAACTTTCACTATGCATTTGTATCAGGGCAATGTAAATTTATTCCTTGTGAAGTCCATTACTGTCCATTACCGTCGTATGGCCACATGGCAACAATACTTACCATATACAGCGCTAACACTCCATTTGGCAACTGTTTGGTGGTGTTGATCCATCACTCCACGTCCACATTTTCAGAAAAAATGGGGTATCTTTCACTAAAATTTGAAAATATCCTTTGTTTTGATAATTCATAGAAATTTATTTGAGACATATACGATGTAGGGTAGTTCCAGTAAAAAATCTATGTAAGTTGTTGTGTGAGCGGAGTCTCTGATGAGCTGACGGGCTTTGCCGAATAACCCCATGATCGTTCCCAGGTACTAGCCTTGTGGCCCATCAGTGAATGGCGCAAACAAGTACAACAAGCCTTGGGGCTAATAGCCCCAAGGCTAGTAGCCAACTCCCTGGGGGGTCAGATGATCCCTTGAACCCACACCCCCAAGTGCGGAGTTTGAACTTTTGTGATGCCGCTGTGTTCAGTGAGTCAGTCAAGTAAGGTAAATGTAAGTAGTACATATCAATACCATCGAATAAAATGGTTTGTCATTGCAGTGCAGCTGCAACAGCTAGGGAGACCCCAGACCCCTTGCCTTAGCCTGCGGCACTTTTCCACTGTGCTGGCCTTTCTGCTGCACTAGCCCTTTCGCTGCGCTGGCCTTGGGGAGACCCCAAACCCCATCCCCACCTTTGGCAGGTTTTGTGGACTTTATATTAGTATATTACATTATATACAGACTTTGAAATTTTAGATGCTGTTAAGTATAAGGAATTATGGCCAGTAAGAATTATATTACATGTTGCTTTTGCTTTTGCTTTTCCTGATGCTGAGAGAGGCTTGCCTCTCTCAGCATTAGCAGGATTTCCACATTGAAGTTTGCAGCAAGAGCAAGCACAGCTGCACTGCCATACACAAATTATTTCTCAACGCTCCCGCATCATCTTCAACGCGTCGAAAATCAGAGATCGGTTTTTACCTAACAAAACATGGCTTTTTAGCCTTCAAAGACTTTTCATTTTATTTATTGAGTCTTTGTCAGTACAACAAGTTTTGAAAACTTCTATCAACAGTATCCATAGCTCGGCTTCCAGGCCTCCTTTTTTCCATGAGTGAAAGGAATTATTTTCGACATATCATAGTCCTCCAAGTTCAAATCCGAGAAGTTGCCAAGTGGTGCTGTTGGTGGAGATGACATACATGAGTATTGGGCTTCATTATTATTCAACCATGCATGCAGATTCTGCTTTGGGTTCTGGTAGTGTGTGTTTGTAGATAACTCAAGGAACATCCCTCAATGAAGGGAGGAGAGAGTCTACACCAAAAGTGACATAAACTCTTTTTCTTTACAATATGGACAGACACATAGATACTTGCAGACACTTACATATTCCTAAGACATAGTCTAGACCATACTGGACAGACTCTAGATACACATCCCAAGCCTCATTTCTCTTCTCTAGATAGAACAAACCGTAGTCTGCAGTGCACAGGCTGCAGTGCACAGTCTGTAGTCTGTAGTGCACAGTGCACAGTCCGCAGCAAAGTACTTAGTATATAAGTACTACATTTTCACTTGTATTTGGTAGCTTGAACCTAGGCAATACAAGTCTAGTTCAACCCTCAGAAACCTCAGAACAATAAGATCACCCTTGAACTCTAGAGTCATTGACTTAGAGTCTCATTGAAACTCAAATAGATAAGTCTTCAACATTGAAGACTTAAGAAGGATATCATTGTCTAAATGATCCTAACACCAAATCTCTAGGCAGTTGCAAGACATAGAGCATTGCGGGAACCTGTAGTGTTGTTATTAAGGGCATAACGAACTGACAGCAGAAAGGCTGTGATCCAATGAAGGAGCCGCCTTAAGAATGACAGTGTCTAACAGAGAACTGGTCATAGAACAAACAAACAAACTAGAAACCAATGATTGAACTTAGGCTTACAACACCCGTTACAATTAATAACCGTAACAAAAAGGTAGTCTTTTATTTGACATTATGCAGCATGTATGTACTTGTAGACTATTTTTACCCAATGTGACGTGACTGTTGCCATATGTTTGATTGGGACTGCCTGTGGCAGTGTTGTTTGTTTGGTCCTTAGGTGCGCAAGTTCTAATTCCCAAAAATGTTGGCATATGCGAAAAGTGGCCCTAAAATCACGAAAAATTCATTTTTGGATTCCTTTCAATAAATCCTGTCTGATCCAAAAAGATCTCAAATATTTGCCAAGCCATTTTCTGAGAAAAAAATGAATAAATATGTGGGAAACAGGGTCTCACAAGACCCTACAAACCCATTTTTGACCTAAGATCAATCCTTGAGATGGTGAAATGATACAATTTGAGTCCAAAACTTATGTTTGAGATAGAAATGACACATCAGCTTCTTTCAAGCCTTGTGATGACAGTTTTTGGGTGCCAATTTGCCCCCCACATAGGTAAATATGCTGTGTTACAAACTTTTTCTATAATGAACTATACACAACTGCAGACACTTACATATTCCTAAGATGTAGTCTAGACCATTCTGGACAGACTCTAGATACACATCCCACACCTCATTCCTATTTTCTCGACTTATTATTTAGATATATTTCTTTTGACTCATACTTACATAGATTGAGTTGTATGACTCCCTTAGACTTATTTAGATACAGTATGACTCTTATGACTCTACACAAGTCATAAGGACTCATACTTCTGACTTGTTTCTGACTCATAGTTTACCCAGGCCCTTAGTATATAAGGAGGCCATTTTCATCTGTATTCGATAGCTTGAACCTAGGCAATACAAGCTTAGTTCACCCTTGCGTCTCAGTTGGAACCCCTGTAAGCAAGGTCGTCCTCGTACTCTAAGGTCTTTAAGGGCTTAGAGCCTCAGTTTATCGTTTAGCTGTTGCAAGTTAACAAGCTCTCGCTTAGTATCCAGGATCACTCTCCAGGGAGGATCACTGAACCCTGCGTTCTGTTTAGTAACACGAACAACAGTCATTCTGGGAAGAACCCGAAGATAGTCGATGAACAGAGCTATACAGTGAACAGTAACAGTCATCAGTCATCGAGTCATAGTGAACTTAAGCTTAACAAAGCCTGCTATGCATAAAACTGTAACATGCTGAAATTATTGTCAAAAAAATTTGGTGCCACAAAAACATCATGGGAATTCTATGGAAACACTTTTTTTAGGCTTTATTCAACTGTCCAAGTTCAAATCTGGCCTCATATTTCCCAGAAAATTTATGTTCTCAAGATACCAATTTTGATGTATTTGTTTGTCCACAACTGTACCCTATGGCTTATTTTGGAAAATTCATCTTCAATTTTTGGACAAATATCAAAGTATGTATGATTTTTGCTATATCAGCCAATTCCAAAGAGATCTCAAAGAACATATGTTGAGAAATCAGTTGATGGATGTGTTTTTAACTTGCTTTCAGTCTTAATTGGTCTTAATGAGCATATACTTTCCATTTTGGGAGGTGTCACACTGCATCCATGTGACTTTGTTGTATGTGGATGGCATCTGCCTTAGGCTTGAGAGCCTTACAGGGTCTGAAAAGGGACTTGTGGCTTACAGAGACAAGGTCTTTGAAGACCATGCATGTTGCTGATTATTTCTCTCATATTTAATTACCTCACATGTAGTTCCTATAGGACACATTATATTATGGGAAAATGATACCATTTATAGTAGGTCTCTCAAAAGTTATAACCCTCTAAAAAGCATAGATTTTGGCATCCACTGAGAGGTATGACTTAAGGCAGGTTCAACTGTACTATCATGGACCTAGTTTTGCAAATCAGCACTTTTCACCACAAGTACTTGGAATTACCTTCTGAAAATTGGTAGGCATATATATACAACCTCTATGAGTAAGAATATGTTTTTTGTTTGAAAAAATCCCACCTGTGGACTGCATGAGGAGCTTATCAAAGAAATTTGCAAAACTAGGTGACTTTCATGTTGTTTGGATGATCATTCCACAACCATAGAACTTGAGAAGTTAAAAACCATACTGTAGACATACAAGTCTACAATGCATTACATAATACTCTATGTAGTTAAACATCTACATAGGAGTCATACATGTCTAACAATATACATGTCTCTTCCCTTCACATCTCAACAGGTTATGGGCCCTGCACACGCTTAAGAAGCCCCTTGGACTTTCGAAATAAGCTCTTGCAGATTTTACGGTCAATATGTCGAATGTGGAAAGACCTGATTCTCAACAATGGACTCCTCAGGGATCACCCCTATTCACACCACACCAGGACAAAGATGTCGACAACAATGTGTATCAATTGCTGACAATCGTTGCTGTACAAGGCATGGAAACTGCTGCTATTATTAAACTATCAGGTGATGAACTCCTCAACTCAACAAACTGGATCGTTTGGCATGAAAGGATGTATATTATGTTACAACTATGTGAGGTCTACGAATACACACAGGGTGAAATCAAGAGGCCCAACTCACTCATTGATCCTCAAGGTGCAAGAAACTGGTCAAAGAACGACAACTACACAAAACACCTGTTAACTTCGAATATATCTACCACTGAGATGATGAATCTCGGACAACCTGGTACCTCATTCGAATGCTGGAAACAGCTCCTCGCTTTATACAAGAACAAAACCCACGACACCATAATTGCTTTTACACACAACTTACACCAATTATGAGCCATCAACAGAGATGACATCCCTAAACACCTTGTCCAACTGAGACAATACTTCCTTCGAATTAATCTCACTGCTGACCCTGACTTCAAAATCTCAGACACACAATTCAAAGTCATCATATCCTCATCCTTGCCCCAGTCCTGGGACACCTTCACCGAAGACTATGTTGGACAAAGGACTGATATCGTTGAGACAGATCCCAAGAAACTTATGACTTCTCAAGAGTTCATCGGCATTATACGTGAGGAATACAACAGGAGGACAGGATGAGCAGAGGATGAGTCAACCAATTTTGTGATTCAGAAACCCTGTTTTAAACCTCCTAAACCCAACCTCACCCAGCGCATCAGCAAAAACACCAAAAACAATAATAAAAAATGGTGCTCACACTGCAAGCACAATAACCACAATGATGCTGATTGTCACTTCCTCAACAACACCCCGCCATGCTCCTTTTGCGGACTGAAGGGTCATATTGACAAGTTCTGTTGAAAGAAGAGGATGAATGAGAAGGATGAGAATGGGAAGAAAAGGAAGTCAGAAGGAAATTGGGGAAGAGATGCAAAGAAGCAGAAGAAAGATGTTGCGAATGTTGTAGAGGAAGAGTTATCTCTTTTATGGTGGATGAAGGAGAAGGACAAGACTACAATTATGACACATTCAATGTTTCAGATAGCTTGGCAATGGATGAGTGCGTTTCCTATTATGATGACTGGGTAGCAGATACTGGAACTACTTCCCACATCACCAATTGACACAATGCCTTCACAACTTATCAAACACTAGAGGACAAAAAGGTCTCTGGTGTTGGAGGCTTAAGGACCACTGCCCAAGGTACCAGAACGGTCAAGGTTGAATCCATTCACAATGGACACAAGTATCTTTTGCGATTGGAGAACATCCTATATATCCCATCAAATCCCAACAACCTCTTTTCACTTGGAAGATGGGATACAGCTGGAGGTTGATATACAGGAGGGGGAGGAGCTATTATCCTCATTACAAAATATGGGAAATCCATTACTTGTTGCAAGAAGATCTCAAACAATTTATATCAAATGAAATTAACCATTCGAAAACCAGGATCTTTGACTATGAAATCTATGACTGTAACACCTCAGTCTTATCTCACCTCAGAACCTGCTCAAAGCTGGGAAACATGGCATAAATGCTTTGGCCATATCAGCTATTCAGGTCTACAAAAATTACTCAACCTCAAACTCGTCAATGGATTCAATGTAGATACCCAGACACCTAAACTGGACTGCATCCCTTGTACAGAGGTAAAGCAAACTGTCGAACCATTCAATGAATCTTCTGAACGGATGACAGAACCTGGGGAACTTACACATATTGACATGTGGGGAAAATACTGTATTTCCTCCATCAACAGAAATCAATACTACATTGTTTTTGTTGATGATCGTGGATGATTTACTTCCCTAGACTTCACAAAATTAAAGGAACAAGCCGTTCAAAGTGCCAAAAATTACGTTACATGCCTTAAAACCCTTGGGAGAAAACCAAAGGAACTACATTTTGACCGGGGAAAGGAATTCATAAACAAAGACCTTCGGAATTGGTGTGCTGAACAAGGAATTCAAATTCAAACTACTGCACACTATTCTCCAGCACAAAATGGAATCATCGAACATATGAACTGAATGCTAGTAGAGCTTGTACGTGCAATGATCAATGCTCATGAACTCCCAGAATTTCTTTGGGAACTTGCCGTAGCTCACACAGCTTATCTACGAAATTGAGCTTTCACTTCACCTCTCAGTGACCACACCCCTTATGAAATTTGGCATAATAATAAGCCCAATGTTGCTCATCTTTGCAAATTCAGTGTGCCTGTCTGGATTTTACACCAAGGACAGGCTAAACAACGAAAAATACAACCAAAATTGGCACGACAAGCCTATGTTGGCTACAATGATGGTTCTAATTCCATTCTTTATTACAATGCATCTACATGCAAAATACTATCCTCATGAAATTTCCATTTTCTCACACAGACTACTCCTCCTCCCTCTGACGACATCGAACTCGATCCAATGCCTGGAGGGGAGAATATAATTCCTGTACGAACTACAGATGAACCAAACAAAAATGGGAAATGTACAACTGAGGAAGAACCTTTCAAATGAAGAACAAGGGGGAAACGAGTTGACTACCATACTCTAAATGATCCCTTCCCTGACAAACTTGATGAACAGGGGAATCTCATTGTCAACAGTGACGATGATCAAATATATGCCATTATGGCAGGAGACGAACACCACAGTCTCAAAGAAGCCAAGGCCTCATATGACTGGCCTGAATGGCAAAGTGCAATGGATATCGAACTTAAACAACTCCAAGAAATGGGAACTTGGAAACTTGTTGATCCTCCTCCAAATGCCATACCTATCACAAATAAATGGGTATACATCAAGAAATGTGACCAACTTGGTAAACTCATCAAATACAAAGCATGATTGGTAGCGAAAGGATACACCCAACGTCCAGGGTATGATTACATTGAAACTTTTTCACCTGTTGTACGCATGGAAACAGTCCATGCCGTTCTTGCTCTTACAGTCAAGAATGGATACAAAATTCAACAGATGGACATCAAGGGTGCTTATCTCAATGGCATTTTAAAGGAGAAGGTCTACATGAAACAACCAGAAGGTTATAACAATGGAACTGGGCGGATTTGTGAGTTAATCAAAACCATCTATGGCTTGAAACAATCAGGTTGCAAATGGAACCACAAACTTGACACCAAGCTCAAAAATCTTGGTTATACAAGACTTTATTCAGATCCTTGTGCCTACATATGATGTGACAGAGATAAAATCTCCATAATCACTGTCTGGGTTGACAATCTCCTTCTATTCACATCAGGTGATGACTTAATGCAAAAGATGAAAGAAGAAATCAAGGTTTCATGGGAAGTAACTGACATGGGAGAGCCAAAGAAAATAATTGGCATTGAAATCTCTCATACCGGGAACACTGTGACAATTTCCCAACAATGCTACATCAAATCAATACTCAAACATGAACATTTGACAGATTGTAATCACATCTCAATGCCAATGGATCCAAAAGTCAAAATTTTACCAAATCTGGAAGGCAATGAAGGTAGCCGAAGTAATTACTTTGCACAATTATTAGGCAAGTTACAATTCCTTGCCAACGCCACCCGACCGGATATTGCTTTCACTGTCAACCGTCTTTCCTCATACACTAATCTAACCAGGGAACATGTCACAGCATTAAAATGAATCCTACAATATTTAAAAGGCACCAAATCTCATGGAATAAAATATTCCAGCTCTCATAGTGACAACAACGATTTATTCCATGGTTTCTTTCACAGTTTTTCCGACACAGCCTATGCCAACACAGATGACTACAAGTCTATGGCTGGGTACATCTTCATCACAGCAGGGGGAGCAATAACATGGCATTCTAAAAGACAGACATTCACTGCTCTTTTGACAACCGAAGCCGAATACATTGCTTTATCAGAAGCTGCTTGTGAAGCTTACTGGCTCAGAAATCTCTACAAAGAATTAGGAATTAAACAAGAATCACCTACAGTCGGACCTCTTATAACCCATACCCCTTGGTGGACAGCTCATGCTATGGGTTTTCAGGGGTTATGCATTTATGGAGGTGGGAAAAAAATAAGTGCTCATGAAAGTCACAAAAATTTTGAGAAAATCTTATTTTCTCTGTTACAATAGATCCACTCGACTGGACATTACAATGGTGGAAGGCAAATAATCAGTTATCTGGGTCATTATTGATGCATTTATCTTCAGAAGTGTTGGCTTCATAATTGAACAAAGATTGAGCTGGGGAGGAGGCATTGCAGCTTAATTTCAGAGCATTTGGTCATTGGATAGGCCAATAACATTGGGACTATGGTATTTTGCATGGCATCAGGGGGGAAAAAGTGAAAAAATACTAAATTCATGACCATATTTGGTAAGTGTAACCCTAAACTAGGGTCCAAAACCTATGGGTTTCACCACCAGAGGCCTATGGGTTATGGGTTATGGCTGACCTATGGGTTATGGTATGCATTTCCCTGCCCACCAAGTTGGTGGACAGCCAGAGCTATGGGATGTAAGAGGTTATGGGTTTTCTGGGTTATGGGTTATGACAGGTCTGACTGTACTATGATTAAAGGCGATAATAATGGATCAATCTCAATGGCAAGGAACCCACAATTCCATAACCACACCAAACACATTGCTGTTCAATGCCACAGAGTACGAGATGCAATAAATGATGGCATAATCAAAATTGATTCTTGCCATGATCCTGAACAAACAGCCAATGTACTTACAAAGGCTTTACATCACTTCAAACATCGAAAACACATTGCTGAAATGGGAATGAAGTCAACACTGGAAGGAACTTGAATATGTGGTAGCTTTTCCCTACCCTTCTGGGAGGTTTTTTAATGCACCCACTGTTCCTATCCAACAAAATACATCGATGACTTGAAGGGGAGTGTAGACATACAAGTCTACAACACATTACATAATACTCTATGTAGTTAAACATCTATGTAGGAGTCATACATGTCTAACAATATACATGTCTCCTCCCTTCACATCTCAACACATACTGCTGGAAAGCCCTCGGTGAGGCCTTTCCAGAAATGTACATTTCAACAATGCCAGTGGAGTTGTTGAAATGTGATGGCTCAATCAGTCTCAGAATTTGGCCTGATTTGCAAAATCTGCGATGTGCAAGTCTGAGGCATGAGGGCAAGCACATCTAAGGATAAGATAACGGAAGTGGCAGAATAAGATCCTGACCGCCAGTGTACTTGGTTTTAGACAAGTACAAACAAGTATGCCCAACGTGAGTGACAACGAGCTCAAAGCCCTTCTTATCACTCTGCATGTCAGGATCTTGCTCTTGATGCTGCGTGAATTCCTCACTTAGCTAAGGATGAAAATTTTGAGCTTTGCCCACTGCATCCTTCTGCCATGATTTCACACCAAGCAAGGCCAATGGCAACTTGCAAGACCTACACAGAATGAGAGCAATCTTGCAGTTTTCTGTGTCTCAAAGTTCAATCTCTGGCAAAGAAGACATCATAAGCTAGCCATTAGCATGCTAGATCTCAGGCCCTCTTTCTACACAAGCTGATAAATCTGCTGAGTTTTCTTTCTTCAGATTTCCTCACTGATACGAATTGACCAGCAGGAGATTGAATACATTCAGTTGTTTTGCAAGATCCACATATGCTGTTGTCATGGTGTACATGTCCCACATATGCCAATCACTTTCTTTGGTCATGCCACTCAGCACATACTTGGGTGATCCTGGTGTGTCCCATACTTTCTTACATCCCCCTTCTACTTGCCTTTATGTGGATTCTTTGCATTTTGTGCGTGAATCCGGTTCTCTCTCGTGGCCTTGGGGTATTTGCACACTTGTGTGTTACCTGTCCATGAGTTCAATGTCTTATCATTCTCGAGTTCAGCATCTTGCCGATATTTCGTTGGTGATTCACTTCTGGTGGTCACCACGAGTTCAAAATCTGGTTGTTCGTGAGTTCGGTATCTTGCTGTTCTTGTGTCGGTCAACAGTGATTCACCTTAAACTTGTGTGGTCATCTTGATTTCAACATCTTGTTTCTCAAGTGTGGCATCCTGCCTTTCACCGATTGTGATTCACTGTCACCAAAGTCCAACATCTTGTTGTTCTTGAGCTCAGCATCTTGCTGCTCTCTTGTCAGGACCACTAACCTCTTTGCGTTTTGTGTGTGAATCCGGTTCTCTCTTGTGGCCTTGGGGTATTTGCATGCCTGTGTGTTACCTGTTCATGAGTTCAATGTCTTATTGTTCTCAAGTTCAGCGTCTTGCCGATATTTTGTTGGTGATTCACTTCCAGTGGTCATGTGTCAAGCATCTTCCTGATAGTGATGTGTACTTCTATGATCACCTCTGGTGGTTGTTCTCCACTACTACTTTCCCTGTGTTGAGCACAATGACTCCATCTTCCTGGGAGTGACATGTACTTCTACAATCACCTCTGGTGGTTGTTCTCCACTACTACTATACCACTACTACTTTCTGTGTGTCGACCACGATGTCTTGACTTCTACGATCATTTCTTGTCATTGTTCTCTACTACTTCTACTTTCTGTGTGTTGGGCGTAATGATTCCACTGTCCTTGGAGTGGTGTGTACTTCTATGACCACCTCTGGTGATTATTCTCCACTACTACTACTTTCCATGTGTCAAGCATGACGTCTCATCTACTACTTCTACTTTCTGTGTGTTGGGCATAAGGATTCCACTGTCCTCAGAGTGGTGTGTACTTCTATGGTGTTATCCCTCTAAGACTGTCCTCTCTATTCACTACTGGTGATTCAAGTTTGCTGATAATTGGAGGCATCAAGGACTTCTACTGCCCATATTCTGGCCTTCTCTCCTTTCAGTGGTGCCTTCCTCTGGAATTAATTCTACATCTCGTGGCATTCATTTTCACCACATCCTGATTTCTAGGTCCCAAAGACCTCTGATTATACTTTGTGCCCATTCTATGTCTTTCCTCTGCTCATGGTTGTTCTTTCCCATCTGCTTTGCCTAATTGAATGATTATATGTTGTGGTTGTTCTCTTTCGTCTTTAATCTCTCAGAATTTTCTTTTCTTGAGGATATTTGTTGGCTTGTTGATTTCTGCAATTGGGACATTGCCTGGCCTATACCCTACTTTGAGGATCTGTCTCACCTCATCCCTTGATTTGTGGACCACATGTTCATATCCTTAGCCTTTCAACTGAATGCTCAAATCTCGGCTTTCTATCTAGTTGTGTGAATATTCACATGATTGCTCCTCATGTTGAGAGTATAGATCCAGGTTACTTTTCACTCTTTTAACACATTATGGGAGTCAAGCCCAAAGATGTTAACTACTTCCCTTGTGCTACTTGGCCACTATCTGGCCCTCCGTGAGTTAGGCTCAAGCTGTATCACCTTTCAGATACAATTCTTCAACCATGAGTCTCGAGACCCATATTTGGTCCAGGTGGTCAACACACACAATAAAGTGTTTTGGGAATTATGACTGGTTTTCTCGATGATTCAATTAATCTGTACTGGCTCCTCATCCTCCTCTTCCTTGCCTTTATTACTCGTACTCTGGCCACTGACCTATTCTTTGCTAACACCCATATTAACTTGGACTTACTCATGGGTTCAATTGGCACTGCTCAAAGATATTTGCTGAACCTCATTTATCTGGCTCTTTGGTAATCAGAGCCACAGATGTTTGACTTCAGTCATTATCCATCTTTGGTCAACTTCTGGCTCTGATTTGAACAACATATGTCCTCTGTCTTTGTACCCTCCTCAAAATTTACATGACACTTTATTTCACAAGTGCTTATTTGCCCCTCCATCAGAAAATATGCTGAGGGAATTAGGCCCAAGGCACATGCCATAGTAACCTCATGGGCTTATCTATTTCATTCCTCTCAATCCACTCATCCATGCCAAGTTCTGTCTCCAATTTTCTTAACCTCGAAGCAAGATTGGGGTGTATGTTCCTAAACTATTATCCAGATTGTAACCCTTTCACCTACCAAATTCTGCCTCTTAAGCATTTCATTAATCCTCTTTTCAAATCAACAGTTGATGTTTGGAAGGTCACATACATATACACCCTGAGAATTTGAACTACTTGACCTCAAACTTCCATTTACTACTGGCATATCAATTCTCCCAAGTGACGCTCTGGTTGGGAAACCAGACTGGCCTCCGTCTGCCTCATCCAGCCTGCTTGGTTGGAGCTTACACTTGGGTTGGTGCAGCTGGCTTGGATTTTGGCACCTGTTTGCCACAATCTGGCTGTCCAGATGCTCAAAACTTGCTTGGGTGCTTCAGCTTATTTCTGATCAAGTCTGAAGCTTTGGATCAAAGTATTTGGCCAAGAGATATGGTCAACATTTTCGTGATCCAAAGAGAAGTGCGCCCTTGCAAGTTTTATGCACAAACAGGTTATTCGTATCCATGAATTCCCTGTCATTTGATTTTGCTACAGTTAACTTATCTACTTCCCATTGATCTTGTGATCAAAGAGCAACAGTTAACCTATCAGGGTCAATGATAGTAGCTGTGAGTGAACCTCGGAAATCACCGCTGTCAATGTCCCGTGACAGATCTGACGTCGGACACTCTCAAGTCTTGGCACCCTCCGCAACCAATCGAGTGGGCACAGCCTCCAATGTCGATGTTGTCCAATTTTCAATGTCCCCATGAATCGTTGTGCCAATAAATGATTGAGACCTTGTTGAGACCCTTTCCATTCATAATTCAATTCCTCATGCACATGATGCACCCACAAGTCAAGGCCTCCAGAAGCACCGCTTGCAAATGCGCTTTTCGCACAGCCCGACGCTGCTTGACGAAGTATTCGTCCCTTAATTTAAATTTCCGGCAGGTCCCAACATTGATCAGGCAATCTGACCGTATTTGTGTTCGAAGAGGTTTAAAAGGGACTCAATTTTTCGACTTGTATTGTCCTTCTCTCACAAAGATTGCCATTGACAATGCAAAATCCTGATCCCCGACCTCTTCCCAACGGTTGGACTCAACACTATGATACATCGTAAGAAGTTACCACTTTTCTCTCGTTAACGAGTACTGATATTCCTTGGCTAATAGAAGGGACATTTGGTATGTTTATGTTTTTGATCCATTCCACCTCTCGTACATCCTAACGTGTTGACCCCGTCAGGTATTATGTTCAGATCAACGTTACACCCCCAAGGGCTTCCCATCACCATCCAGCAGATCTGGGGCCAGACAACTTGCAAGCAGGTCCCTCTGCCAATCAGCAGGCTTTTGCCCACCTAGCTCAGCAAGCTTCGAATCCCTCTGCCCCTCAACAGCCTTTCGCTCAACAGCCTTTCTCTCAACAACCTTTCGCTCAACAACCTTTCGCTCAACCGCCTTTCGCTCAACCGCCTCTCGCTCAACAGTTTGCCGCTCAGCAGACCGCCGCTCAACAGGCTGCCGCTCTGGAAGACGAGTTGGCTGCTGTACAACAGGTTGCCGCTCTGGAAGACCAGTTGGCTGCTGTACAAGCTTCTGCACTGATAGCAGCGCGTGGCCGAAGGGCTGCCCTTGAATTACTAGACGATGGGGGCTGGACTTATGTCAAGAGATCATCGAACCCGCGCGATCGAATTTTAGACCTTATTTAACAGCGGCTAGATTTGTATGTTAAAAGGTTTATGGAACTGCTACTACGGTCTGATATCAAACTCACAAGGTCCAGCGCTCGGCGCCAGCTGCAAGTCGGAAACCTTCAAAGGACTCACGCAATAATGGCATGTACGAGACACAGTCATGAACTTTGTGGTGGATTTCCTTTGGCCCTCTAACATTTCTTTGGACTAGATATTTATTCGATAGGATAGCGAGTTTTGTACGTACATAACTCTGACGTTGCGGCTTTCCATTTGTTAATGATCTACGTGCGTGTGAGGCGGCTGACCTCATGGAAACGTACTTACGTCTTCCAAGTTCTGCGTCACTTTACCTACATACATTTTGCTTGCTGGAAGGCACCAAACGAGATCAGATGGAAGACTATGGAAGAAGACATGCCATATCCCAGGCATTCCATCAGGTTTGTGGGAAAAGGTCGTATCTTGTCAAATGTGCGCGCGTCTGCTTAGAAAGGCTAGCTTGCCATGTGCCCCTGAGGTCCCTACTGTCCAACTCTTCCTTTCTCCTTTTCCTTTCTTTCCGCTGTCTTTTCTGTCCTCTCCATCCTCCAGCAAATCTTTCTGCTGTCGTCGCCGAACCCAACCTCCAAGTCTCCGTTTCCTTGTTGGATGCTTCCTCGCCAACTTTTACTACATCAACTACCTCTGGTATGTGGGGGGCGACCAGTGTCGTAAAAATATTCTCGTTCTCATTCGACGTTTCCCCAGGTGTATTGAACAGGACCCACTCCTCGCATCTCAGGAGAAAATACTTGTATGAACAAACCGTCTCTCCCGCTCACCATTCATCGCCAACCCAGCACGCGATATGCTCTTGCAGCTCCACCCACCTCATCCTCACCCAGTCATTCAACTTCCCTTTGGCTTCAAAGACCTTAACCATGGCCTTCCCAATCCTCATTCCTGGACGGCCCAGCTTAGTAACCTCATGCACGACGAACTCGACCTTCCCAAAACACTACATTCTCTAGACAAGGGGGTTGGAATTACGAGCCTGCTCGAACAGGTCACATTTGACCTTCCCTCGCTCACAGTTTCGTGTCGATTTGTCGACGGAGCGATCGAGGAATGGCCGATCATAACGCCAGGTCACGTGAAATCGTTACAGGACATCATGAGCGACGTTGAGCAGGCAACGGCCGAGGACGACCGTCAGAGGGAAAGAATGATGGAAAAGGAGAGGGAGAGGGACGTAGCAAGGCAGAAATTTCCGCCTTCCTCCGTCAAAGTTGGTCGGACGCATAAAAAGCAACGGTCGTTGTTCATGAGCATTGTCTCTGCTGTTGGGTACGTATATAACTCCCGAGTAATCCTCGCTAAATTGTTCAACTTAATATTTTCCTTAACAGATCAATTATCAACCCTCCGTCCTTTTCGAGAATACCTTCCCCTCCGTTTGGCACGCCGTTTAGTAAATGTTCCTCCCGTCTTGGTCGGGTTTTTCGACACAGGGCGCGTTCACTCCTCGTTGACACATATCGCCGATATGTGTTAATGGAACTTGCACGCCGATTTCCTCGCGGTGGATATTACACGTGGATTGTACACAGTATGCTTCGCAGAACTGTGGAGGGGATGGACCACCTTATTCAGGAAGCCTCCTCGAGAACACCCGATTTGATTCGGCCTCGTGACAGCGACGCGGAGTATTTTTCTGCCACAACGATGGTTGTACCGTCATCATTTTCCGATGATGAAGAGGACGAAACGGACACGGACGGAAGCTCCCTGCATACGCCCGCGTCATCCCACTTTGACAACGGACACCCTGTTGAATCTTCGGCCGAAAGGCGGCGTTCGAAACAACTTGATATGATGCGTCATCGTCTTTGCCCGGAAGATTATGCAGATTATACCCGGTACTCCGACCTGAGGAAACGTCTGCAAGACCTTCTTATTCAGGCAAACGCTCAAGTCAAAGCAATTGAAGAGGAGCAGATGCATCGTGAAGCTGTGTTGGAAATTCGTAGTCGCCGAAGAGCCTGGACCAACAAGGCTCTAGCTGGAGCAAGCAGTAACCAATTTGGCCTCGGGATGCCGTTCAAGAGTTCTCGACTTGCACAAGCTTCATGGTCAAGCGACGACTATGAGTATGAGCTGCCAACTGTCAACTGGGAACGTCACAACCTGCGTATAGAACAGGAATCGGAAGTGCAGGACGAGTTGCATGGTTTCTCACCAAGGAGGAAGAAAGTATCGAGCACTTCGAGACTTTTCCCGGTCAGTGAAGAAGTTGAGGGCGAGGATGAATTTCAGTTGGACGAAGCACTAAACGAACACGATGCTTTGCAAGAACTGGACCTCGAAATGGGATTCGGAGTCAGTTTGGGTTCTCGGCGGATAGACGACGACTACGACCCCGAAGCTGGCATCTGCGTAGCCTTTGAGATCGAACGTCCTGTTCTTCGTCCTAGGATACGCACAAGTAGCATGTATCGGCAGCGTTTAGCGGTCCGGGACACCGCAGAAATCAATGTCGTCTCATTACCCCGACCACAGCTGTTGACCTCTTCGTCAATTTTGTGCCAACCAATGGCACCCATCAAAGACGAACTTTCGGGGAAACCTCATCTACGCGCAGAGTTAGATGTTGCAGTCAACGAGTTTGAGCTGTCTGGCTACGGACAGTTCGGCGGATATGCACCCGAAGAAGAGTTCACACTGGCAATGGACCTACCGCCGAGGAAATGGAAGCAGAATCGAGATACAATCCTTCGCAACAGGCAAGGATTGGATCCTTTCGACAGCGCTGCGATCGAATGTCGATAACTACGAAGGATTCATAACGGACTCGGAGGTCGGATCGACATCCCTTATAAATCAGCCGATCGACCACTGCCGTATACGCTATCTAAAGCTAATTATATCCCCTCAGGCCGCATACCCCTGGCGCATTGTTTTTCTATTTCTGACAAGCTGCAGTCAAACCTAACATTTACCACCACACACTCTTTGCTTGCCATTTTCACATGTAGCGCTTTTCTTTTCATCCCATGACCTTGCGCATTTCCCATCTTCACATCCAACATTCACCAATACCCTGCATCATAACAACATATCCGCGCATTCACAACAATCCGTCGCTCTGCTTTCTTGCTGCATATATTTGACGAACCTTCATTTACGCTTCTTCACCCGGGACATGATTGCTTTGAACTTTGGTACCGGTCTTATCAACACCCATATACCACTACACTCCTTACTCATCTAAGATATCCCCTCCATCCTAATCCTTTGGACCTCGTACAAAAACGGCGGTATCTTTGCTACGTACTCGTGTATTTTTTAGGTTACTAGTAGTTAGACCTTTCGGATTCGGACATCTTTGATATTAAAGTTCTTAATTCGATGTTGTCGAGCTCCATGATCATATGTGTTGTCGAGCTCCATGATCATGTTGTCGAGCTCTGATCATATGCTTGGAGCGTCTACAAGGCTGCTCTCAAGGAAGGAAGGAACTGTCATCTTATCGACACTATCAATTGACACAAGGCGCCTGTCTGTCTTTATCTTGCCGTAAAATTTTGACAGTGTTCCTTGGCATGCAAGTTGTATATAAGTCGACCTCTAATCATGCAAAATCTCTGACAGAAGGCGTCGACGTCCCTTAAATCGCTTTGATTCCGCTCCCTCGGTTGCAGGCCTGGCAGCAGGGTTTAGAGGGGACCTAAGTATTATGAGGTTTGTATGTATACATTACAGCCCTATTGGCCTCGTTTCTTCCACCCATCACGTCAAATATTCTCAACACCTTGCAAAAGCAACCTAGCCGTGACAGAACATCAGCTGATCCTTCAAATCGCACAAATACAACGTTGCCTTGGTGTGGTGTGGAAAAAGGGTCCCAGGATCGATTTTACTGAAACCCTCACATTTGCGGTGAAAATCCGGTGAGCTGCCATCAGAGTTTTCATATATGGGACCGCTCCGGAATATATCTATCTATCTATCTATGGAAGCCTTTTGATTGTAACCAAATCCACCTCTAGCACATCTTCCAGCTCCAAAATAACTCGAACTCGGAGGGAGGCGAGTTTTATGGCGCTCGCCAAGCAGAAATGTGTTTCATTTACTCTTGGTCAGGTCTTAATGGCGTATCTTAAGGCCTGGTTCCTGACTTGGTGGCCTGAAATTCCGAGCCGACAGCCACTCAAAAGCGAAAACAACACTTTCCAAGACTCTAGACCAATCATCGACTGTATGTCCTTACGTACCGCCTTTCCGCAAGGGCTTTCAGACCTATTTCAGGAATTGCAGGTATGTCTCATGATAGCGCATGCGTATAGATTCCTTAGTTCGGTATCTAAAATCGAGATCATCACTCCACCGTCATCGACGGGAAGACGTATGTTCTCCACTCAACACCAAAGCGCCAGAGTCGTGTCGCCGATGATGGAAGAAATTATGCCCTGATAAATACTTTGGTATAGATTTGCGTCCACGATTGGAGCGCTTTGCCTTACCCACTTCTCAGCCCTAGAATCGAGTCTCCCCATTATTATAAAGGGGCACCCTTCAAGCATTCAACCTTTCGACATCCCTCCGTGAGGAAGCGCCCCAATGACTATGGGTTTATCCCCTATCCACCTTCCAAGGATCAGATGCTACTTCAAGGTACAACAACCACAAAAGCAGGCGGAAATCGTGAACTTCAAGTCACCGATTGAATCGCTCCCGCAGCACCTTATCTCAGAGGTCGGGCGCCAATCCCACTTTCTTCGAGACGTCCTCAACCTCAGTCTTTGCGTACGTGCTTCGTTATCCATTGCTGATGCTTCGGTCTTATTGCCTCTTCAGTCGAGTCGATTGCGATCGGCGTTAGCGCCGATTCTATACTCTACGATCGAACTAAGATCAAATAGGCTTTTCAAGACAGCACTCGTTGGCCTGAGCAGGCATCCGGAAATACCACAGCATATCAAGAAGCTCGTTGTCCGTCCAAATAGTGCCGAGTGGACTCTACCTGGGGATGAAATTGACGAAAGCCTCGTGTCTAACCTTCTCGCGTCGGTCGTCCCGCTCTGCCGACGTCTTGAAGCATTTGTATGGGATGGATGGGAGATGCCTGATGATAGGCTATGGTTGGTTCTCCGAACATCGTAAGTTGATCTTTCTTCGTTCATACTCTTCCATTCCAACTGAGTCGGAATCGTCAGTTGCCCGTCTCTCAAATCCGTCAGCACGACTGTTGGGGTGCAGCCTCTGAACCCTTCTAGCCACGTGCGCCGTTTTATACCTTATTGTCGTTCACTTGGTTAAGATTCTGTCAGTTTTTTGAGTTTTCCGACTTGCGGCAACTTTCGTTGACTGTCAAATGTCGATCTTTGGAATGGTTATTGGGTATGTCTGTTTGAACACCCCTCTCATAACGTTATTGAGCAGACCTTTGATTAGACGGACACCCCCAAATGGAAAAATTGCCGAGAAAATTCTGGGAAATGTTGCTTGAGCGATGCCCAAAGCTCGAAGAGTTAACTATTGCATCTATCGCTCCTTCTCCTCGCATGTTCGATATCCGTCATGTAACCGCTGGTCGATGGCGACGGTTAAGAAGCCTGACTTTGGGGGATTTAGTCGTTAACCCAAATGAAGCTGAAAAATGCCGCCTGCCAGACCAGCATCCTTTGATGAAGTTCTTCGCCGCGCATCGAAAATTACAAAATGTCGCTCTGCAACAAGCAGGACGTAGTGAATCTTTTCCACCCCGTTTCTCCCTGGTACCAGCTGCACTTCCCGATCTTGAATCTTTCAGCGGCTCTCTCAGATATGTGAAAACCTTGCCTCATCCAGAACGTCTGAAACACCTGAACTTGACGAGTCTTCATCACACACCCTCTGTTTTTCCTCCGACTTTTTCAATGCTTCGGGGACTTCCTTCTCTGATTTCATTGAGCATATGGATCGACATCTCATTTGAAGGTCGAACCAACTACTTTCAAGGCGAAAGCCATATCTTTTCTTCGCTATTAACTTCCACCCCAAACCTTCGTCACCTTGAGGTTCTTTGTTTTACTCGCCCGACATTCCGTGTGGTGAGCTCGAGCTCCTCGCGTTTATGTTCTTAGATATTCATGAGCTTTTTTCAATCGTTTTAGAGGGAGTTTTCGCGGGCTCTCCAAAATTCGCCTAAATTGGAATCTTTCGTTTTGACCAAGATGTATAAATCGAGGGAAGAGGATATAACCATGACTGCAGCACGCGTCATTCACGAAAATCCAAACCTTAAGAAGTTCACGCTACGTTATACCGCAGATCGTTGGCCAACACAAGCTGCTGGTCGCTTGAGGCAGTTCGGAATCTATGAAGTACGATGTGACGAAGACGGCAATCCTTCGGGTCTCTTCGCATATGAATGGGGACTCCGAGCCTTTGGGTTTAACCAATCGCGGACTTTTGTGCACCCCCTCTCAACGGACAAGACTCCGCGAAGTCCAGGGTCGCCGGAGACAAAGCTGATACGGTCGTCATTTTCGTCTGGGAGGTCTGCAGGGAGGGCATCGTTCTCGTCGGAGAGGAGTAGGACCAGCTTCGACCTTGGCTTTAATCTCTACGGTCTAGTTTGATGAAATAGAAAAACTGTATGCAGTTGTACTTTTACTGTACAGGTACTATAACCCCTGGCTCAAAATTGGAGGCTGTAGCCAATTAACGACAAACAATGTGCGTAAGGGGAATATTTAGGGTTCGGTCACAGTTGATTTACAACCACCATCCTCCTCCAATGCTTTCCCTTGCTCGTAGTTCTCTCCGGCCCTCGCTTTCCCGCGCCTTTGTGTCGTCTGGCGCCTCCCTTCACACCTTGCCACCGTTGCCCTATGCCTACAATGTCCGTTCCGCAATTCTCGCAGCTGACAGGCGTCCTAATCTTTCTTCTAGGCCCTTGAGCCTTATATCGCAGAGGAAATTATGAAACTCCACCACCAGAAGCACCACCAGGCATACGTCAACGGCCTCAACGCGGCTGAGGAGACCTATGCGAAGTCTGACTCAACCAAGGAGAAAATTGTGCTTCAGTCTGCTCTCAAATTCAACGGCGGTGGTGAGCAGTTGGTTCTTTTCTCTGAGGAAAAAGGTTGAATTTTAAATTTAGGACATATCAATCATTCTCTTTTCTGGAAGAATCTTGCCCCTGCCGACACGGATGGTGGCAAGCTCGCTGACGGCCCTCTTAAGACGGCAATTGAGCGTGACTTTGGTTCCGTTGAGGGCTTCAAGAAGAAGTTCAACGCCACAACTGCTGCTATCCAGGGGAGTGGATGGGGTTGGCTTGTGCGTTTCTTTCCGTTTCCTTTGGATGGATGAGTTCCCAACTTTGTGACGTCAGGGATACAACGAATATTCCAAGAAGCTTGAGATTGTTACCACTGCAAACCAGGATCCTCTGATTTGTACGTCTTATTGGCAGCTGCCTTACGGTTGTTTTTGGCTTACAATTTTTCCCTCCAGCACACACACCTATCCTTGGTGTTGACATCTGGGAACACGTTTGTCTGCCCCTTGTATCCTCAAAAGCCATACTGACACGACTCTGTAATACCAGGCTTTTTACCTTCAGGCAAGTGAGAGCTCACATCTTAGAAGCCGTAATATTGACATCACCATAGTACAAGAACGTCAAACCTGACGTGGGTCGGCTTTCGCTTGTGCATTCTCACTGTTGACGATTTTGTAGTATCTCAATGCCATCTGGAACGTCATCAACTTCAAAGAGGCCGAGAGCCGACTCTTGGAAGCATCCAAGTATTAAAATGTAATGTCCTTTCAACGTTTCGTATTCATTGAACTCATCGATACCAAGTTGATAGCTTTAGCATCTAGTTTAGATCTTGAATTTATATGCCTGGCGGGTGCGACATGTTGATTTGCTTGAAAATGTCAATAGACCCAAAATAAATCTGTAGCAAAGAGCGTCTTTCGTAAGCCAGGGTTCAAGTTTATGAACAACGTCAGGCAGTATGCCACTATGTAATGCTAATGTCAAAGGGCTATAGTCTCACCAGGACCAAGTGCGGTTGCGCGTGATATAGTCCCATAGAGGATTCACTAACTTTTGGATACTAGATATGGCTTG
>Ga0307507_10005089_pt1 | contig 22117 bp, 7 predicted proteins | sample 7_EM_MG_FD_207223 | JGI IMG/M metagenome (GOLD analysis project Ga0307507, IMG submission 207223) | Populus trichocarpa ectomycorrhiza microbial communities from riparian zone in the Pacific Northwest, United States - 7_EM | ecosystem: Host-associated > Plants > Roots > Unclassified | place... | reverse complement strand
TCGCGATACTGCTGTCGCATTTGCAAGCCTTATATAATAATAATAATATTTTAACCTTTATAATCGCAATAAGCTTATTTTTAGGGCGTAGCGGGCATCGCAGGCATCACTATAACTCTACTACAGCTCCTACAGGAGGTGGGCAAAGGTATAGAAAGCATCAATCGCAAAGAGGGCGTTAGCTGAGGAGGCTCCATTGCTACACCAAAGTATGGAGTCACGATAGAGGCCTGGTGGCAGAGAGGGGCTCATTCGAATCGCTCACCAACGTTAATCACGCATTATGCGAAGTCAAATCTGGAGCCTCATTATGGAGCCTCAACCGAACAATCGACTCAATTACATATTCAAATGAGCCACGGTAGTAGCCGCCACTAATTACAAAATGGGCGACACTAAAAGGCGCACGGATTGAACAGATTATGAAATGGAGGCGATTTGCAACCGAACAACCCCTTATATAATAGCGGCGCCTAACTTAAAATATAAATATCTCTATTAACCTATAGCTAATTTTTACAATCCTAGTGCGAGTAAAGAGCTCTTAGCTAGCCCTACGTATAGCAATTAATAGGTATTAAGAGCGTGGCGTTACTAGCGATTGAAAATCGGACGTAAATATAAGGTAATATTTATACACCGCTAAATGTATAGGCCCCCTCGCCTATAAAATCGTAACTTAGCGGCTAATTTAGCTATATAAACTAGACCGTAGATATACTATTAATCTAGGACCCTCCCCTACTAGTTAAAGTAGATAGTAAGAATAAGTACTTTATTAAAAGAATTAATAATATTAAGTAAAATAAATTGAAACGCTAATATATATATCTTATAAAATAGAGAGGCTATACTAAGCCCTTATAGGAACCTATAAACTCTATAGAGCTTATATAAGCCGTAAAAGACTTTTATAAATACTATCTAAAACTATTATAGCCCTATCTTGTAGGAGCTTAAATTTAGAATAAGGGGTACTATTACGTAACTACTTCTATAATATATTATATACGCTACTATAAGGTGACAGGCTCCGCACCACCTAGCCACGACACAAACCCCAAAAGGTAAGCAAGTGACTGGCAAGATGCCAGGCACGGCTGTGCGGAACAATACATATAGGCGAGGTGACTTCGTCACCTAACAGCTACCTACTATATTCTACCTATCTATTTCTACTATAATAACCCGCGATATTTATAATATCCGCAACTTCTAATAAATTCTATTAAGTCTGCCGAATTCTACTAGAACTGCTACCTAAATTATATTCTACTTTGTATATAGCACGGCACCTATTAACCTAGCAACTAAGTAAACGATATATACCCCTTTTTCCTATTTTCTACTTTCTTTATATAATGTCTTGACTTATTATACAATTTATGTACATAGCTTAATAATATCTACTTCGTTATATATTATCGTCACTCGTACTTATTTAGTAATAGTAATCTTATATTTTAAGCTAAGGTTGCCCCGTGCAGGGATTATACATTAGCGCTAGAATGTAGATAAACACGAGGGGTACGGGCACAGGTGGGAGAGGGGGGGGAAGTTTTTAAACGCTTGGGAGTTGATTATATCATCAAGTGCATCCCATCAACTGCAAAAGTGCGATCGCACTCTTTTGGTTACTATTGCTCCAAGAGCAGAAAATAGGAAATAGGAAAAGAGCCGTGAGCTCGCAAATAAGACTCGCCAACCATAAATGAGAATATGGAAAGGTTTTATTACCATAGGTCTGGCTCTGCAATCCTCCACATTAGCGCTCTCAAACTGAATAGATTAATGGATGGGATTTGTACCCCCATCCAATTCAAGCCAGTCCCAAGCCTTGTCTTCTGGGCTTCCTAGAGCTGGCGCAACACCAGATTTCATCAGCTCTGGGAGAAGTTTGACGAGCTCCTGGCCAGCTTTGAGGCTTGTACCCCTGTATATGTGTGAACCTCGGTCGCCTCGATAGCGTGTTTCAGAAGAAGAGCAACGGAAGGCGAGGTCCACGTGATGAAATGAGGGTGAGTAATCCAACGCATCGATAAAACTATAGAGGCTGGTGAAAGCAGCGTGCGTATATGACAAGCGAGATTCATCGCCTCGTGCGCATCGGACCTCCTGAGCTATGAACCGGTAAGGTAGGTACTGAGATTGGATAGGATGATTCAGAATTCTTGCAGGCATGACTTGATTTGCTTTCGCCCAGATTTCTGCATCTCTTGTAACTTGCCCTTTTGGGTCTACGCTGTAGCCTGTATCAAATGTCAGGCACCATCGCTTGATGAGCTTCGTGTATTCGGGGTTGATTTCGAAGAAAGGTTTCTCTCGATATCGAGCATCTTGGTATGCGCCTTTTATGGGGTAGCCAACGGCTACCTTGGTTTTTTTTCCTCTTACGAAGAATATGAACGTGTTGTGCTTCCAGAAGAGAGGCATGGCTTCAAGGTAGATCTGTCGGTTTACACGAAGCAGATCAAGACTTCCGGGCTCCCACATGGGAAGTTTGAAGGTTTTACTACCATAGTATCGAGGATCATCCTTCTCATCATCAAACACCTGTCGCTCAAAACTCCTAGGGAGCGACAGACGCCATATTTCCTCCCGAAGTTCCAACGGAAGTGTAAGGAGGCACGTATTCTCCTGATTAGCTACAGGTGAAGCCACTGTTGTCTGATGATGAGTGGGTTTCTCGAATATAGATCTCAAGATACAACTACCACTCATCAAGCACATTTTGAAGTTATAATGTACCGAATGGCCGGGTTTATGAGGAAAGCTGATGGGGAAGAGATTAGCGACTCGGAGAGTGTAGCCGAAAGCTTACTTGGTGCGGATTTTCAATCGGTCCGCAAGCTGACTAACCACATTCGTGGTGCCACGTCTGTGGCGCGTAGGTCGATTATAGATATAGGGGGTTCTGGGTTATTCTATGTTTTAGGTGGTACGGAGTAAAGGTTTAATATAACGTAGTATTACGGAATAAATACGATTAATGATAATATAACGTAACCGAGCGGCTTGTGCACGCGACCGGCTCGTGCACGCTTTTCCTTACCAAAATTTAGCAAAATACACCTTTTTAAACCACCTATAGTTAAATAACTATAAGAGTTATTAATATAAAATTTTAAATATACCTTATTTAATACTTATATTATATTTTTATGTAAAAAAAATTATAAAAAATTATCATATATATATGCTTAAAATTAAGTTAAAATAGTACTTTTTTAATAAAAATAAAAATTATTAATAAAGCCATTAATAGGGCTATTATATAGCTATATTTTGTATATATATATATCTCTATTATATAGATAAGTTTTTTTAATATTTATATAGCTTATTAATTATATATTAAATAAGTTATATTTAAATTTAAGAAAATTAAAACTTATATATTTATATTATTATAATATTATAATTTATTGCTTAACGTCCGATTCGGATCCCTACTAAGCCCACGCGGACTACTCCTTATATACATATAGGGAGAAAACTCTACATAAGAAAACCCCATAATCCATCTCTCCACCTTTTAGGACTCGCCTATATAGCGCCTGCGAGGCGCCTACGAGTTACCTATGGTGCTCTACTACCTTACTTTTTAACCTCCTTAGGAACCACTGCTGCCGTAATAAGCCTACGGACGCGCTAGTATCGCGAACTTAACTCTGCTACTGTAGAGTTATTAGGGGGCGCCTAGTGCTCGCTCCTTTACCTTCTATTACTATTTCCTTTGCGACCTAAAACTGGTCTAGTACATTTTAGCTAATAAGCTACTGGGTAACCACCTTAAGACCTTTTTATATTAAGAGTAGTATATTATAGTTCTCTATGCTAGCTACTAAGAGTATTACTTCTTAGTTGGTGCATAAGGGGCATAATAGTATTACGTGTTTTGGTGTCTATCTTAGCCAGCCACATTTATATCTTGGGCTACCTACCAGGACACCTACCCAGTAGAGCCAGTCTTTTAGTCCTATTATTCCTGTTCTTAGGAGTGTTACTATTATATTTTCTACCTTTATTAGGCCTTCTTGGAGCCCTTAGGTATTTACCCCCTATAGCATTAACTATACTACGACCTGGGTTCCTCTTGTCTAAAATAGCCTCTATACCTTTAACTCCCATATACCTCTCCAGTATTAGTCTAACCAGTATTGTGTTACAGTAGATGGTTTCCTAGTACTCTTTTATACTCTACTTTAGCTCCTTTCTCTCTCTTGCTATTATCTTTACTAGTCTCTTACGCGTCTCCCTTCCTCCTCTATATAGGCCTGGGCCCTAATATAGTACTATTCTTCTTCTACTTTTTCTACCTGTTTCTCTAATATGTCTTCCCTACTTTAGGGTTATTAGTTAGCTCTCCTATAGGGCACCCTAGGGTCCCTCCATAGTTTATTTAGGCGTGACTTAATATACTTTATAACACTAGAGTTATGCTCCTTTTACACCCTTTGCATTACAGTGGCTTCAATATATAATTATAGGGAGGGGATATTAGCTTCCTTCTTAAGTAGTACTGTAGCCGTTCGCTTATACCCGCCTATTATACTCTAGAGGTAAGCTGTTTGGACCTTTTAAAGTGGTTTAAGAAATGCTTTAGAGGGGCCTTTCTCGGTTTCTTCTATAGCCCAAACACTGGATCTATACGTTATGGTTAGCCGGACAACTGCTATATATAGTAGGCGTAACCTCTAGAAGCATGGGCCCTACATAGAATTAACAATTCTGGATATTGCGATGTACTACGCTTAGCCCTTACGGGCCACTTATAACGCATATGCGCTCTACTAGAGCTTACTATCTACCTATACTCCTAATACCCTTAGGCCTTAAACTGGTTAGCCCCTAAAGCCTTAGATATAGATTATATACTAGAGATCTGCAGATTAGTTACGTTTTCTTATAAAATAGATTAGCTAGTATTTCTCTAATAAGAATTGGACTCTATATTGTCTTACCCATTCTATATGGGTGTTATAGGCTTTCTCTAGTGTTCTACAGTTCTCTGCGGCTGTTAGCCTATATATAATTAGGTTTATATTATTAATAAAGCCTATTCCCTAGGTCGCCCCTTCTTTAAAGGACTTAAGTAGGTTGCTTACAAAGAAAAGAAAGAGTATGGGCGAGAGGGATAATTCTTATGGTATTCCTATTATAACTGCAATAGGGGGGCTTTGGTATCCGCTAAAGACTAGTAATATTTCTTTCTAGCCTATAAACCCTTAAATAAATTATACAATCTATTCTAGGAAGCCCTTTACCCTAAGGATGTATAGAAGGCGCTTATAGGGTATATTGTTGTAGGCACCACTAATATCTAGGCTAAGCATTAATACTATAAAGTCCCTTCGCATTGCCTATGCAGATTTAATGGTGGCGGCAAGTAACGTAAGTGCTAATAGTATTAAGCGGTGCTTTCTTGCCCCCATTTAACTTTATGGTAGTAGGGCGTGTTCCTTAGCCATGTTTACTATATGGTCCGCTATTACCCTTTCTAGGATCTTGCTAAGGGTGTTTTCTAAAGCAATAGGGCAGTAGCTTCCTAGGATTAAGTAGTCCACTTTACCTTCTTTTTATAGGATAACCGTTATTATAGACCTTCTAAGTCGCGGGTAGTAGCCTATAGCAAAGTATACTCTAGCTATATCTGCAAGCTAAGGTACTATAAGTAGTCTATAGGTCTTTAAGGCCTTGTTTAGTATCCCATCTAGTCCTAATACTATATTATTTAGAAGGCGGCTAATAGTTCTGGCCATTTCCTCTATTGTTATATTGCCATTAACCCATAGGCGAGTCACCGGTATTTTACCTATAATATTACTAAGGTCTACTAGAGCTAGTTAGGGGAAGAATCTTTTTATAAGGATCTTTGCCTTCTTATTATTATTATTAGTAGCCTATAACTCCCCTACTCTTTATAAGGGTGGTAGGTATAGGTCTTCTACTAGGCGCCCTACCTTTTTCTTTACCTATTTTACTATAGCCCAAAGGCCCTTATTATAGGGGAGGCTTAAGTTAGAAGTATGCTTATTTATAAACCGTCTCTAGTTATTCCTTACTTCTTTTTTTAAGGTATTCTTTAACTAGTTTCTTATGTCTTTATATCATCTCTTATCTTTAGGGTTATAGCTACTTATATATTTCCTTCTTGCTTATTATTGGCTAGCAATAAAAACCGCGCATTATATAGACCATGCGTGTCGCGTGTAGGGGCCTAGTTATAAGACCGGGCAGTGCTTTTCTAGCCCATTTTTAATTACTGCCTAGATCCTTTCTAGTCTTTGGTCAATTTTCTTAGGGGTAGCTAATAAGCCTCTGTAACGGAACCCTCCAGGAGGTACATATTAGATAAGACAGTAGGAGGTTTCATCAATGTCCCATCTACGTCCCATATATGTCCTAGAGGAGACATAGTCAGACAAATAGGGGCGAAAGGTTTTACTAGTATCTTAGAAGGTTTATATAGGAAGCTAGTTCTCTCCTAGAGAAGAACTAGCGATTAGTCTCTAAATGGAAGTAGTTAGAAGCATTTGTCCTCTAATACATACAACTTATTCTACCTTTAACTTACCTTCTACTTACCTGTAATACTGCTAATTAGATAATTATACGTTCTGGTTAGGCTAGCCTTTTACAATTCTAATCGCTTATAATCCTTTACGGAAGGAACGTACGGCTATTAATTAATAATAACGGGCCATACCTCCTTACCCCCCAAAACGACGCCCTTACTATAAGAGGCTGACAGAGTCTCCCCAGAGGAGCGCATCCCCTCTACTTACAAAGGAGTAGACTAGGAAGCCATAGCTAGTCCATCTAACCTTCCAAGACCCTTAGGAACGATTACCGCTAAGGAGTTATTAGAGCGGTTACTATGCGAGACCCTATAAAAGATAAAGGAGTTAGAGATACAATTAAGATAAGCATATTAAGACTACTAAGGACAATTGCAAGGACAATTGGGGGAAGTATAGACACCCTAGACACAAAGCAGACTCAAAGGGGTAACGCCATACTACGCTATAACGTTAGAAAAACCTAAATTCCGCATAAAGGAACCTAATAAGTATAATAGTGATAGTCTCCGGAACTATAATTATTTTATCTATTAATGCAAAACTAAGTTTTGGCTAGACCTAAAACGTTACTCTAATAAGTATAATTAGATACTAATTACTTCTACCTTCCTATATAGCACCGTTAAGAGTTTATAGACACGCTATAAGAAGAAACTTACCACACCCCTTAAATTCAGCAAACTTAAGTTATAGTTGGTTAATTAGATCCAAGACCCTACTAATTAAGGGATAGATTATAACCAGCAATACTATAACACCAAACAGTGAGAAGGCCAGAGTGTAGTCTAGTTTATAAACTACTTAGAAGAACTAGAAGATAATATACCCTACTTAGACCTATAGGATAACGCTATATAACTTTACTAGCTATTTACCAAGTTATAACCTAAGATTTAATAGGCTATATAGGAAAAGGGCGAAATTCCTACCTTCTAAGAAAAGCTTATCTCTAAAGCTACTCGGATTAAGAACGCTAAAAGAGACTATCCAGGGAAGCGAAAGGAATAAGACACTAACAATAAAGAGCATAGAACTAGACCTAGCTTTAATAAAAGGGGCAGATTCCAACCTAACCACTCTATAGAAGGACAACGCAAGTAGGCTTCGCAACCCTAAAGTAACGCTAGTTAACCCCAGAATGACAATAGGCAGAAACCATAGAACTAAGAGTTACACAGCTATTATTACTATGGTAAGAAAGGCCACATATAACGCTTCTGCCGGTAAAAGAAGCAAGAGAATACTTAATTAGGAAAAGAGAGAGCCTAGTAGATCTTTACTCCCTTACACTAGGCTAGCAAGAGAAGGAGAGAGTAAGCTACCACATAGTCATTCCCGTCTCCATTTAAGTCAATAATAAATGGGTAATATAAGACTGCCTTATAGACAGTAGCGCAACCATAGGGTTCATTTCTTAATTACTAGTAAAAGAATTGGATTTAGGCCTTAGTGGCTTATAGGTGCGCACTATTTAAAGTATTAGAGGCCACCAGATTCCGTACTATAGAGAATAAACTTTTTCCATGGCCAGCTAGGACCGCAATAGTCTATAGAACACGTAGGAGATACGCTTCTACGCCGCAGAAATTAAGGAGTATAACCTTATTTTGGGATACCTATGGCTTTAATAAGTTAATCCAGACATTAATTGGCCTTTAGCCTTGTATTAATACCAGAAGTCTTAACCGCGCATTATAGTTAAAGATTAAAAGACATTCTTAAACTATATACAAGAGGAAGGGTGGGTATATGCTATATATACCACCCTTAATACCAAAAATAGGGATACGGGGTATTTATTTTCGGATATCCGGCTATATGCAGTTAAGAAACCAGAGATTCTATAGAAATATACGGACCTAAAGGATATTACTAATAAGGAAGCCGCGTATACCTTACCTAACCCTATATTAGTAGAGCACAAGATAGATATAGGAGATAAGGAACCTCCTTTTAGACCACTATATAACCTATTAGAAAACAAGCTAGCAGTATTACGTTAGTATATAGTAGACAATCTTTAGAGAGGATGGATTTGGCCTTCTATAAGTTAGGTAGGGGCACTAATTATATTTATACCTAAGAAGGACAAGACCCTTCGTCTCTATATTAACTATTAGGCGCTAAACAAGATTACTATAAAAAATTACCACCCACTACCCTTAATAGGGGAGCTTATTAACAGGCTATTAGGCGTAAAGATATTCACGAAATTAGATCTAAAAGATATATACTATTAAATCCAGATTAAAGCCGGCGATAAATAGAAAACGGCGTTCCAAATATAGTATAGCCACTTTAAGTACCTAGTAATGCCATTTAGGCTTACTAATATACCAGCAACATTCCAGGCCTATATTAATAAGGCATTATCAGGCCTATTAGATATAATATATATAATCTACCTTAATAACATTATAGTCTACTCTAATAACTACGAAGCATATATGTACTATATGCAAATGGTACTAAAAAAACTACGGGAATATAAGCTCTATATAAACCTAAAAAAATACTTATTCTATATTACCAGCATTAATTTTCTAGGCTTTATTATCAGCGTCAATGGAGTATCAATAGAGAAAAGCTAGGTAGACACTATTAGGGAATAGCCATACCCTATAACGTTTAGGGAAGTATAGGTTTTTATAGGCACAGCGAACTTCTGCCAAAGGTTCATTATTTATTACTTATAAGTAATGCTCCTAATTACCAATCTACTAAAGAGATCTAAGAATAGCAAGAAGTCAGGACCCTTTATATTTAAGGAAGCTGCTAAGTAGGCTATAGACCAGTTAAAGGATTTGTTTATATTGGCGCCTATCCTAATACACTTCTACTAGGAGCTATGTATATACCTTAAAACAGATGCATCCGGCTTTACCCTAGGGGCAATTATATCTTAATTAAAAGACGGAGAATAGCATCCTATAGCGTTTTGGTTAAGGAAAATAACCCCTATAGAGCAGTATTATATAACGTATAACTAGGAGCTACTCGCGATAGTCACAATAATAAAGCACTAGCAATATTATTATATAGAAAGCAATTATCCTATTAAAGTCCTTACAGACTATAACAACCTAGAATACTTTATAACTATAAAGGTATTAAGCGGTCGATAAGCCAGATAAGCGGAGGCACTATTATAGTATAACTTTAAGATTATATACCGCCTAGGAAAGACAAATCCCGCTAATAGGTTATTAAGACGTCTAGATTATAAGACTAGGAAAATCTAGGATAGTATAGGGGAAATAATTCCCACATTATAAAATTTGCTTAGGAAGAAAGAAGAATCTTTCCCTAAAACTATAGAATTCCGCAGCAGGGCAGAGGTCCCGGCAATATAGCTGCGAAGCACCATAATAATAGAGCCGTAGGATATAGTTATAGACTAGGTTATAGACCAAGTAGACGTTATAAAGTTAACGTACCCCAAAATTAGCGAGAATTCTATAGGATATGCTAGGGGTATTACGGCACCTTTAACTTAACAGCGCATCAGCTACAAGTTTCCGGATTTAGAGGGAATAGGCAAGATACCTATCTACAGTATAGCACACTATATAATAGCAAGAGAATCTACTGGCACTAATAGTTTAAAACGTCTTATACTACGCCTAGGGTCCGTAATAGCGGCGGGCGAAATGGAAATAAGTGATCTATATAAAACCTTTCTAGATCTTCTTCTTTAAGCATAATAAAGGGACGCCTTTGTTTCTAGGGAGAGGTAGAAAGACATGGTAGAGACTAACTTAGCCGGAGTTACTAAGAAGCTATAGTAGCAAGACTAAAAGGGTCTGTTACGCTTTAAGAGTACTATATATATCCCAAAGGACTAAACAGTTTAAGATAAAATTCTAAAGGTCTTCTATAACAACCCTCTTAGGGGTCACTACGGTGCCAATAGGACCCTTAAGGCCGTTTAAAGGAAATACTTTTAGGATGGAATATCTAAAGAAGTTAGGGACTATATATTAAGATATAATACGTACTAAAGGGTATAGATATCTAGGCATCGCCTATATAGTAAGTTATTAGTGCTTCTTATTCCGTAAGGACCTATGTTAGAATTAACAATGGATTTTATAACAGGCTTACCCCCTACTAAAATAAGAATAGAAGAGGTTGCTAACGCTATCCTAGTAATCGTTAACAAATATATAAAGTTTTTAGGGTATTTTACTGTTATAATAACAATTACAGTAGCGGAACTAGCAGACCTGTTTTTAAAGCGGTGGCTCTTATTTGGCACGCTAAGGGGAATTATATCTAACAGAGGTACCATATTCAACAGCGCATTTTAGGCTTCATTCTGTCTTCTATTAAAAATACAGTAAAAGATAAGCACTGCCTTTTACCCGTAAATAAACGGATAAACAAAGCGTCTAAATATGTTATTAAAACACTACCTCCGCTGCTATGTCAATTATTAATAGGATAATTGGCTATTGTAGTTAGCTCTAGCACAACACATATATAATACAAGCATCTATAGTAGTACAAAAATAACCCCTTATAAAGCACTATTTGGGGTAAAAGCAAATAACCCCTAAAACGTTAAGGACATTATTCCTAAAAGAGAGGCCCTAGTAGCGTCCAAGAGAATTAAGCAAATAAGAATTTATAGAGAAGAACTCAAAAAGCACTTACTAGACGCCCAGGCTATATAAAAAAGGTACTATAACAAGGAACATATACCTAAAGAATTTGAAATAGGAGACAAAGTCTTACTATCTATAAAAAAAATCTAGATAAAATATATTAAGAAAAAGCTAGACTACAGGTAGCTTAGACCCTTTAAGATAGTTAGGAAAACTAAAGAAAATTAAGCCTATAAATTAGAATTGCCGAAATCATATCCAATATATCCCACATTTTATGTTTCCTTATTAGAGTTATACCGGAGAAAAAACGGTATAAAACCACCCCTACCTAGCAAAATTAATAGGGAACTAGAATGGAATATAGAAGATATTCTAGACTAAAGATGGCGTTAGAAGAAACGCGAATTTTTAGTTTATTAGGAAGGATACTCCTAGGCGCATAACAGTTAGGAACCTAAGGAGCACCTTTAGCTAGGATATAAGATAGTAATTAAAACTTTCCTAAAGACCATAAATTAGGATTTAGCAACGGTTCCAAATATACCATAGATAAGACAATGGGGAAGACCCTATAAATTAAAACTATAAGGTCTAGCACAGGTATTAGAAATGGGAATGTTTCGCTATTATAATAGGGATCCTAGAATCCTATAAGAGAAAGACATAGGGATCTATATAAAAACCACTAGGGATACTATCTAAAGAGAACGCTATTTAAGAATAAGTAGTAGTACTAGAAGAAGGGGCCCTAGGGATTTAGAAGGGTTCCTAAGGGATAAAAGGAGAGTATCCGGTCTAATACTAGAGATACGCAATAGAGTTAATAATATAAAGAGGACCAAAAAGACACAGAGCGAAGATTTAGAAATTTTAAGAAATTATAAAGCACCTATAAGAACACCACCCGTTTATTATATACGGAGATTATAGCAGTATACTACTTTTATACGGACTGTTACCAAAAATAAAAATAGAGGCATCCCTAAAGTATAAAGTTAATTCCTAGTACTAGGGCATCCTGGAAGCACTAGAAAAACACTATATAAAGCTATTCTATAAGAAGAAAGAAAGAATAAGATAATAACTTAAACACTAAAAGTAGTAACAGGAGCCTCCTCCTTTATCTTAACATTATTACTAGTAGTATTATTAGCACTCCCATCCCCGGAAGCATTAGCATTCTTACCAATATTCTTCTTAGAGCGGCGGGAACTAGATAGACCACCACAGCTAGGGGACTAGCGGGGAGAACATTCATCTTTATTACTATCCTTAGTATTATCCCTAGGCTCCAAATCAGCATCTAGGCTGGGATTAGAAAGTTAATAACTAAAGAGTTAGCATAGTTCCTAAATATATTACTAAAGAGACTTACCTAGCCAGAAAGGCCCGCGCAAGAGTACAAATATTATTATTTATAAAAACGAGCTGCTTACATATACGCTCCTAGACACTATATGTCCAAGATCACTATGTCTCTATAGTAGTAGAAACCCTTATTAAATTAAAAAGGCTATAAGTAATAGAAGACACTTTCCATTCCCGTCTTTTACTATTCTAATATAGACGGAAATCCCTAATAGCGCGTTAGAGCCAGTAAGCCTTATATATATAAACAGCGGGGATCTAACATAGTTAGTAGAGTCCAAAATAGGATAGAATAGGAAATACCAGAACATAGGTCTTTTTCTGGCTATAATAGTGGGAATACTTAAATCTGTTCTCGCTAGAGCGCGGCATCTTATAGGCGTAGGACGGGTCCAACGTAAGCGCGTAAACGTAACGACGGTAGCACTTTAGAGAAACCACCATAGGAGTAATAGAGGTGGTCTACGGTGCCAACAGAGCAGGGATAACGCCGCTACCAGTCTGGGGACGCGTAGTACAATCACGAGCTATTACGAGAGAACACTATAGAAAGTTAGTATTATTAAAGAAATAAAATAGGGATCCTATTACCTATAGATACGTTATAAGAAGAGAACGGAGCAGTAATAGAAAGAATAGCTAGAGATACGGAAGCTAAAAGCTAAGATATAATAAAAAACAGTCTGCTAAAAGGCAAGACAAATAGTATTATTAATAGAAAGACGCGTAAGAGACAACAGCTTATAAACTAGAAGAAATTAATATTAAGACGTCATTATTAGGACCCATTTTAGGTAAATAGGGATAGTGGCTAGTTAATACGTCGCATAGGACAACCTCTAGATCAGCTTATAACAAATTCTTATAATAAGGAAGGTAAATCCCATTTAATTTTCATTATTATTATCAAAGTTCTATTATAAAGGCACTATAAAGAGCTATAGTAGAAGAAGAGCGGAGGAATAAAAGACAAAGTAAGGTTCCACGCTAGTAAAGAACCGGCAATAAGCCGTATTATAGAGTACCTTTCCACTAAAGAACTTCCCTAGTAGTTTTAGTCAGAACTCCATAAGAGTTTATTAAGAGGCGAAGTCTTGGAGAACCAAGACCCTAAAAGGGGAGGCAATTGTAACAGAACCCTCCAGGAGGTACATATTAGATAAGACAGTAGGAGGTTTTATTAATGTCCCGTCTACGTCCCATATATGTCCTAAAGGAGATATAGTTAGATAGATAGGGGCGAAAGGTTTTACTAGTGTCTTAGAAGGTTTATATAGGAAGCTAGTTCTCTCCTAGAGAAGAACCAGCAATTAGTCTCTAAATAGAAGTGGTTAAAAGCATTTGTCCTCTAATATATGTAACTTATTCTACCTTTAACTCACCTTCTACTTACCTATAACACTGCCAATTAGATAATTATACGTTCCGGTTAAGCTAGCCTCTTATAGCCTCGCTTGTTTAGTATTAGGTAAATTTCTTCTAGGTCTTAAAGTTATTATTTAACTATACTAAGGAAGCTATCTGTCTTAAGTTTTCTTCTTATATATCTTTTACTATTTAGTTGCGCCTTAATATCTAGGTCTAGCTATATTTAAATAGGGATATAGTCTAAGGCGAGTGTCTATTCTTCTTTAGGGTTATACCCTTTAAGTCTCTAGTATAGGCCTTCGTCTATAAATATAAGGTCAATTATACTTCTAGCGGTGCCTTATTGCTATATAATTGCTCCTAGGGGGGTAGCTAGTTTAAGGCCCCAGATGTCTATAGCTCTTAGTAGGCACTCTGCCTATTATTTAGCAGCAATATAGATACCCCCCTACTATAGGTGGTGGAGGTTTATATCTCCTAATAGGATAAACTCCATGCCTTTAGTTTCTAGTAAGCTTATTACCAATATAATATTCTCTATTTATAGGACCCCTTTAACCCTAGGGTTATATATATTAATAATTTGTACCGGACCCCTATATATCTAGATTATTATAACTGCAATATCTAGGTTAACTGCCTGCTATAACCACGAGGTAGGTAGTTATATAGTAGAGTTTAGTATGCCTGCTTATCTAGGCCTCTACCCCAGTTTTCTAGTAGCTTTCCCTTTTCTAGGCCTAAGGGCCTAGGGCTTTCCATAAGTAGTTAGCTGCCACTACTACTTATATAGGGAATTTCACTATTCTCTTAGATATCTTATAATGGGTTATTATCCCAAGTACCAGTCTACCCCCCAGCAGTCTATATAAGAGTCTCCTCCTAGAGTTAGTACGCTTTCGCATAGCTTAGGAGCCTTCCATAGCCTCTAGTTTTACGCCTCTTTTTATTATTTCTGCCAGTACAGGCATAAGCTGCCATTTACAGGGGTTGCAACTCCCATCTTATACACCTACTGGCGTAATCCTATAAAGGCGTTATAGCTACATCCTGCAATATAGAAGCCTTAGGTACCTTCTATAGTTAAGGCCCAGACAAAACCTCTTCTACCTAAGTAACTCCTATTTGCTCCTTAAGCATATCTCACCAGCAAGCCGCCCTAAAGGCAAACGATTCCGTCTATTAATATACTAATACGTACATCCATTCTCTTAAGCCACGTAGTAGTCTCTCTAGCTAGGATATAATCCTACCTACTTACTAGGTGCACTAAGGGTTAGAGCCTAGCTAAGGGGTAAGGTCCTTAGAGCCAGCAGTGGCTACTATATACTATGCCCCGCGGGAGGCCAGTAGTAATATAGGGGCGCAACACCCTATATACTTCCAGTTCCTATTTCGCGTTGCCTATAAGGGTCTCCCTATAATAGGCCGACTATGTCTTACAGAATAGGGTTATAGACTAGGTCCCACTAGGCAACCTAGTCTACCCTATTCTACTAACCAAGCTTATATCCCTCCCTTTTATAAGCTGGCCTATATCTCTAACTATTAAGTCCTTATCTAACTAGCCTATATTTCCCCTATAGTCTCCCCCATATATATACATTAGGTTACGTGCACCACGCCTATTAAGACCCTCCTATAAGTCGCCTATAAGTTAACTATAGGTCGACTATAGGTCAACTATGGGTCGACTATAAGTCAACTGTAAGTCGAGCGCTATAGGGCCGTTAAAACTGGCCTATATTTCCGCTGCCTAGAGCTTTGCCCATGTTTCCACCTTATTAAGCCGTCTGGTTGCCGTCGCGTTGCCATCGCGTCACCATCGCGTTACCGTTGCGTTGCTGTCGCTGTCAACCAGGTCACGCGCACCACGCCTATTAAGACCCTCTTCTAAGTCACCTAAGTATACTAGATACCAGATAGGCCCTTATAGAGGGGCCTTAATAAGTTCTCTAGGCAGGGCCTTAACAAGTTCTTTACAGTGGCTTTAGGGCCTTAACAAGTTTCGTACAAAGTATTTATAACGCGTTAACCTTAACAAGTTCTTATAATAGGAGGATCCCTACGCCCTTATCACGCTTACTTCGCGATCTCAGAGCTAGTGCAAGCCTAAGGGTATCCTATTATACGCCTAGGACGTGTCCACATTAACTAGCTGGATAAGGCCAGTTTTGGGCCTAGCTATAAGCCAGGTAGTCGTATATTGGGCGGTTTTCATATCCCAGTTTCCCTTAATAGGCCTCCCTGGATAGTAGAACAAGAGCTCTAAGTAGAGGCAGTAAGGCTCCTGGTGTTATTAAGGGCGATACTTTACACGCGTCGCGGGCTTATCACCATAGAGTCGAACGACAGCGCTGCACGCGCTACGACGGCTCTCTACCATCGCCTCTATACTTGGCCATCAAGAAGAATAGGATTCTAGATAATGTTTCCACCCACAGCAACGTAGACGCGTGCAGTAGGGCTTCGCGGGCATATATTTATATTATTATTATTCATTGCTTAACGTCCGATTCGGATCCCTATTGGGCCCACGCGGACTACTCCTTATATACATATAGGGAGAAAACTCTTTTAAGAAAACCCCGTGATCCATCTCCCCGCCTTTTAGGACTCGCCTATAAGGCGCCTATAAGTCACCTATAGTGCTCTACTACCTTACTTTTTAACCTCCTTAGGAACTACTACTGCCGTAATAAGCCTACGGACGCGCTAGTATTGCAAACTTTGCTCTACTACTATAGAGTTATTAGGGGGCGCCTATTACTTACCCCTTTACCTTCTATTACCATTTCCTTTATAACCTAAAACTAGTCTAGCATATTTTGGCTAATAAGCCACTAGGTAACCGCCTTAAGACCTTTTTATATTAAGAGTAGTGTATTATAGTTCTCTATACCAGCTACTAAGAGCATAGCTTCTTAGTTAGTGTATAGGGGGTATAATAGTATTACGTATTTTAGTGTCTGTCTTAGCCAGCTATATTTGCATCTTAGGCTGCCTACTAGGATACCTACCTAGTAGAGCCAATCTTTTAGTCCTATTATCCCTATTTTTAAAAGTGTTGCCATTATATTTTCTACCTTTGTTAGGCCTTTTTAGAGCTCTTAAGTATTTACCCCCTATAGCGTTAACTATGCTATGGCTTAGGTTTCTCTTGCCTAAGTTAGCCTCTGTACCTTTAACTTCTATATGCCTCTCCAGCGTTAGTCCAACCAGTATTATATTACAGAAGATGGTTTCCTAGTATTCTTTTATGCTCTACTTTAGCTCCTTTTTCTTTTTTACTATTATCTTTACTGGCCTCTTATGCGTTTTTCTTTCTTCTCTATATAGGCCTGGGCCCTAATGTAGCACTATTCTTTTTTTACTTTCTTTACCTGTTTCTCTAATATCTCTTCTCTACTTTAGGGTTGTTAGTTTGTTCTCCTATAAGGCGCCCTAAGGTCCCTCTATAGTTTATTTAGGTGTGTCTTAATATACTTTATAACATTAGAGTTATATTTACTTTACGCCCTTTATATTGCAGCGGCTTTAATATATAGTTATAGGGGGGGAATATTGGCTTCCTTCTTAAGTAGTACTATGGCCGTTCGCTTATACCCGCCTATTATACTCTAAAGGCAGGCTGTTTGGACCTTTTAGAGTAGTTTAAGGAGTAATTTAAGGGGGCCCTTCTTAGTTTCTCTAATAGCCTAAATACTGGATCTATATATTATAGTTAGCCAGATAACTGCTATATATAGTAGGCGTAACCTCTAAAAGCATGGACCCTATATAGAATTAATAATCCTAGATAATATAATATACTATACTTAGCCCTTATAGGCCGCTTATACCATATATGCGCTTTACTAGAGCTTGCTGTCTACTTATACTCCTAATACCCTTAGGCCCTAAACTGGTTAACCCCTAAAGCCTTAGATATAGATTATATACTAAAGATTTATAAATTAGTTGTGTTTTCTTATAAAATAGATTAGCTAGTATTTCTTTAGTAAGAATTAGACTCTATATTATCTTACCCATTCTATATAGGTGTTATAGGCTTTCTTTAGTGTTCTATAGTTCTCTACGGCTATTGGCCTATATATAATTAGGTTTATATTGTTAACAAAGCCTATTCCCTAGGTCGCCCCTTTCTTAAAGGTATTAAGTAAGTTGCTTATAAAGAAAAGGAAGAGTATAGGCAAAAGAGGTAATCCTTATAGTATACCTATTATAACTATAATAGGGGGGCTCTGGTATCTACTAAAGACTAGTAATATCTCTTTCTGGCCTATAAACCCTTAAATAAATTATATAATCTATTCTAAAAAGCCCTTTACCCTAAAGATATATAGAAGGCGCTTATAGGGTATATTATTATAGGCGCTACTAATATCTAGGCTAAGTATTAATACTATAAAGTCCTTGCGCATAGCCCATGCAGTTTTAATAATAGTAGTGAGTAGTGTAAGTGCTAATAGTATTAAGCAATTCTTTCTTACCCCTATTTGGCTTTATAGTAGTAGGGTATATTTCTCTACTATATCTGCTATATAGTCTACTATAACCTTTTCTAAGATCTTGCTTAGGGTGTTTTTTAAGGCAATAGGGCGGTAGCTTCCTAGGATTAAATAGTCTACTTTACCTTCTTTTTATAAAATAACCGTTGTTATAGATCTTCTAAGTTGTGGGTAGTAGCCTATTATAAAGTATACTCTGGCTACATCTGTAAGCTAAGGTGCTATAAGTAGACTATAAGTCTTTAAGGCTTTATTTAGGATCCTATCTAGTCCTAGTGCTATATTATTTAAGAGGCGACTAATAGTTCTAACTATTTCTTTAATTGTTATATTACTATTAACCCTTAGGCAAGTTACTGATATTTTACTAGTAATATTACTAAGGTCTACTAAAGCCAGTTAGGGGAAAAATCTTTCTATAAGGATCTTTGCCTTCTTATTATTATTGCTTATAGCCTATAGTTCGCCTGCTCTTTATAGGGGTAATAGGTGTAGGTCTTCTACTAGGTGTCCCGCCTTTTTCTTTACCTATCTTGCCATGGTCCAAAGGCCCTTGTTATAGGGGATACTTAGGTTAGTAGTGTATTTGTTTATAAACTATCTTTAATTATTTCTTGCTTCTTTTTTTAGGGTATTCTTTAGCTAGTTTCTTGTATCTTTATATTATCTCTTATCTTTAGGGTTATAGCTGCTTGTATATTTCCTTCTTGCTTATTATTAGCTAGCCATAAGAACCGCGTATTGTACGGACTATACGTATTACGCGTAGGGGCCTAGTTTTAAGACTAGGTAATACTCTTCTAGCCTATTTTTAATTACTGCCTAGATTCTTTCTAGTCTTCGGTTAATTTCCTTAGGGGTGGCTAATAAGCCTTGCTTATTTAGTATTAGGTGGATTTCTTTTAGGTCTTAAAGTTATTATTTAACTATATTAAGGAAACTGTCTGTCTTAAGCTTCCTTATTGCGTATCTTTTACTATTTAGTTGCGCCTTAATATCCAAATCTAGCTATATTTAGATAGGGATATAGTCTAAGGTAAATACCTATTCTTCTTTAGGGATGCACCTTTTAAGTCTCTGGTATAGGCCATTGTCCATAAATATAAGGTTAATTGTACTTCTGGCGGTACCTTATTACCATATAATTACTCCTAGGGAAGTAGCTAGCTTAAGGCCCCAGATATCTATAGCTCTTAGTAGGCACTCTACCTATTGTTTAGCAGCGACATAGATACCCCCCTACTATAGGTAGTGGAGGTTTATATCTCCTAATAGGATAAACTCTATGCCTTTGGTTTCTAGTAAGCTTATTACTAATATAATATTCTCTATTTGTAGGACCCCTTTAACCCTAGGGTTATATATATTAATAATTTATACCGGTCCCCTATATATCTAGATTGTTATAACTACAATATCTAGGTTAACTGCTTGCTATAACTATAAGGATAGGCTAACAGCCTTGCTAATTATAAAGTATATATATATAGCTGCTTTTGGTTTATATAGGAGCTAGAATCCTTAGGGGCAGTATATTAATTGTGTATAGGTATTATAATATAGCTTTTATATAGCAAGGATATAGTATTTCTCTAGGTCTAGACTATCTAGTAAAGGCCTTATAAGGCAGTGGTTTATATTGCCACAGTTATACTATATAATAGATAGGTAGCGGACCCCTAGTAAGGGTTATTTAACCCCTCCCTATTCTTCACTTCCTCTATTTCTACTTTCTTTAGGATTTTTAGAACTTTTATCTTTTATATCTATACCCTAGTCACTACTTATTTTATATAGGGCTTTTTATTTCCGTATCTTATGTTCCTACTAGCGCTTCTATATCTAAATCTATTATCGTCTCTAGTTCTTCCCCTAGTCTTACTAGTCAGCTTTATACCCTTTATAGGTTGGCTGCGAATGTTAGATTTACCACGTTTAGTTTAATTCTTAATTATTCTAGTCTTAAGCTTGCTATAGCTGTCTATAGGGGTCTTCCTATAGGGCGTCCTCTCCCTTATATCCCCTGTAACCCTTATATCCCTATTTAGTCTGGTAATATCGCGTAGCGTCGCTTCTGGCCCGTTAAGGCTTGGGATAGCTGGCCCAGCCCCCTAGTATTAAAGGTAGGGAACGCTGGGAAGGCACCTACGTCCCCCTAGCTTATTACCTGTTATTTCCATTTATATAACCTGGTATGTAGTTGTTCCTATAGCTATTAAGCCCTTACCTTCCGTCTCCTATATTTAATACAGTCTACTCTCTCCTATGCCTTATATATGCTTCGGTAACAGTTTACGCATTTTATTTAGTCTTAATTTAAGCAGTGTCTTATATTATAGGGGCCTGTATAGTAGCCGCAGCACACCTATGCTGCGTATGTGGATTAGGTGTGTCCCTATTATATATAGTAATAGCATTGTTCTAGGCGTAGTTTATAGTTATAAAGCCTTATATTATATATAAGGCTATTTATAATTATTCCTTTTTAGATAAGGAGTTTTTGCATTCCTAGTATATATATGCTGATAATAAGGAAGCTATACGTTTAACTAGTATCTCCCTAGCAAGTCTCTGGCAACTCTTATATCCTCTCATTGTTCTTATTATATACTTAGATTATATTTTCCTATTAAAGCTATTAGATTTAGGTAATCTTAAGTCCTAGTATAAGGTGTTCTATATGTTTTACTATTTCTTATATAGTTGCTATGTTATTTGCCTAGCATCCCTTTTCTACCCTAAGGCTTATAGGAACCGCTAGGACTTTAACTAAGTAGTCTTTATAGAGCACTTTTATGCCAATATATTCTCCTAGCCTATCCCCTGCCCTTATGGCTCGTTTCTTTACCTGTTAGTCCTTTAGGGTAACTCTAATATCTTCACTCCTTAGGTGTTGGACTATAACAGCGTTATAGACTTCCTTATAAATCTCTATAAGGACTTCTATTTCTAATTATCCCCTAAGCCCCTCTACTTTTTCTATATTTGGTTATATTATAATTATATACCTAGTTATTGTTTTAAGGGGGTTAGGTTCCCTATGCTATAGAAATATAGCTACGGCGGCCTAAGTATGGTTTGCCGGTAAGAAGAGGTTTTATTTATTTTTAATTTTACTTAGCTATTAGAGGATTTAATTAAGGGATTACTAAAGGGGCGCCTAAGGGACGCTAGACTGGCGGAGCCATTCTACTAGCTATATTAGTTTATTATGGCTAATGGTTACTCCCCTATAATTACGGATACTAGACGCGTCTAATAGGCTTTATATTTTGTTAGATGCCTTTTTAATAGAGGTATTTCTGCTTTATAGTGTAGTATTTACCCGTTCTTGTTATAGAGGGCTATTGCTAGGCGTGGTTCTGGCGGTTATACGCAAGTGTAAACTACTGTCGTTTAACGTGTGCCTCCCCTGCGATATAGGCATCTTAGGGGGATTCTCTGGGTGTTTTTCAGGGTTCTTTTTGGTTGGTTTTGGTCTTTTTAGGCTAGGTGCAGCAAGAGCTTTAGGTCTTTTTTCCTCATATATTTATATTATAGATAAGTTTTTAATATAATAAATTAAACTAATTAAATACTTTATAATAAGTAAAATTAGGTATTTAAAATATAATTAAGGCTATTATTATTGTTAATATAATAAATATAAAATTCTAGTATATATAAAAGCAAACTT